>Avalanche_p1__coassemble_984_pt1 | contig 21912 bp, 24 predicted proteins | sample Avalanche_p1__metabat2_low_PE_018 | metagenome-assembled genome bin Avalanche_p1 | reverse complement strand
CAGTTTATGTATTCGACTGTTACGGGCGGAACGGCAAAAACGGCGAAGGTCGACGGCTACTCGATGGGAGGAAAGACCGGAACGGCGCAGAAGGCGGGGCGAGACGGGGTGAATTATCTTGTATCCTTTATTGGGTTTGCGCCTGTGGAGAATCCCGAGCTTGTCATTTACTGTGTGGTGGACGAGCCGAATGTGCAGGAGCAGTGGCACAGTACCTTTGCACAAAACATTACGCGTGAGATTTTGGAGGAAGTGCTTCCTTATATGAATATTTACCGTGATGAGGAGACGACGGGCATTCATGCAGGCTGGGACATTAAGGGAGAGGTAACGGGCGCTGCGGCGATGACAGACATTGTCAATGCAGGAGCCACAGAGGTTCCCGTAGAGGATGGCTTGACGGATGTGCCGGATACGACAGACCAGCTGACGGGGGGAGAAGAAGCGGGGGAGGAGCAGCCGCCTCCCGCGCCATAGTGTTCCGTATGACTCACATTTCGCATAATGAATTGAAGCAATGATGTATAACCTCACGAAAGTATGAATAAAATTCTAAGGATAACTTTCGTGAGGTTTTCTATATGCAGGGAGAATTACCGTTTATCAGGAGTCAGATACATCATCGGAAAAAAACATGGATCGTTTTTCTTGCAGTATTTTTTGTACTGCTGTTTTTGATCGGAAGGCTTGTCTATCTGATGGTGTTCTGCTCGGAGTATTATGGGCAGAAGGCGGAGAATCTCCATGAGAGAGAGCGGGATATTAAGGCGGCGCGCGGCAGGATCATTGATGCGACGGGAACCGTGCTTGCGACAAATCAATCGGTCTGTACGATTTCCGTGATCCACAGCCAGATTACAGAGCAGCAGAAGGTGATTGATATGCTCGTAAAGGAGCTGGCACTGACAGAGGAGGAGGTCAGAAAACGTGTAGAAAAGGTAAGCTCCATTGAGCGCATTAAGACAAACGTGCCAAAGGAGACGGGCGACCGCATCCGTGATTACGGACTTGCAGGGGTTAAGGTGGATGAGGATTATAAACGGTACTATCCATATGAGAGTCTCGGCTCTAAGGTACTTGGCTTTACCGGAGCAGACAACCAGGGAATTATCGGGCTTGAGGTGACATATGATTCCTATATGCAGGGAACAAACGGAAAAATTTTAACGCTTACGGACGCGCGCGGAATAGAGATTGAAAATGCCGGAGAGACGCGTATGGAGCCGGTCAACGGCAATGATCTTTATATTTCGATGGACGTTAATATTCAGCAATATTGCGAGCAGGCAGCCGAGAAAGCATACCGGACGAAAAATGCCGACGGTGTTTCCATTATCGTGATGAACCCGCAGAACGGGGAGCTGATGGCGATGGTCAATTATCCTGAATTTAACCTGAATGAGCCGTTTACATTGACGGGAATGGAGGAGACGGCGGCGGATGCACAGGAACGGCAGGCGCTCTTAAATCAGATGTGGAGAAATCCGTGTATCAGCGATACCTATGAGCCCGGCTCGACATTTAAGATCATCACGGCGGCAGCCGCGCTTGAGGAAGACGTCGTAACGCTTGAGGATACCTTTTTTTGTCCGGGCTATAAAATGGTGGAGGACCGCAGGATCCGATGCGCTAAGACGACGGGGCACGGGGCGGAAACCTTTGAGACAGGGATTATGAATTCCTGTAATCCTGTGTTTATCGAGCTGGGAGAGCGGCTTGGAACAGAAAATTATTATCGCTATTTTGAACAGTTCGGGCTGACGAAAAAAACGGCGATCGATCTTCCGGGTGAGGCGGCGACGATCATGCATAAGCAGGAAAATGTAGGTCCGGTCGAGCTGGCGACGATCTCGTTCGGGCAGTCCTTTCAGATCACGCCGATCCAGCTTGTGACAACTGTTTCTTCTATTATAAATGGAGGAACGAGAGTGACGCCGCATTTTGGCGTGGAGATCAGAAAAGAGGATGGTACGCTGGTGGAAACCTTAGAGTATGAGACGACGGAGAACATCTGCAGCACCGAGACGTCCGAGACGATGCAGTACCTGCTTGAGAAGGTGGTGTCGGAGGGCGGAGGAAAAAATGCGAAGATCGAGGGCTATTCAATCGGCGGAAAAACGGCAACCTCACAGACGCTCCCAAGAAGTGAGAACCGCTATATTTCTTCGTTCCTTGGATTTGCGCCCGCCGATGATCCCAAGGTGCTTGTGCTGGCGATCATTGATAATCCCGAGGGGACATATTACGGGGGACTGATCGCTGCTCCGGTCGTCAAAGAAATCATGGAAAACATTTTACCTTACCTTGATAAATAAGAGAAAATAACGTATACTGGAAAAGTTAGAGGTGCAGAAATATTTTTTGACAAAGATAAATGGTTATGAGGTGTTGAGATATGACGTATGAAATTGTAATTCCGGTGATCGTGGCATTTGCGATCAGTGCAGTACTTGGACCGATCGTGATCCCGTTTTTAAGAAGGCTTAAAATCGGGCAGACGGAGCGAAAGGAGCTGGAATCTCACTTAAAGAAGAACGGAACGCCGACGATGGGCGGGTTGATGATATTGGCAAGTATTATCATCACCTCATTATTTTATGTGAAGGATTATCCGAAGATCATTCCGATTCTTTTTATGACAGCGGGCTTCGGGGTGATCGGGTTTTTAGACGATTATTTAAAAGTTGTGCTGCGCAGATCGGACGGCTTGCTTCCGGGACAGAAGATGATGTGTCAGCTTGTGCTGACAACCGTGTTTGCGGTTTACATGGTGCGCTACTCCAATGTGGCGCTGACGATGCTGATCCCATTTTCCGGCGGTAAATACTTAAATATCGGATGGCTTGCGATTCCTGTTTTATACCTTGCGGTCATCGGCACAGTCAACGGGACGAACTTTACGGACGGACTCGACGGATTGGCGTCAAGCGTCACGATCATGGTTGCGACCTTTTTTTCCGTTGTCGCTATCGGCATGGATGCCGGAATCTCGCCGATCACCTGTGCGGTGGCAGGCGCGCTGCTTGGATTTTTACTGTTTAATGTACATCCGGCAAGCGTGTTTATGGGGGATACCGGTTCGCTGGCATTGGGAGGCTTTGTCGTCTCGACTGCCTATATGATGCAGATGCCCCTGTTTATCCCGATTGTCGGGCTGATCTATCTGGTCGAGGTACTCTCCGTCATGATCCAGGTTACCTATTATAAAAAGACGGGCGGTAAGCGGATTTTCCGTATGGCGCCGATCCATCATCATTTTGAACTTGGCGGCTGGTCTGAGACGCGTGTGGTTGCTGTATTTTCGATCATCACAGCGATTTTGTGCATGATCGCGCTGCTCGCGATGTAGCGCTTTGGAAGGAAAGGGAGGCAGGATATGGAGCTGACAGGAAAAAGAGTATTGGTCATCGGTTCCGGGGCAAGCGGGATTGCCTCAATGGAGCTCTTGCAGAGAAAAGGAGTGCAGACAGTCCTTTTTGACGGAAACCGAAAGCTTGATGTCGCGGCATTGAGGAAGCGGGCGCCGTTTCTTAAGGAGGCGGATATTGTTGTGGGGGAGCTGACGGACGATGTGCTTTCTACGGTGCAGCTTGCGGTGTTAAGTCCGGGGGTTCCGACGGATTTGCCGATGGTGCAAAAAATCAGGGACAGGGAGATTCCTATTTGGGGAGAGATTGAGCTTGCCTATTACTTTGCCAAGGGAAGGCTTGCGGCGATCACCGGGACAAACGGCAAGACGACGACAACGGCTCTTACCGGAGAAATATTGGGGAATTATTTTGATGATGTAAGAGTGGTCGGAAACATCGGGATACCGTATACGTCGGTGGCGGCGGATACGACGGAAGATACTGTCACAGTTGCCGAGATCAGCAGCTTTCAGTTAGAAACAGTGCATGAATTTCATCCCGAGGTTTCTGCGATTTTAAATATCACGCCGGATCATCTGGATCGTCATCACACGATGGAGTGCTATATTCAGATAAAGGAGAGCATCACGAAGAATCAGAGTGTGACGGATGTCTGTGTGCTGAACTATGAGGATGAGACGCTGCGCGCCTTTGGGGAGACGATTGGGACGCAGGTACTGTTTTTTTCCAGCAAGCGGGAACTAAAGCGCGGACTTTATTTCAAGGATGATGTGATCTTTTATTCAGATGGGGAACGCCGGGAGAAGATCATACACGTTGACGACTTAAATATTTTGGGGACCCATAATTATGAGAATGCGATGGCCGCCTGCGGCATTGCGCTTGCAATGGGAGTTCCGCTGGATAAGATTACTGCGGCATTGCGGCGCTTTCAGGCAGTAGAGCACCGCATCGAATATGTGACGGAGAAGCATGGCGTTCGTTTTTACAATGATTCCAAGGGAACGAATCCCGACGCGGCGATCAAGGGGATTTCGGCAATGAACCGTCCAACGCTTTTGATCGGGGGAGGGTATGATAAGGAATCTTCCTATGACGCATGGATCGAGAGCTTTCACGGAAAGGTAAGGAAGCTGGTTTTGATCGGACAGACGAGGGAAAAGATTGCCGCCTGTGCAAGGGCGCATGGCTTTACAGATATTATTCTGTGCGAGAGTTTAGAGGAAGCCGTGGATGTGTGCTGGCAGAATGCGAGAGAGGGGGATGCGGTACTTTTATCTCCGGCGTGTGCAAGCTGGGGGATGTTTTCCAATTATGAGGAGCGCGGGCGTATCTTTAAGGAGTGCGTACATGCGCTGACTTAGGCGGATAGAAGTAGTAATAAGAAAGGCGGGGAGCGCAGTTGAAAGAAAAACCAATACGCTATTTTGATTACAGTCTGCTGTTTTTAATCATATTTTTACTCTGCTTTGGACTGGTAATGCTCTATAGCACCAGCTCCTACTATGGCTCGACCCGTTTCGGAGACGCCGCTTATTATCTCAAAAAGCAGCTGTTTGCGACGGCGCTTGGCGTAGTTGCAATGATCATCGTCTCAAAGATTCCCTACCGCTTCTGGATGAAGCTGAGCGGCTTTGCCTATCTGCTGGCGCTTGGGCTTTGTACTGCCGTTATTTTTGTCGGAAGGGAGGCGAAGGGGCAGGCGCGATGGCTGGAGATCGGACCGCTGTCCTTTCAGCCCTCGGAGTTTGCAAAGCTTGCGGTTATCCTGTTTCTTGCGATGGTCATCTATAGGATTTCTAAGCAGGTGGCGGATTTTAAGGCGCTTATCAAAATCATGTGCATCGTGCTTCCGATTGTCGGCGTGATCGCCTATAACAATCTGAGTACGGCGATCATAATTCTTGGAATTACGGTGTGCATGTTGTTTGTGGCAAGCCCGAAGTATTCCCATTTTTTCTGGATGGGCGCGGCGGTGCTTGCAGTCGGCACCGTATTTATCATGGCGGAGGGGTATCGGGCGGAGCGTATCAAAATCTGGCTCAATCCGGAGGCATATGATAAGGGATACCAGACGCTGCAGGGTCTGTATGCGATCGGATCGGGCGGCCTGTTCGGCAAAGGGCTGGGAGAGAGTATGCAAAAGCTTGGCTTTATTCCCGAGGCACAGAACGATATGATCTTTTCTGTCATCTGTGAGGAGCTTGGATTATTCGGCGCCATGTGCCTGATCCTTCTGTATCTGCTGATGATCTGGCGCTTTATGATCATTGCAAACAATGCGGCGGATCTTTACGGAGCGCTGATCGTTGTGGGGATCATGGCGCATATCTCCATTCAGGTGATCCTAAATATTGCCGTGGTAACGAACACGATTCCGAATACCGGAATTTCGCTCCCGTTTATCAGCTACGGAGGAACATCTATTTTGTTTCTGCTCTCGGAAATGGGGCTGGCGCTTTCGGTATCGCGCGGAATTAAGTTTGAGGTTCAGTGAGTATGGTAAGAGAAGAAAGAAGAAGAAAAAAGCGCAAAAAGATCGTGTGGATGATTTTTCTGATATTGCTGTTACTGATCAGTCTGGCGGGATTGATCGTGTGGAAGGTATTTACCGTGAAGGAGGTCCGCGTCGAGGGGAATAAGCTTTATTCCGCAGAGCAGATCCAGGAGTTGGTTTTAAACGATGAATATTCGTGGAATTCGCTTTATGTCGTCGCAAAATACAATTTTAAGGAGCCGCAGCCCATTCCGTTTCTTGATACGATCGAGGTATCGCTGGAGGATGCGCATACCGTCTTAATCTCAGTCTATGAGAAAGGAATGCTCGGATGCCTTTATATTGATGCGATCGGGCAGTATGCCTATTTTGACAAGGACGGCTTCGTTGTGGAAACCTCTGCGGAGGAGATTGCCGATGTGCCAAAGGTCACGGGGATTTCCTGTCCGGAGGTAGTGCTGTATGAAAAGCTTCCGCTTGAGCAGGACGGGGTGCTGGAAAATCTGCTGAATCTGACGCAGGTATTAAAAAAATACGACCTTGTGCCGCAGGAGATCCATTACGATGAGAAGCTGGAGCCGACCCTGACCTATTACGGGACACGGGTGGTTGTAGGCTCTGACGAGTATCTGACGCAGAAGGTCGTGCGTATGGCGGCGATCATGCCGGAGCTTGCCGGACTTTACGGGACGCTGTACCTTGACAGCTGGACGCCGGAAACCACGGACATCATTTATAAGAGAGACGAATAAGCTTCCCGGACAGTGTAAAAAATTAATAAAAAATTAGTTGATTAATTTTCGGAAAGATTATATTATATTGTATATGAGTTTAAAAGCGCATATTGCGCGCATTGTATATTAAGGGATGAGAGATACGCAAAAAGCATGGGAAAAAGATCCGCTTATACCATGCGGCAGGATATAAATCAGTGAGAGATGAAGGAGGAAGTACCTTGCTAGAAATTATGACAACAGAGGCAGATACCAGTGCAAAGATTATCGTGATCGGTGTGGGAGGCGCTGGAAATAATGCTGTAAATAGAATGATTGATGAAAATATCGGCGGAGTGGAGTTCATCGGTATCAATACAGACAAGCAGGCGCTCACACTCTGCAAGGCGCCGACTCTGATCCAGATCGGTGAGAAGCTGACCAAGGGACTTGGCGCAGGCGCGCAGCCGGAGATCGGCGAGAAGGCGGCGGAGGAGAGCATGGAGGAATTGTCTGCCGCTATCAAGGGCTCGGACATGGTATTTGTTACCTGCGGCATGGGCGGCGGTACAGGTACGGGAGCTGCTCCTGTTGTCGCTAAGATTGCAAAGGAGCAGGGAATCTTAACCGTCGGCGTTGTCACAAAGCCGTTTAAATTTGAGGCAAAGCAGCGTATGATCAATGCGCTTTCCGGTATTGACCGTTTAAAGGATAGTGTCGATACCTTGATCGTGATACCAAATGATAAGCTGCTTGAGATTGTTGACAGAAGAACGACGATGCCGGATGCCTTAAAGAAGGCGGATGAGGTGCTGCAGCAGGCGGTGCAGGGGATCACGGATCTTATCAATCTTCCGGCTCTGATCAATCTTGACTTCGCGGATGTGTCAACCGTCATGAAGGACAAGGGAATGGCTCATATCGGCATTGGCAGCGCAAAGGGCGATGACAAGGCGATCGAGGCGGTAAAGCTCGCTGTTGCCAGCCCGCTGCTTGAGACAACGATCAATGGCGCGACACACGTTATCATTAATATTTCGGGTGACATCTCCCTGATGGATGCAAACGATGCTGCAAGCTATGTACAGGATCTGGCGGGAGATAATGCAAATATCATCTTTGGTGCAAAGTATGACGAGTCGATGTCAGACGAGGCGACGATCACGGTGATCGCAACCGGACTTGAGAGCGGCGGTACCAGCAAGATCATGCCGAATCTACGTTATAACAGCACGCCGGTTGCTCCGGCACGGCAGACGGCGCAGACGACTGTGCCAAGAAGCAACGTTACAGGCTTTGGCGCGCAGACAGCGCCGCAGCAGAGCGTAAATCCAACCTTTACAGGGATTCAGAAGCCGCGTCAGCCGGAAAGTACAGTACAGCAGATGGATATTAAGATTCCGGATTTCCTCAAAAATTCAAGAAAATAGTATGAAAAAGTAAGTTGGGGAGAGTAGGATGTACAAAAGACAACGAATGGTTTATGGAGCAGTACTTGCGCTGTTTCTATTTTATAGCGTGGGAATGCTGTGGCTTTTGTTTGGAAGAACGAAATTTACAGTGTATGATTCTTATTGGGAACAGATTTCCATGAATATGAATCTGCAGCCCTTTCGTACGATCATGGAGTACGTCAGGCTTTTAGGACAGGAAACAGGGGGCTATGGACTTTCCGTATCAGAGATCAATCTGTATGGAAATGTCATCGTCTTTCTTCCCTGCGGCCTGTTCCTTCCGTTTTTGTGGAAGCGTCTGCGTTCCTTTGGGTGGTATCTGCTCTGTTTTTGTACAGGGCTTATCGCGATAGAGCTGGGGCAGCTTTTTACACTCCGCGGTATCTGTGATATCGATGATCTGATCCTTAATCTGCTCGGTGCATCCATTGGCTTTGCAATATGGAAAATAATAGTTGCTTTACATAAAGTAAGGACGAAAGAGACACAGTCGAAATAGACGGTGTCTTTTTTGCTTGATAGGAAAATTCATTCCACACATCAAGCAAAAGCCTTCTCCAGAGTCAGTGCATCGTGGTAAAATTTGTCGAAATATGTCGATAATATGCGCGTTTCGTGCGCTTGATTTTGACAAAAAATCAGAGTACGGGAACGTATAATAAGTCCATGTCAGAGAAGGAGCGGGGTGAGAAAAATATATGTATTCTATGCAGACGTGTTTTTGATCCAGAACTTTTTGATGGATCTGCTTGCCATAGTGGGAGTCAATCGGTTTTTAAGACGGCAGAAAAAGCTCTGGCGTTTGGCAGCGGCAGCGGCAGCGGCCTCCGCGGGCGGACTTTTTTTGCTTCTCACCATAAAAAATACGCTCCTTTATATGGTTTTTTCCCATTTGTTTCTGAATACCGGAATGGTATTTTTGGCGTTTGGACGATGCCGGAAAAAAGAATTTCTCGAAAATTGGGGAGTGACTTATCTGGTCGTCATTTTATTGGGCGGCATGCTTCAGTGGCTGACCGGACGCGGGATCACATCGGCGGAACTTGTACCGGCGGCGGCAGGTATTTTCGGCGTTTATCTGATCCTTGGATATCTGCGGGAGCGAAAGGATTTTCACAACCATATTTTCGAGGCACAGATGAAAAAACGCGAGTGCGCTATTTCTGTCAAGGCATATTGGGACAGCGGCAATCAACTGCGTGATCCTTATACCGGACAGGGCGTTTGCATTTTGAGCGAGGCGAAGGCAAAGCTGCTTTTTGATGAAGAACAGGACAATTTCCGGCTGGTTCCGTATTGCTCGCTGGGAGAGCGCAGCGGGCTTCTGCGGGTGGCGGATGTGGATGAGCTGCAGCTGTTTGACGGCAGAAAACGTATTTGTTCTAATCATGTGGCAGTCGGAATTGCAGATGAGAAATTATTGGAAAATCGTGCGTATGATTTGATCTTACATACATCATTTTTGTAAAAGAGCGGAAGGGAGAGGAACATATGTATGTCAAGCTGATGATTCCGGGATACCGCGTCAAAAGGCTATGGGCGGGGCTTGGGAAGCTTTTGTTACAGGAGAAAAACGAGGTGCATTATATCGGCGGGGCGGAAGTGCTGCCGCCGCCGCTTGAGGGTGAGGAGGAAAACGCCTGCATACAGATGCTCGCGGGAGAGGAGCCGGAGTCGGCACGCAAAAAGCTGATCGAGCACAATCTGCGTCTTGTGGTATACATAGCAAAAAAATTTGATAATACGGGAGTCGGGGTAGAGGATCTGATCTCGATCGGAACGATCGGGCTGATCAAGGCGATCAATACGTTTAATCCGGGTAAAAATATAAAGCTTGCCACCTATGCGTCACGCTGCATTGAAAATGAAATTTTAATGTATTTAAGAAGGAATAACAAGACGAAGCTTGAGGTTTCGATCGATGAGCCCCTCAATGTGGATTGGGACGGAAACGAGCTTCTTTTGTCTGATATTTTGGGAACAGATGAGGATGTGATCTATCGGGACATTGAGACGGATGTGGAGCGGAAGCTGTTAAACGCGGCAATCTCCAAGCTGTCTGGCAGAGAGCGGATGATCATAGAGCTTCGGTTTGGACTAAATTCGATCGGGGGAGAGGAAAAGACACAAAAAGAAGTGGCGGATATGCTTGGGATTTCACAGTCCTATATTTCGCGGCTGGAAAAAAAGATCATGGGACGCTTAAAGAAGGAGATTGTGCGTATGGAATAGAAAAATCTCTGCCACAATCCGGCAAAAAGAAATTGTATAAAACGCAGGATAGGAGTATAATGAAGGTATCATCATAAAGGTCTGGGGGGATACATATGATACTTGAATTTTTAGGTGCAGCGCATGAGGTGACGGGAAGCTGTCATTATCTGGAATTTGGAGATAAGCATGTACTGGTGGACTGCGGCATGGAGCAGGGACCGGATCTGTATGTGAATCAGGAGCTGCCTGTCAATGCGGCGGCGATCGACTATGTGTTTGTGACACATGCGCATATTGATCATTCGGGCTTACTGCCGCTTTTGTACAATCATGGGTTCCGCGGGCAGATTTTTTGTACAACGGCGACAAGCCAGCTTTGTAATATTATGCTCAAGGACAGCGCGCATATTCAGATGTTTGAGGCGGAGTGGCGTAACCGCAAGGCGCGCAGAGCTGGAAGGCCGGAGGTCGTACCGCTCTATGACATGAACGATGCGATGGGCGTGCTGACGCATTTTATTCCCTGTGATTATCACAAGATCATACAGGTCTGCGACGGATTAAAGGCACGGTTTGTGGACGCCGGGCATCTTCTTGGTTCCTCCTCCATTGAGCTTTGGATTGCGGAGGAGACGGAGAAGGGGAGAGAGGAGTGCAAGATCGTATTTTCCGGGGATATTGGAACCGCAAATCGTCCCTTGATCAAGGATCCGGAATATATCAAGGACGCCGATTATGTTGTCATGGAATCGACCTACGGTGACCGCGCACATGCGGCGCCTCCGGATTATGCGGCTGCGCTTGCGCGCGTGCTCAAGGACACATTTACGCGCGGCGGAAACCTTGTCATTCCGGCGTTTTCCGTCGGACGTACGCAGGAGATGCTTTATTTTCTGCGGCGTATCAAGACAGAGGAGCTTCTGCCGGAATATCAGAACTTTGAGGTTTATGTAGACAGCCCGCTTGCGGTGGAGGCAACGTCGATTTTTGGCAAGAATGTATCGGATTGTTTTGATGAGGAAGCCTTGTCTTTGGTGAATCAGGGAATCAACCCAATCGGCTTTCCCGGGCTTCGGATGGCGATCACAAGTGATGAGTCAAAGATGATCAATTTTGATGAGAAACCGAAGGTGATCTTATCTGCTTCCGGCATGTGTGAGGCGGGACGCATTCGTCATCACTTAAAGCATAATCTCTGGCGTGCGGATTCTACGATTTTATTTGTCGGATTTCAGGTGCCGGGAACGCTTGGCAATTCGCTGCTTGGCGGGGCAAAGGAAGTGCGTCTGTTCGGTGAGACGATCGAGGTGCACGCCAAAATCGAGAATCTGCCGGGAATCAGCGGACATGCAGATATCAATCAACTGACGGAATGGGCGGCGGCGTTTGAGGGCAGCCCCAGGAGATTTTTTATCGTGCATGGCGAGGATCGTGTGACGGAGCAGTTCGCCGCCCATCTGCATGAGCGGCTGGGGATTGACACCTACGCGCCTTACAGCGGAGATGCGTTTGACCTTGCAACCGGCGAGCGCATAAAAGAGGGCAGCAGGGAGGTCATCGAAAAGAAGAATAAAAATACAGCTAAGGCGTCTGGTAATGTCTTTGCAAGACTTCTTGCCGCGGGCGGCAGGCTGATGACTGTCATCACAAAATGTGAGGGGATGCCAAATCGTGAGCTTGGCAAATTTGCGGATCAGATCAATGAGCTTTGCAATAAGTGGGAACGCTAGGCGCTATAGGGAGAGGTAGTTTCGGATGGATTTTAATGCGGATTTTTCCAGACGGCTGACCTGCGCCTGTGAGATGTGGATCTCCTCGGCGACCTCCATCTGTGTTTTTCCTTCAAAGAAACGCAGGCGCAGGATATAGTTTTCGCGTTCATTTAAGTGTTCCATCGCATCGCTTAGAGAGAGGGTTTCGACCCAGTTCTCCTCCCTGTTTTTCTTGTCGCTGATCTGGTCCATGACATAGAGGGTGTCGCCGCCGTCTGTGTAGACTGGATCGTAGAGGCTGACAGGACTTTGGATCGCATCAAGGGCAAAGACGATTTCCTCTGTTGAGAGACCGGAGGCTTTCGCAATTTCTTCCAGCGTCGGTTCCTTGGAGGAGTCTTTGGCAAGCAGCTCTCTGGTGTGGATCGCCTTGTATGCGGTGTCGCGCAGAGAGCGGCTGACGCGGATAACGTTATTGTCGCGCAGGTATCTTCGGATTTCTCCGACGATCATGGGAACGGCGTAGGTTGAAAATTTTACGCCGATGGAGGGATCAAAATTGTCGATGGATTTGATCAGACCGATACATCCGATCTGAAACAGATCGTCGACATTTTCGTGATTTCCGGAGAAACGCTTGATCACACTCAGGACAAGACGGAGATTTCCCTTGATATAGGCTTCTCTTGCCTTCGTATCTCCCTGTTTGATGCGGGCAAAGAGTTCCTGTTTTTCTTCTTCCTTTAGGATGGGGAGCTTGGCGGTATTTACGCCGCAGATTTCAACTTTGTATGAAGCCATGATGGGGTATCCTCCAGAGTCAGTTATTTGTATTGACATAAGAGCGGCTCGCGAAGCGTGTCGCTCGTTGTTTAGCTTTGGTATGTGTTAAAAGGATGCTACATTTCGGGTATTTTTATGCAGGAAAATTATGAGAGATAAGAATAGAAATTGAGAGGAACGGAGGATTGGTATGAGAGACATCATTGATAAAAGAGACGAGCAGGAGCGCATCAGCAGGAGTATTGTGAAATTCTGGAATGTCAACTATATTCCGGCGCATGCGGCGGACGAAGATGGGGCTTTCGACGGGGAGCAGGAGCTTGCGCGTGAGGACGCTTCCGAAGGCCTGACAGAGCACAGCTGTGAGCAGGGGAATGGAAAAGACGCGGCGGAAGGCGCCCTGATAAGCGACACGGTCGATCAGGGACGTATCGACCGTATTTTGAAGGAAAAGGATGAAGAGCTTCAAAGTCTGATTCGGGAGACTGTGGAGGAGCAGGAGAAGGAATAAGCAAATCTCCTTTTGGGGCATATAATGAAATAAGAAAAGGGTATGGAGGTATTTATGCCGGAGATCACTCTGCGTAAATATCATGGGCTTGGAAATGACTATCTGATCTATGATCCAAACCGAAATGAGCGGCTTTTGCAGGAGCGCCAGATCACGGCGCTGTGCAGGCGCAATGTCGGTGTGGGTGCAGATGGAATTTTGTACGGCCCTTTTTTTGATGGAGAAACGATCCGTGTTCGGATTTTTAATCCGGACGGAAGTGAGGCGGAAAAAAGCGGAAACGGAATCCGAATTTTTTCAAAGTATTTAAAGGACGCAGGTTATGTCAAGGAGGATTCCTATGTACTTACGACAAAGGCGGGCAAGACACAGGTGGATTTTTTAAAGGATGACGGCAGTCTTATGAAGGTCGATATGGGTGAGGCGAGGTTTCTGGCAAGTGAGATACCTGCGGTTGGGTTTGGGGAGGAGATCGTAAACGAGGCGATATTTTTCTGTGACAATTTCTACAATGCGACCTGTGTCTCAATGGGAAATCCAAACTGTGTGCTCATGCTGGAGGAGGTCAATCCCAAGAAGGCAAAGCAGATAGGACCCTATGTCGAAAATTCCAAATATTTTCCAAACCGCATCAATATGCAGCTCTGTCAGGTGTTGGATCGGGAGAATATCCGCATCGAGATCTATGAGCGGGGAGCAGGATATACTTATGCCTCCGGCACGGGCGCCTGCGCGGCGGCAGCGGCGTCCCACCGTCTCGGGCTGGTGGACGATCAGGTCACGGTGCATATGCACGGGGGAGAGCTGTTGGTGGAATTTGACGGGGACGGTAAGATCTTTTTGACCGGACCGGTCGTATACATTGGCAGTATCACGCTTGCAGAGCAGTTTTTTGCGTAGAAAATCCGCAGTTGCAATTCAAAAAATACTGTGCTAAAGTAGACGAAGTGTCGCATCGGGTCTGCCGGGCAGGAGGCTGCCTGATCGTCCCGGCGCGGCATTTCCAACAAATACGTCAGTTCGCAACCTTCCTGACGAAAAACAAAACTAAAGGAGAAATCAATATGAGAAACAAAAAGGTGTTATTTATCGTGCAGGCTGCGATGATCGCAGCCATCTATGTCGTGCTGACAATGTTTATCAGTGCGTTCAATCTTGCCTCGGGGGCGATTCAGGTCCGCGTATCGGAGGCGCTTACCATTTTACCGTATTTTACACCCGCCGGGATCCCGGGACTTTTTATCGGATGTCTGCTCTCAAATCTGTTGACCGGGGCGACGGTCTATGACGTGGTGTTCGGAAGTCTTGCGACGCTGCTTGGTGCGGTTGGGACATATCTTTTGCGCAGGCACAAGTTTTTGTGCACGCTTGCGCCGGTGGCTGCAAATATGCTGATCATTCCGTTTGTGCTGCGTTACGGGTACGGGTTTGTGATGGAATTTGGCGGACATGACTGGTCGATCCCGTTTTATATGCTCACTGTCGGGGCGGGAGAGGTGATCTGCTGCTGTATCATGGGTTCTATCCTTTTGCACGCGCTTGAGCCGGTGCGCGGCGTCATTTTTAAAAACGAGGATTAGAAACGTCGTTTTTTCTTGAGAAAATCAAAACTTATGTTATACTATACGTTAGTATGCGCGTGCCGTGGAGCGTTTGCTTCATGCACGGCGTTATGGAAAACAGAGCGAGAGAGGAAGTACAGAGATGGAAAAAATCTTGGATTTGATCACCGCAAAGGTAACGAGAGCGTTTACGGACTGCGGCTACGATGAAAAATACGGAAAGGTTACATTGTCAAACCGCCCGGATCTTTGCGAATACCAGTGCAACGGCGCGCTGGCTGCGGCGAAGGAATACAAAAAGGCTCCGTTTATGATCGCGGATGAGGTTGCAGAAAAACTTTCCGGCAATGCGATGTTTGCAATGGCAGAGTCCGTAAAGCCGGGATTTTTGAATCTGAAGCTGGCAGAGGATTATCTGGCGGATTATCTTGTAAAGATGCAGGCGGACGAGGGCAGATACGGCTGCGGCAAGCCGGAGCAGCCAAAAACGATCATCGTCGATTACGGCGGGGCGAATGTGGCAAAGCCGCTGCACGTCGGGCATCTGCGCTCTGCGATCATCGGTGAGAGCATCAAGCGCATCGGCAATTTTATGGGGCACCGGATGATCGGCGACGTGCATCTGGGCGACTGGGGACTTCAGATGGGGCTGATCATCGTGGAGTTAAAGGAGCGCAAGCCGGAACTTGTCTATTTTGACGAGTCCTACGACGGCGAGTACCCGAAGGAAGCACCGTTTACGATCTCTGAGCTGGAGGAGATTTATCCGACTGCGAGCAAAAAGTCCAAGGAGGACGAGGCGTACCGCGATGCGGCGATGCAGGCGACGAATGAGCTGCAGCATGGCAGGAGAGGCTATCAGGCGCTTTTGTCCCATATTTTGAATGTGTCTGTGACAGATTTGAAGAAAAATTATGACAACCTCAATGTCTCCTTTGAGCTCTGGAAGGGAGAATCGGATGCACAGCCGTATATCCCTGAGATGGTGCAGAAGATGAAGGGCGAAGGCTTTGCTTACATGAGCGACGGCGCGCTCGTGGTAGACGTGAAGGAGGAGACGGATGCGAAGGAGATCCCGCCGTGTATCATTCTAAAGTCCGATGGCGCTTCTCTTTACAGCACGACGGATCTGGCGACAATCGTCTGGCGCATGGAGGATTATGCGCCGGACGGCATGATCTACCTGACGGACAAGAGGCAGGAGCTGCACTTTATCCAGGTATTCCGCTGTGCGAGAAAGACGGGACTGGTGCATGAGGATACGATGTTAAAGCACATCGGCTTCGGCACGATGAACGGCAAGGACGGCAAGCCGTTTAAGACGCGCGACGGCGGCGTGATGCGTCTGGAATATCTTCTCGATGAGATCAACGAGGAGATGTTAAAGAAGATCACGGAGAACCAGAAGGCGAAGGAGAATCTGGATATCAGTGCAGAGGAGGCAAAAAAAACGGCAAGGATGGTCGCGCTTGCCGCTGTGAAGTATGGCGATCTCTCCAATCAGGCGAGCAAGGACTATATCTTTGACATCGACCGCTTTACCTCTTTTGAGGGGAATACAGGACCTTATATCCTCTATACCATCGTGCGCATCAAGTCGATCTTAAACAAATATCACGCGCTTGGCAAGGATGAGACCGGGGCGGTGATCGAGAGCGCGCACTCCGCGAGCGAGAAGAATCTGATGTTAGAACTCTCGAGATTTAATGCGATGATGGAGAATGCGTTTGAGGAGAGCGCGCCGCACAAGGTATGCTCCTATATCTATGATCTGGCAAATGCGTTTAACAGCTTTTATCATGAGACGAAGATCATGTCGGAGGAAAATGAGACGGTGCAGAAGTCCTATATCCGCCTTCTGACCCTGACGAAATCCGTGCTTGAGGCTTGTATCGGCGTGCTTGGATTTGAGGCGCCGGAGCGTATGTAGGATGTGCGATGCGAAACATTTCTAATATTACAGATTTTACAGCGCCAGAGCTGGATATTTATGCCCGCCTCTCGGAGGGACAGCTGCTGCATTATTATGAACCGGATGTTGGATTGTTTATCGCGGAGAGCCCAAAGGTGATCGGGCGGGCGCTTGATGCCGGGTATGAGCCGGTCTCCTTTCTGGTCGAGCGGAAGCATATCGAGGGGGAAGCAAAAGAGGTGCTCTCCCGTTGTCAGGGGGTACCTGTCTATACGGCAGAGCTTGATGTACTGAAAAAGCTGACGGGCTTTCCGCTGACACGCGGCGTCTTGTGTGCGATGCGGCGGCATCCCCTGCCGGATGTCCGCAGTCTCTGCGCGAACGCTTCCCGGATAGCGATTCTTGAAAATGTCATGAATCCAACCAATGTTGGGGCGATTTTCCGCTCAGCGGCGGCATTATATATGGATGCGATTCTTTTGACGCCCGGCTGCAGCGATCCGCTGTACCGCAGAGCTGCCAGAGTGAGTATGGGAACTGTTTTTCAAGCCCCGTGGACATTTTTTACGGAGAAAAAAGAGGGCTGGCAAAAAGCAGGCATGACCATTTTAAAAGAACTGGGTTTTAAGACCGTCGCAATGGCGCTGCGGGAGGATGCTATCGCACTGACAGACCCGGCTTTAAAGGCAGAAGAAAAACTGGCGATCATTGTGGGATCAGAGGGAGAGGGCTTGTCCTCTGAGACGATCGCAAGCTGTGATCATGTCGTGCGGATTGAAATGACACACGGGGTGGATTCTCTCAATGTCAATCAGGCGGCAGGCATCGCATTTTGGGAGTTGGGGAAGAAAGAATAGGTGGCAGACAAATGCGGACAGAAAACGTGGAGCTGACAGTCTTGTGTCTCGTTCATCAAAACGGAAAATATCTGGTGCAGGACAGAGCCAAAGGGGACTGGAAGGGTATTGCCCTTCCGGGAGGTCATATTGAGCGTGGAGAATCCATTGTTGACGCCGTGATCCGGGAAATGAAGGAAGAAACGGGGCTGACGATTAGAAATCCCAGACTGTGCGGAGTGAAGCAGTTTCCCATCGCGGATGGCAGATATCTGGTGTTTCTCTTTGAGACAGATGAGTTTGAGGGAGTGCTTAGAAGCTCTGACGAGGGGGAAATGTTCTGGATTGCGAAAGAGGAGCTGTCGAAGGTTCATTTAGTGGATGGGTTTTGCGATGTGTTAAGTATTATGTTCGATGAACATTTGACGGAAATTCAGTATGTGTTGGATGGAGAGGACTTGAAAACGGTAAAGAAATAAAGATACAAGGCATATACGATCAACCTGATAACATGGGCAAAAATGTTAATAATATATCAATTCCAAAGGTAAAAAAATGAAACCAAATATTATTGAAATGATGGCTGCAGCATTGATTTTTTTGTCAAAAGAAATACTGCCGGATGCTTTGGATCAACCGAAATGTTATATATATTGCCTTGTATCATATTTTTATTTAATTGTTTATAAGATACGGTTTGTGCTGTTTGTCCATGATAATGAATTCCGTTATATGTATATAAATCAGTTACTCCGACTAAAATAAGTAGCAAACCCAATATCATTGCCCCCAACGGATAAGCCAAATAATGATTTTAATTGCTCTGAAACAATTTGTCTTCTAAATTTGTCTGGTACATATTCTTGTGCTTTTTTACAAGAGTTAAAATCATGCGAATAACTGCTACAACCATTCAACAGTCCTAGACAAAACACACTTGCTGTAACACCTGATGAAATTTTTATATCGTATAATCACTGCCTTGATGTGATTTTATGATTTCACCCAGTTCGACAAACTGGGAGGTTGTTACACTCTTATCACTGTAAATATCAGCTTACTCCAAATACGGTTTTAATATGTCTTCTGCCTCGTGATATACTGCTAACTTTGCATATTTACCGGATAATTGTTTTTGAATTTTAAATTCTGTTGATGATAAGAAATAATCTCTTGAAATATGTCCTATTATTACATTGCCTAAATAGATATCACATGGTGTAATAGGACCAAATCCATAGTCAGATATAGAACCATTTGATTTTTTGCAATGTGGGCAGAAAATGATCATATTAGCAGATATACCATGTTCAAAAATTTTCCCACAATAGTTACATTTTTGTTCCATAACAACATCTCCTCATAACTTCCAATTTTTATCTGTCTGTTCTCAATCTTATTTTATCATATAAGACTCCAAAAAGCTATTTCGATGCCATTATTTTCGGGATCGTGAAGGCGACGGTCTGTGAAAGTTTTCAGCTGTTAGACGCGGGAGACAGGGAGCGCTGATTTTAGTCGTAAAAAGAGAGGCAGGTCATAAAATAGAACATGATTCAAAGTGAGAGGAGGAGGACGTCCGAGTCTACGGTTTCCTACATTTGGAATATAACACATAATCACAAAAAAGTGAAAAAAATATTGGAAATCTTAAAAATTACTGATACTATGTAATTAAGTTTTTTAAGCCGAAAGAGCATGAGTCGGGCCATATACACGCTTTATATGGAGAGCATATAGGAATTTTTGACTTGCGGACAATGGAGATGACGGAGGGAGATTTACCAGAAAAAGCGCAGGAACTTGTGAAAGAGTGGTTAATGAAAAATCAAAAAGAATTGCTTGAAATGTGGGATAGTCAGGAATTACACAAGTTACCACCGTTATAATCGGTTTTGCAATGTTGGGAGGTGTGTTTATATGTTGCCGAGAATAAAAAGTGTTAAGCCATTAAAGGGGTATTTACTGCAAGTTATTTTTGATGATGGAAAAGATTGTATTTATGATGTGAATGATGATATAAGTAGCATAGAAGCATATAAAGACCTGAAAAACATTCACGGACTTTTTGAACACGTACAACTTGACGAAAGCAGGACTTGCGTTTTTTGGAATGATTTTATAGACCGTTCAAGTGATACAATCTATGAATATGGAAAAACCACTGTATGATCCTATAAATTGCAGAGAAAAGGGGGAGGGAGAATTATGTCAGTACAAACAGATTTTGAGAAAGAATTTGAAGCAGAAGAATATGAAATGCTTATTTTAGTGCAGTCATCGTGTATGGGAGCAGCATGTATAAAAGATATGTTGAAACCATCTGTCAATTTTCTTGCGTCCATAGATTTGCGCACTGGTCAGTTGTTTCATGAGAAAGGACGTGTGGAATGGCTTCTAAAAAAGGACAATAAACGCAAGGGATGGGGATATGAATTTGAGCAATTTGGCATTTATCGTGTCGCTGTCAGAAAATGTATACCTCAAACATTACAGCCATATCAGGCACAATATATGAATAACAGATATATGCTTATAAGTGTGCTTGAAGATAACGTTTCAAATGAAAAACTGGAAGCTTTGAAAGAATACTATGCGAAGCCAATCTCTATGGAAAATGAATTAGGTTCTTTTGTCTTGGATAGAGAATTTTCATGGTTTGAGGGAAGTGTAAATTGGAATGGTGTAGAGGCAAATGTATATTTGGAAACGGATCAGGAAGATGGGGATACTGCGGAACGGGCAATGAAGGTACTAAAAATATTAGTAGATCATATTGTGGACAATGATACTAAGTACCGTGAATTTGCTGCACAAGAACTAACAGAACTTGCAAATGAGTGGATGGATGAATCGGATGAAATTGATGCGGAAGAAATTACAAAAGAAATATTTGCGAAGCGTATGGAAATTAGTGAAATAACAGTTAGTCCAGATGGAAGTTTATCTTTGTTTTACAATGATGACGATATGTTTTTGGGACATGTTATTGAAATACAGGTTGAGCCAAATGGGGAGATTGTAAGTGCTGATATAGCCGGATGAGAGCAAAAACTTCCTAAATTTATCGGGGAGTTGAATGGAGCAAAAAATCGGAATTGACAGGGCAAACTGAGGGATGCTCAAAAGAAAACAGTGTTATGGATCATTGGAGAAGGTGGCGTAAAGATTTCGTGGAGAAAAGAAGATCTTTCTACGTCTCCGGAATAGTGGTAAAATGAAAGAAACGGAAAGGTAAATCAAGTTTGACAAAGGCAATGAAAGATGAAAGAACGAATTCCATTAAACGGTGATATGAAAAGCAAGGTGAAACAGCTTATGGAATATGCAGGCTGGTATGAAGGTCGAAGTGTGGATATTTCCATCGCGGAGAAATATTATGCAGACCAGGGTGTACCAATGATGAAGACTGCTCAGCAGTTTTACCGCAAATATTTCGGTTTGTGTTGCCGATGGTACTTAGATCAGAAAAATACGGAGTGGGCGGCAGACTTCGAGTTTGGTCTGTTTCCGTATCTTATCAATGGAGTTGAAACCTATTTGGTGGACGATTACTTTCGGGATATGTCGGGCTGTGATCTAGCCGAAATTGAGCAGGTGGCTGGTCAAAAGTGTCAGCCAATCGGACAAATCGGTTACTATTACCCGGCACTAGTTTGGATATCGGAATCTGGGGAGTTGTATGCCCAATATGAGTATCAGGATGAGATTGAATGTTTCCCCGATATATTTGCCTTGATTGAGCGCGAGTTGAATGGGTGCAAGCTGGATTCTGCCGCCATGGAAGCCGTTTGGCGTTTGGACAGATGAGGTGAAGCGGGCAGAGGGGGGTATTGTCTATGGATCATGATATGAAAGTGCATTTAGCTCAGAAAAAAGCACAGCTTAAGATCAAACAGCAAAGAGCAGAGATACAGCAGTATAAAGACCATTTTACAAAAAGCATAAAACATTTTGCTCAAAAATACAGATATGCGGATGAAGTGGAAGCAATCAAAATTGAAAAGTTCATCTCAAAACTCAATTTTATGCAGCCGGGACAGCTGGCGATTGAAGAAGTTTGCCCGTATTCTCACAGAAATGTTTACCTGTGCTTTTTAATGGGAACAGACGCATTATTTCGGATTTATATATTTGGGAAATATGATGACATTATGAGCGATTATGATGAATGGGAAGTTTTCAGTCCATGCCTGCTGCTTGTAGATGAGGATTTTATTCATTATGTTTATCTGAACGATTATGGAGAAATCGTGGAATCACGCAGCTTGTAAAGACTTGCCTGTTTCAAGGAGGGTGTAAAATAAAGTGTGTAAGTTGAGAAAACCAATTTCAAAACTTACGCAC
>Avalanche_p1__coassemble_982_pt1 | contig 22027 bp, 17 predicted proteins | sample Avalanche_p1__metabat2_low_PE_018 | metagenome-assembled genome bin Avalanche_p1 | reverse complement strand
GTCTTCTGTGCAATAAAACGCATTCTCAGGTTTTTGCTGACCTCCGACGGCTCGCCGCGAAAAAAGCGCTTGCTTCCGCCAGAAACTCATTTTCCTCTTTTAAACGGGCGATTTCCCTTGCCTGCTCCCTGTTCTGTTGTCTGAGTTTTTGCACTTATGTTGCAGTAACATTAGTCCTTGAAGATGGGACAGAAATCCGAATTAAGCGAACTTGGAAAGCTCGTGGCAAGAAAGTTGACCAACAGACTATTGTTGAAAAGAATGGTAGTGTAGATAAATATCTTGGTGATAACTGGAGCTATTACATTGAAGAAATTCTCCCGTTCGGTATTGCCCGCTTCTTCTTTTTCAATAATGAGAAAATCACGCAGCTTGCTGATGACAGTTCTTTCGAGCAGATAAAGAGCTCAATAAAGTCAGCTATTGGTGTGTTGACTATTGAAAAAACGATAGAGCATATCGATGAAGTTATTCGTAGAAAAAAGAGTGCATTAAAGTCTTTTGAAACAAGTGAGCTGAATCAGGAATACCAGGAAGTTGAGCGCGAGATAAGCGAAATCGATCAGCGCCTGGAAGATGCACAACGTGAGCTGAATAAGCTTGAACTATGAAGACAAAGACGGAATGACAAAAATGGCTTGCGACAAATGCGGAACCGTAAGGGTCAGCAAATCGATGGGACGCAGGCATGACCGCATTGATATATATGCGCCACGCGGTCAGGAGCGCATCTAACAATTAAACGAACCTGGCATAACGACGGAATGGTTAAGATGAAACAGGCTGCGTAAATCCATTTCCAGGTCATATGCGATAATGATCGGTCAGTTAAACCAGACATACATGAGAGGCTACCGACAAGACGGGATTTCTATACAGTTAGGATCCCCGCCTTGCCGGTGGTCTCTTTTTTTATTCCGGCAAGGCTTTCGAAACTCAGACATCATATCGAAAGCCTGACATGCATTAAGGGCTGAGGATACATATATTGCGCACTTTCGAAAAGTGAAATTTTCCGGTTTTTCGAAACAGCAGTATCAGTACCCTTACTTTAGTGCACCCGTTTTTCGGGGACCGGGGTCAGGAACGTACTGTGGGCAATGGTATCCTTTGCTCTCCCGCAGCAGGCGGAAAGGAAAACAGTATGTATTTTGAGGCAACCGAATTCGCAGCTCGCCTGAGCACTCTTCGCAAGGCACAGGGAATGACTCAGGAGGCACTGTCTGAAGCACTCAATATCAGTTTAGAGCATCTCAGCAAGATGGAACGCGGTAAGAGAAAACCGTCCATTGACCTGATTGTTGCTATGGCTTGCTATTTCCATGTGAGCACTGACTATCTGCTTATGGGGAAGGATCATGACATGGTAGACTGCCGCACCAAGCTTCTGGATGTTGTAACTCAGCTGACGGAAATCGCAAAAAGTCTGTAAATAGGTACAGGATCATATTTTCCGATTTCATCAGTTATAGATGATAAAATCCTTCCATGTCACGAATATTACGCATTATTCGTGACGCCGTGAAAAGCCGGTAAAACATAAAAGGCAAGCCTGCAGGAGCTCCGCAGGCTTGCAAGGTATTACAGCAGTTCTGCCATATACAGAGGCAGATGGATGATTCCGTCTTTAACCATAACATCCTTGGTATAAAGAATATAAGAGTTGCCAATGGCAGAAGAAAAGTGTTTACGGAATTTATCCAAAGAAGAATGGGAACGGTAATTGCCGGATTTCACTTCTACGGGGGCAATTTTCTTTCCCTCTGCAATCAGAAAATCTATTTCCATGTGGTTTTCCCGATTCCGACTATCGGAGCGGGAATAGAAATACAGGTGTGAACGACTATGGCGAAGCATCTGTGCAACGATGTTTTCCATCAGCATTCCCTCGTTGATATTCAGTTTATCAAAGAGGATCGCGCGATAAAGTTCGTTGTCTGTGTATTTCTTATCCTGGAAAGTGTGAGTCACAAGCAGTCCGGTATCTGCCATATAGCACTTCTGTGTGGCATGATCAGCACTCAGCGCAAGCCCTACATGAGGGTCTGTTGCATTGAAGCAGGTGTTTACTACCATGGCTTCATTCAGCCATAAAAAAGAATCCTCAAAGGTTCGAAAACGAGCCTGCTTTCCCAGAGAAGAAATCTTGTATTTCTTTTCTTTTTTGGAAAGCTGCCCCGGAATGCCGTCGAACACGGCAAACACTTTGTCCTCATAGCCTTCCGCAAATTTTGCGACATCTTCGCGATACAGCTTCAGGATTCTGCGCTTGGCCACATCGGATGCCTCGAAGTCTTTGCCATTTATGTAAGCAAGAACGGACTGAGGCATACCTCCGACCAGAATGTACTGGCGGAAGTCGTTCATGATCTTCCGGTGAAGTGCTGCACCAAGGGGTTTCTTTGTTTCAAAGCAATGTCGGATCAGCGGATAAGTCGCTTCGTCGCCCATAGCCCAAAGGAACTCTTCAAAATCCAGCGGAAACATCTCAATATGATCCTCTTCCGACGGAATAATGATATCCTGTACATTCTTTTTCAGTCGGATCAGTGAACCCGTCTCAAGGTAATCAAACCGGCCATCCGCTACAAGATATTTGATAAGCTGGCGTGCTCTTGGGTATTGCTGCACCTCGTCAAAGATGATCAATGATTCACGTTTATGAAGAGTTGTGGAGTAAAAAGCTGCGAGCTTTGCAAAGAACAAATCAAGATCTGCGCTATCGTTGACGAACAGATCAAGAACATCTGTCGGAGCTCGTCCGAAGTCGATCAGAATATAGCTTTTGTATTCCGCCTTCGCAAATTGCTCGGCAATATAGCTTTTGCCAACACGACGCGCTCCGTCAATCATCATGGCAGTAGTACCTTTGCTGCTGTTTTTCCAGGTAACAAGAGCATCATAGATTTTTCTTTTCAGCATTCCATCACTTCCTTTGAGGATAGTATATCCATAATATGATCTGATTATAACTCCAAAATCACGAAAAAGCAAGTTTAAAGGCTCTCGGTTTACACGAAAAAGCAATCTTAAAATCCTGAAATTTGCACAAAAAAGCAAGTTCAAGACATCGATTCGGAAATAAGAGATAGATAAGGACACCATCCCCTCTGCCCCAAAGGCAGGTCAGGATACACTGAGTATATTTCAGCGTGTCTGGGTCTGCTTTTTTTATCGTTTTTGCCGAAACGCCCTTTTGCTGAAAAAACTTTAGCCGGTCCGTACAACCGGGGCGGGCAACCCGTACAGCCAGTACCTAAATCTTTTCTGTCTGATGAGATAAACTTGTTCATGTAAGGAGCCAAGAAAACTCCGGACATGAACCTTGAAAACTACATATCATTCTTCAGGCACGAACCTGTGATGAGGAGCCACATCAGCGGATGACCGCAACGATCGCCATTAAACGGCAGGAGCGTGAACCGGCCTGTAAGTATCGGATTGCTTCCGGTATACAGCATTGATCCATCACAGCATAATGATACTTCTGTACGCAGCTCGGTGAGAACCACGGAGGGGTTAGAGTCCCATGGATCTGGTAGCAGCCAGATGCCTGAATGGATTCCCGGCAGGCCAGAGCGTCTGCCAGTTCCCAGGGGTGTCGATGACAAATGTGGGGATAACATATTGATTGAGATTAAGCCTTTTGGGGCTTTCCTGGGCAGGAAGCGATTCCTGCTCTTTTACATAAAACTGAGCAAGGAGGAAAAAACATGCTTAAAAAGATTGGAATTATCGGCGTGGTGACATTTATCTGGTTGATCTTGGTGAACATCGCGGAAACATTCAGGGCGGCGTTCGACCGGTCATCAATATTCAGAACAATAGTGGTAATTTCTTTGGCCCGACCTTGATCGTAGTACCGCTTACGACGGAGCTGAAGAAGCTTGGTCAGCCTACGCATTACATTATTGAGAAGCAGCGAGGACTGAATGAAACATCCATGAGCGAGGCAGAACAGATCGTCACCATCAATAAGTGCCAGGTCCTCAAGTATCTGGGACGCACAAGCAAAAGACATATGGAACGCATCGATGACAGCATCCGCGTGAGTCTTCATTTGAATCCGGAGGATGTATTGCCCATCCCGGAGTGTGTAGAGTTCCCCTGATATGGGCATCAATGGAACCGGACAAATTAAAATGGAAAGAGAGGAATGATACGATGGAAGCAATGGAAACCTTTGAATTACCGGTAGAGAATGCCGTTGCTATCACGGAAAAGCGCTGTTATACCGTGGAAGATCTGCAAATCATTCTCGGTATCAGTCGAGGTACTGTATACAAACTCCTGGAACAAAAGGAGTTCCGCTGGATGAAGATCGGAGCTGCTTACCGAATTTCTAAAAAGAGCTTTGATGAATGGCTGGATGAAAAGCTCTGATTTGTCAAGGATGTCAAGCCGCCCTGAGACATCCTGACATTCAGAAATGGTATCTGCTACGATGTAGCCAGGTCGAAAGGCCTGGCTATCACTTTCTAAGGAGGGAGCCAGATATGGATAAGAAGAAAACTACAATGCCCGTTCCGGAAATGCAGCGGATGTTAGGGCTTCGAAAGACGGACTCCTACTGGCTTGTACATAAGCAATGTTTTGAAACGGTTATGGTTGCAGGAAAGATGAGAATCGTAATCGACAGCTTTGAACACTGGTATGCTAACCAGGTAAAGTACAAGAAGGTGGACGGCCCACCGCCCGGAGAAGAACTCAGATCTTACTCCTATTCCCCGCAGGAACTGGCAGAGGAGCTGGGAGTATCCGACAGCATTGTTTATGATCTGATCAAGCGATACGATATCGAAACTTTTGCGGTCGATTATTGGATGCGGATTCATAAGGACGTTTTTGAGGCGTGGTACAAGACACAAACCAAGTACCGCACAAAAGCGGATCGTGAGCGAGATGCCGAATTAGAAGCTGCATCCATGACCATGCCGGAGATGGCAAAATTGCTCTTGATTTCCAGAAAAGAGGTGTACAATATCCTGCTTACGGGCAGAGATAAAGACCAATTTGACTTTGTATATATCGCGGATCGACGTCGTGTAACAAAGGAACGCTTTGAACGCTGGTACGCAGGTCAGAACAGATATCGTAAGCTTTGTGACCGGTCACCGAAGGAGATTGCTGCAATTGAGCGGAAACAGCAGGAAGCTGTAAAACCCCGTTTGAAGGTTGATGAAACCAAGGCTGCGTTCAATTTGCAGAAGGCAGCGGTGCTGCTGGATCTTACATACAGCGAGATCCGCAGGTTGATTCAGACAGGAGAACTTGAAGCCAGGAAATATGGAACCAGGTATATGATCTCTAGGGATGATATTAAATGGTTCCTGTTACAGCAGAAACTTGAGCGAGAAAACGAAGGAAGGAGTCACTGAAAATGGCATCAATCGTACAACGAAATAACCGTTATAATGTCGTCTATCTCTACGACGATGAAGCAACCGGCAAACGCAAGCAGAAATGGGAAAGCTTTAAGACCATGGCCGATGAGAAACGCCGGAAGGCCGAGGTTGAATATCGGCAGGAATTAGGAACTATGGTTATCCATCAGTGTAAGACAGTGGATGAGCTGCTGAAGGAGTATGTTTCTCTTTATGGCAAGACGACATGGTCCATGTCTGCATATTCCAGCAATACCGCCCTGATTGAGAATTATATCTCACCGATCATCGGCAATATGAAGTTGAGTGATGTAACTGCGCGTGTTCTGGAAAAGTATTATATGCAGCTTCTGAAAACGCCCTCGGTTCATCGCATCACACAAAAGAAGGGATCTAAGGATGTGATTTTTGTCGCGCCTCCTACTGTAAGAAAAGTACATAACGTTCTTCGCAGCGCATTTCACCAGGCTGTAAAGTGGGAACTCATGGAGAAGAATCCGGCAATGTATGCGACGGTTCCAAAGGCGGAAGCGAAAAAACGCGAGATCTGGGATGCGCCGACTTTGTTTCATGCCATCGAAGTATGTGAGGATGAACGGCTGAAGTTGTCCATCAATCTGGCCTTTGCCTGTTCCCTTCGAATTGGAGAACTGCTGGGACTGACCTGGGATTGTGTAGATATCTCTCCGGAAAGCATTGCTGCCGGAAAAGCCTGTATCTATGTGAATAAGGAACTGCAGCGTGTGAGCAAGAGCGTTATGAAAACTCTGGAAAAGAAGGATGTTCTTCGTGTATTCCCGGAGCTGACGGAAAGCAACAAGACGGTTTTTGTATTGAAGAAGCCCAAGACGGCCACCAGTACACGAAAAATCTTCCTTCCGAAGACAGTAGCGGAGATGCTGATCGAATGGAAAAGAGATCAGGACTTAACGAAGGAAGCTCTGGGTAGTGAATACGCAGATTTCGATCTTGTCATGGCCAATGGCCTGGGTATGCCGACGGAGCAGTCTCGCATCACAGCTCTTTTTGCAGAGCTCATCGAAAAGAATGATCTGCCGAAGGTTGTTTTCCACAGTCTTCGACATTCCAGTATCACTTATAAACTGAAGCTGAACGGCGGCGATATCAAGTCGGTTCAGGGTGACTCCGGTCATGCTCAGGCACAGATGGTTACGGATCAGTATTCGCACATTCTGGACGATGACAGAAAACACAATGCGGATTTGTTCGAGCAGGCCTTCTATAGTGGGAAGGGAGCTGAAGCTGTCTCCGGCACCTCGGAAACCGCAGCAAAAGCTGAGGACTCTACCGAAGGAACTGCAGTAAGCGGTGCAGATGTCGAGTTGATTGCTAAGGTGCTTGCAAACCCTGAAATGGCTGCTCTGCTGAAGGTACTGGCTGCAAACATCAAATAAGGAACCGGTCTTCCGGTTCACACTTACATAGAGAGTATTGTAAACCCGGATTTCAATCGAACCGGGAATGCAATACTCTCTTTTTATACTAATAATTAGCTCAATTATTGAATTAAAATCGAGATAGAGTTGAATTGAAAATTTTGAATTCGGCGTTTAAAAGTAGGCATAATATGGAGGAAGGAGAACGATAGATAGATTTAAAATTTGTTGATTTTCTATCGATAAGTGAGTATAATATCCATTAACAGGAGGAAATCAACATGATTATGACTTCGGAACAATTACTTTACGAAAACAGACTATATAGGGATCCCCATCATAAGATACAGTCGTTAGTAAAAAAGGGTGAGTTGATTTCTTTAAAACGCGGTTTGTACGAAACGGATGCAAAATTACCGGGATATGTGCTTGCATGTGAAATCATGGGGCCGTCGTATCTTTCTTTTGAGTATGCACTTTCTTATTATGGAATGATACCTGAGCGAGTCAGAACTTATACCTCTGCAACATTTGATAGAAAGAAAAAAAAGGAGTTTAAGAATCAATTTGGAATTTATTCCTATAGAGACGTACCGGAAAAAGTATTTCCTTTTTTCTACACACAGGAAATGTATCATGATCGTCCATATTTGATAGCAACAAGAGAAAAAGCTTTATGTGATCAGTTGAGCATTGAAGCACCTATCCGTGGCTTAAAAGACTTTGAAGAATATTTATTTGATGGAATGCGCCTTGATGAGGATATCTTTGAAGAGCTCGACTTTGAACGAATTCGAAAAATTGCTCCACTTTACCATAGAACCAATCTTGATCAGTTGGTGAAGCTGCTCGATAAAGGAGGATTTTTAAATGAATGATGCAATCGTTTCTATGATGAAAAGATATGACTGTAAAAACAGTGAAGATTATGAGAATGCATTGAAGGAAATCGTACAGGAAGTGGCATTGATGGGACTTTCCAGAAGCAATTTTTTTTCAAAGGCTTCATTTTATGGCGGAACAGCTTTGAGAATCTTTTATGGTCTTCCAAGATATAGTGAGGATCTTGATTTTTCTCTGGATTATCCGGATGCAGATTTTAATCTTTCCACGTACCTTTCTTATGTTGAAAAAGAATTGCGGGCATATAATTTTAGAATGACTGTGCGAAAAAAGGAAAAGACAAAGCAGAGTGCAGTTCAATCTGCTTTTATCAAGGGAAACACGGTTCAGAATATATTAGAGATTACATCTGATGATGCATCTATATATGGTTTAAATCCAAATGCTCTGGTAAAGATTAAGTTTGAGATCGATACAAATCCGCCGGAAGGAGCTGGTTTTCAATATATGAATGCAATTAATCCGGCAAACTACAGAGCGAAACTGTATGATATGCCGTCACTCTTTGCCGGAAAGACACATGCTGTGCTCTGCAGAGATTACAAACATAGAGTCAAGGGCAGAGATTTTTTTGATTATATATGGTATCTCAAAAAGGGATGTCCTGTTAATCTTTTTCATCTTCAGAAGAGGATGGAGCAATCTGGGAAATGGAATTCAGCGGAGCTTCTCACAGAAAAGGAACTCAAGGAATTGCTTGAAGATAGATTCAAAACGGTTGATTTTGATAGTGCACGAGAGGACGTGTCTCCATTCCTGGCTGCAATTGAAAGGGAAGGACTTTCATTATGGGATGCCGAATTCTTTATAGATATAACCGAACGGTACTTGAATATACAGTGACAAATTAACAAAATTTCATCATCTTCCCCAGCAAATACTTTTCAGGGATTTGGATGAAAGCATGTTTCAGTTTTCCGTTCGATTGGGGATGGTATTTTCCACTCAAAAGTGCTAAAATGAGTGGTAGATGAAAATTGTTCTTGTTCCCCTTTTTAGAAAAATCCAAAAAAGTGCTAAAATGAACCGATGAACATCTAACGACAAGGGTGCACTTCGGTGAACACGAGGCGATTCGGAATGCGAAAAAAGCCTGATGTTTACGGACTTTCTTGAACATTGGTGAACATGCATGATAATTGTTTAATGGTTCTCCTAAGCGGAAGGCCAGCGGTTCGAATCCGCTCAGGAACATTTCAAACGCCGAAGGCTTACAAAATGAAAGCCTTCGGCGTTTTTTGACATAAGAGCGGCTTGCGAAGGGTGCCGCTCGTTGTTGCTTTATATGAAGTGTCCCGTTCTTTATAAAATAAAAGCCTCCGCGGTCTTGCACTACAACAGAATAGAAGTGTGTTGATATGCAACCTGCCGCAGGCGGGGGACATCACTTGAGATATGGTTTAACTTCTGTGATATGATTCCTGTAGCTGATTCGTTGTGACAAAAACATTTTATTGCAGCAATATGGCGTGTGAAAATGCCTGCCATTGGTTCTTTTTTCGGTATCGGTTGAGATTTCTCTCTTTACAGATCGTCCTCGATCGCGCTTGATTTTGCATAGGCAGTCGATTTTGCCTCAAAGAAATCTGTCTTGATCAGATTCGCATTGCTGTATACATTGACCCATTTCATAGATTCAGGAACATCCGAAAATCCGTCATAAAGCGGAGCAAAATTGAGTGCTGTCGCACGGAGATTGCCGAGGTAGTGAATGTAATCGGAAATCATTTCTAAGGTAAGCCCCTCGATTCTGTCACCGAGTACATATTCTGCCCATGCAATTTCTTCCTCGACGCCGCGCTTTAGCATGGAGCGATAAACCTCTACCTGCTCCGGTCCAAAGAGCTCCGGTTCTTCTTTTTTCAGTTCCAGCAGAATACTGCGGAAAAGCCACAAATGCGTATTTTCATCGCGGTTGATATAACGGATTTCCTGCGCGCTGCCGGACATCTTTCCCATACGGCCGAGATTATAGAAAAACATAAATCCCGAATAAAAATAAATTCCCTCAAGAATATAATTTGCCATCATGGTTTTTACAAGGTGTTCCTTGTCCCTGTGCTTTAAGAAAGCATTGTACTGCTCTCCGATAAACTCATTTCTCTTTAACAGATGTTCGTCAAACTTCCACTGATATAAGATTTCATCGCGCTTTGCGGGAGAGCAGATGGAGTCCAGCATATAGCTGTAGCTCTGGGAATGCACAGCCTCCTGAAATGCCTGTATTGTCAGACAAAGATTGATTTCATTTGCCGTGATGTACTCTCCGATATTCGGCAGATTCGCTGTCTGCAAGGAATCTAAAAATACAAGAAAGGAGAGGATTTTATCGTAGGCGGTCCGCTCCTCGTCCTTTAAAAGACGATAATCCTTAATGTCCTGTGTCAGGTTGATTTCTTCAGGAATCCAGAAATTATTCATCGCCTGTCGATACCATGAGCTGACCCATGTATATTTCATATTGTTAAAATCGTTTAGATTGGTAGTGTTTCCGCCGATCATGCGGCGTTTTCGTACATCTGTATCGCCTTGTGCGTTAAACAGAGCCTTTTTTTGTAATTCCATGTATTCCTCCTAAAAATTGGTGGGAATCCTGTTTAGGAAGAACAGGATTCGCATTCCTCCACCTCAAGCGATTGACTGCGCACATAATAAAGCGTTTTGATGCCTTTTTCCCAGGCGCGGATATAGAGGTCTAAAAGCTTGCGGAAGGTAAAGTCGTTTGTAATATAAAGGTTGACGGACTGGGATTGATCCATATGACGCTGACGGATGCCGGCTGCGTCTACAACCCATGTCTGATCGATCAGGTGTGCATTTTTGTAGAGCCAGAAGGTTTTCTGGTTTAAATCCGGGGCGACGCGCGTGATCATGCTGCCCTTTTTCTCCTCCATGAAATACTTCTTCATCACGGGGTCAACGGCAGCAGTCGTGCCTGCGATGATAGAAGTGGAGCTGGTCGGAGCGACGGCGAGCAGATAGCCGTTGCGAAGTCCCGTTTTATGTATTTCCTCTGCCAGGGCTTCCCAGCGCTTAGAGGTATAATTCCGTTTTTTAAAATAAGCGCCGGTATCATAATCGCTTCCCTTAAAATGCGTATAAGAACCCTTTTCCGCCGCAAGCTCCATCGACGCTTTTAATGCATAATAATTGATCTTTTCATAAAGGTCGTCCACAAAATCAAGATGCTCCTGTGTCTCAAAGAGATAGCCCTGCTTGACAAGCATATGGTGGTAGCCACTCGTGCCAAGACCGATGGCCCGATATTGCTGATTTGTAATTTGCGCGTACGGTATCGGGTAATAATTTAAGTCGATCACGTTATCAAGTGCTCGCACAACGGTGGAGATCGTGTGCCAAAGCTCCCCGTCATCCGTGACGTTCATGCGGCCAAGCGTCAGCGAAGCCAGATTGCAGACAACAAAATTGCCCGGACGTGTTTTTTGTACCACGACAGTCTCGCCGTCCACTGCAAGCATTTCCGGCTCCTCTACCTGCATGGCACTCATATTCTGCGCAATTTCCGTACAGAGATTACTGCAGTATATGATTCCTGCATGGCTGTTTGGATTCATGCGGTTGACGCTGTCACGGTTAAAGGTGAACGGAGTGCCTGTTTCAACCAGAGATTTGATGATCAGGCGGACAATTTCCTTCACACTCATGATGCGCTTTTCGATGCGGTCATCCGCTACACAGTCGTAATAACGCGTCTCCCATTCTTCGCCGTAAAAATCCTCCAGATGGTAGCCCTTGGCAGTGTAAATATTGTGCGGGCACATGAGATACCAGTCGGCATCCAGATCGCTCTTGGCAAGCTTCCAGAAAAGATCGGGATAGCAGACAGCAGGAAAAATATCATGTGCTTTCATGCGGTCATCGCCGTTGTTGGTACGCAACTGAAGAAATTCCGGCAGATCACGGTGCCATGCATCCAGATAAACAGCGGCGGCGCCTTGACGGACACCAAGCTGATCGACAGCGGTAGCAGTATCGTTGACCAGTTTGATCCAGCGGATCACACCTCCGGCAGCGCCCTCAAATCCGCGGATACTGCTGCCGTTTGCACGAACCTTACCGAAATAAAGCCCCATACCGCCGCCATGCTTGCTGACCTGTGCAAAATTATCAATGCTGCGATAGATGCCGGTGAGAGAATCATCCACGGTGTCAATAAAGCACGAGCTCATCTGGTGGAACGGCTTTCGCGCATTTGACATTGTGGGGGTCGCCATCGTAACCTTCAAGGTGCTTAGTATCTCATAAATTTCCTTTGCCCAGTGAACACGATCCTTTTCGGGAATGGCAAGATGCATGGCGATTCCCATAAACATCTCCTGCGGCTTTTCCAAAAGTCTGTGCTTATGGTCGCGAATCAGATAACGTTTTGCAATGAGATCAAGCCCGCTGTAGTTAAAAAGCTTATTTCTTTCCGAATTTAAGAAAGAGGCAAGCTCCTCGACGTCGCTGCGGCTGTAATTTTCTAAAAGAAAAGCGCCGACATAGCCCTCGTTTGTCAGCCATGAGAGCTTCTCGTACCAGTTTGAGAAGCCAAGAGCCTCCGTCTGCTCATTCACCTGACGTTCCAGATCAAGGGAGAGGAAGCGCGCGGCGATCATTTCCCACTTTGGGGCGTCCTTGCTGATCAATTCCACACAGGCGCGCTCTAATGTAGCGTACGCCTCAGAAAGAGTCATTTCTTCCTTATAAAAAGAGCGGAATTTTAAAAGAAGAAGCTGGATCGAATAAACATCCTCCCGGAAATCAGACTGGATTTCGGAGAGAAGCGCAGGAAGTGCGGGGTCTTGGATCAGTTCGGTAAGCTCGCTTGCCGCTTGCCGAAGCTCGGCGTGGTGCTGGCGGTAGAGGATATAGGCTTTGGCAACCTTCAGGTAACCGCGGCGCATCAGGCATTCCTCAACATAATCCTGAATCAGCTCAACACTGCATCCGTCTGTGATCTGTTCCTCCACCTCTGTCAGTAGATGAGAGAGCTCGTCCTCGGAAATCTCCGCGCCAAGTCCAAAGAAAGCCTTTTGAATGGCGTTTTTTATCTTCGTTCGGTCATAGACCTGTGAAAGACCGTTTCGTTTCAATATTTGCATGTGATAGTACTCCTTTTCGTCATGAAAATTATTTTACAGGAGAACTATCACAAATGCAATCATTTTGATGATGAAAAGAATTGGATCGGGATAGGAATAAAAATGTATACAAAAATACTTTACAAATTTTTGAATTTATAGTAAACTTAACGTAAGTTACAAAAACCTTTTCGGAAGGAGATTATCTTGTGGCAGGTTCCATCAGAGATGTGGCAAAGAGCGCAGGAGTATCGATTGGAACCGTATCCAGAGCGTTCAATGACTATCCCGACATCAAGCCGGAGACAAAGAAGAAGATTTTTGAGGCGGCAAAACGTTTGGACTATTCTCCTAATTTAAGTGCGAGAAATCTTTCTTCTAAGAATAAGAAGAATATTGCACTGATCATTTCGGGGCTTTTGGAAAACAATCCGAAGGAGAATCTAATGTTTTGTTTGATTCAGGGAGTGTACTCCTATGCCTGTATGAATGGACTTGAGGTTGCTGTTTATGCAACGGATTCCGCGCATCAAAGGGAGTTATCTTATCGGAGATTTTGCATTGAGCACAGTGTCGCAGGTGTGATCCTAAGCGGTGTGACAACCGACGACCCGTATTTTAACGAGCTTCTTGAGACAACGGAGATTCCGTGTGTAGCAATTGATGTGGAGATTCCGGGAAAGAGGGTCGGATGGGTGTCGATCGATAATGTGGCGGCGTCGAAGGAGATGACACAGTATCTGATTGCACAGGGGCATCGTGATATTTTGGTGATCAGTGGTAAGAAGAATGCGTTTGTCACGGTTGAGCGTATGGTCGGTGTTTATTCTGCGATCGAGGAAGCAGGCGGACATCTGACGAATGACAGTGTCTTATACTGCGATTTCCATGAACAAACCGCTTATGAGAAGGTGCTTGAATATCTCAGAGAGTATGGGACCACAAGACACACAGCGTTTCTTTGTTTCAGTGATATTATGGCGCTTGGCGTGATGAGAGCAGTTAGGGAATGCGGCTATCGTATTCCGGAAGATTTCTCCATTACAGGCTTTGACGGGATTCCGATTTCGGAATATACCACGCCGTCGTTGACTACGATCGTTCAGGATATGAAGGAGAGCGGTTATGCGGGAGCAAAGCTTTTGCATGAGAAAATGGAGAAAAGAACGGAACGAAAACACGATACGCTGCCGTACAGGATCATTGAAAGGGAATCTGTCCGAAATCGAAATGTATAGCTAAGTAGAAAACAGAGCTGTTGCTTAAGCAGTCATAAAATGTTTTGCATCAGCTCTATCATTAAACTACAAGCAAAAACGTTTTTGTAACGATGGAACAAAAGGTGAGAGGATGCATTTAATATGCAGAAAGGAAAAGGAGACTATGGGAAGTAAGAAGATTTTGTCATTCATTTTGGCGGCAGGCATGGCGCTTGGATTGACTGCCTGCGGAGGCGATAAGCCGCAGAATAATGAAGTGCAGACGCAGGGAACAGAGACGGCTGACGCTAAACAGGGCGTCGTTGAGGTGACGATTCCATCCTACAAAACAGGTGAGAATGTAGGCGCAGTATTTTTTGAGGCACAGGTAGACAGATTTAACCAGAAGTATGAGGGAACCTATAAGATTAATCTTGAGAGTATCCCGGAAGATGGATTTAAGGATAAATTAAAACAACTGGCACAGCAGAATATGCTTCCGGTACTGGTGCAGGGCGGTGATGTAGACTGGATTTCCAACGTTGTAATTCCAAATGGAATGGCGTATGATCTGAGCGGCTGGCTCAACGAAACGCCGGCAGTTAAGGATATTTTGATGGATGACGGCTTACTGTTTAACACAAAGGATGACGGCGGTATTTATACCTTACCGTTAGCGACTGTACGTCCGACCGGATTCTTTTACAACAGCGCAATGTGGGAGCCGTCCGGGGATGTCAGCTCGATGACAATGGAGGATTTTCTGGCGGAGATCAGTGATCAGAAGATTGCTTTTTCCACAGCAGAGAACGGCTGGGTATCGGCACTCTTTTTGACGGCATTTATTGCGGCAGAGGATGGAGGAATTGAGCTGCTGCAAAACGGAACAGTTACAAAAATCGTTGATTTCAACCAGCCGGCGATCGTAGAGGGAGTGACAAAGCTGCAGAAGCTGCTTCAGAACAATGCAGCCTCCAATTCTATTGGAGCGGCGTATCCGGATGCTGCAAACGCATTTATGAGCGGTCAGGCGGCGCTGATTTCCAACGGACCGTGGATGTCGGCTGATTTTGATGCATCTGCTTCTGCAAACTGGAGCAACGGATTTGACGGGGCAGCCGTGCACGCGTCTCTTTTCCCGGAAAATATCGGAATTGCCAATACAAGATGCTACGGAGAGTGGTGGATTTCCGCGTCTGCACCGGAAGAAGAAAAAGAGCTTGCACTCGCGTTCCTTGAGTTTATCTACACACCGGAAGAATTGGAAGCATATCTTTTGGCAGAGGGCGGAGATGCGCCAAAGCTTACTTATAGTGATGATTTCAAGGCAAAACAGGCAGAGACACAGGTACTTGCTGATTTAGCCGCAGACACGACATCTAATACGGTTTATGTTCCGTGTATTTTGGATGTGATCCCTGCATCTGTTGCAAATACGGAGTTTGGAAAATTACTTCCGTCTCTGGCAGATGGTTCCTACACACCGGAGGAATTTTGTCAGTGGATGAGTGATAAGGCAGCGGAAGCAACCGCGGAATAAGAGGGAAAAGAGCGGGCAGAAAGGAGTAGAGGTATGCAAAAGAAGCCGGGCTGGCAGGAGAGGAAAAATTATAAATGGATTTATCTGTTTTTACTTCCTACGTTCATCGTTTTTGTCATGTTTTATCTGGTGCCTGTGATACAGGTGTTTGTTACGTCGTTTACATCGTGGGACGGCTTTAACAGTCCGAAATTTAACGGACTTAGCAATTATGTGAATCTGTTTAAGCGAGGAACTTTTTTGATTTCCTTAAAAAACCTGCTGGCATGGAGTCTGATTGCCATGACCCTGCATGTCGGTTTCGGAACGTTGGTTGCTTTTATTTTGTTTCGCAAACCGTGGGGATGGAAATTTACAAGAGCGGTCTTTATGATACCGAATGTCATTTCTGCGGCTGCATGGGCGATGATGTACCGATTTATTTTCAATAATGATTTTGGCGTATTAAATTATATCATCCGTCTGTTTAATCCTGATTTTCAGGTGCAGTGGTTTTACAGCTCGCCCTATGCGTTTATCAGTGTGACGCTGACATGGCTGTTTTATGCAGTCATTGTCACGCTGGTCGTTTTAGGAGATTTGATGAATATTCCGCAGGAATGGATGGAGGCGGCAAAGATTGACGGGGCAGGCACATGGCAGCTTGTCCGTTACATCCAGCTTCCGCTGTGCAGAAATGCGATCGGAACAAGTGTCATCTGTTCTCTGACATCGCGTATTACCATGTATGAGCAGATTGCACTGACGACGGCAGGAGGACCGGGGGATGATACCATGAGCTTGTCCATGATGCTGGTAAATAATCTGACGGATTATAAGTACGGGCAGGCAAATGCGATCGGCGTCATAATGTTTCTTATCGGACTGGTTGTATTGGTTGTTGTCAACCGTGCATTCCGGATGAGTGAATCTGATTATTGAGGTGAGGCATATGAAATTAATAAAAAAAGGATTATCCGGCATTCTCATGTATGCCATTATGCTTTTTGTAATCGTAATATCGCTGTTTCCAATCCTATGGGTTATTTTATCTTCGTTTAAGACAAACGCGGAGATATTGGGCAATCCGTTTTCACTGCCCGCTTCCTTTTCCTTTGACGCATTTGTGCATTTATTTGAGAATTACAACTTTCCTGTTTATTTCGCAAATTCGTTATTGTCATCGGTAGTTGCGACAGCCGTTTCGCTGCTCATTTATTCTATGGGCGCGTATGTGATCGCCAAATATCGTTTTCCGGGAAGAATGCTGCTTTATCTGCTCTTTACCATTACGCTTCTTGTGCCGGGACACAGCCGAACACAGCCGATTTTTTCTTTGATCATGAAGCTTGGACTGTATGATAATATCTGGGGCGTGACAGTTGTTTACCTGTCCGCAGGCATGGCGATGTCTATGTTTCTTTTAAAAGCGGGATTTATGTCAGTTCCAAAGTCATTGGATGAGGCGGCTTTGATCGACGGAGCGGGATTTATGAGAATTTTCTGGACGATTAATCTTCCGCTTGCCAGGGGCTCGCTTGCGACAGCGGGGATCCTGATGTTTCTTGGAAATTGGAATGAGTATTATTTTGCGTCCCTGTTGACTTCTTCGGATACTTCACGGACATTACCGATCGCGCTTGCGTTCTTTACGAGTGAGTTTTCCTATAACTATACGATGATGTTTGCAGCGCTGGCGATTGTCATTATACCGGGCATTCTCCTGTATGTCGTAGCACAGGAACAGGTGCAGGCGAGTGTGGCGGCGTCGGGAATTAAAGAATAACATTTAAAGGAGATAAATGAAATGACCCCAAAGATAGATTACTATGCGAAAAAGGGAGACAATGCTGGATGGCTGATCAGGGAGACCGATTTTTTCCCGGAGCATCTGGGAAAATGTGAGGCGATTTTTTGTCAGGGAAACGGATATTTGGGACAGAGAGCCGCATTAGAGGAGACCTATGTCGGCGAGAAAAGAAATCTTTTCGTGACGGGCACGTTTGATAAGTTTGATGAGAGTGAAGTGACAGAGCTTCCAAATTTGCCGGATATGACAAATATGGAAATTTTTATTAACGGCGACCGTTTTCGGATGGACTCCGGCAGGCTGAAAAGCTATGAGAGACAGCTTGATCTACAGACCGGAATCCTTACAAGAGATATTGAGTGGATCAGCCCGAAGGGGGAGCAATTCAAGCTTCATTTTGAACGTTTTGTTTCTCTGTTGGATGAGCATACGTTCGGACAAAAGGCAGAAATCACACCGCTTGCAAATGCAGCTACGATAAAGGTACGCAGCGGAATTAACGGATGTGTGACAAATACGGGAACACAGCATTTCCATGAGGGAAAGATGAGAATTTATGACGGCACGATCATGGAAATGTGCAGTGAAACCGTAGAGTCTGAGGTATTGTGCTGCCAGTATGCGGAAAATAGGTTTTATCTTGGGGGAGCTGCGGAAAAGGCAGAGCAGCTTCCTGTGATCGACAGAAGAAAGCTTGCGACAGAAACAGCGTTTACCGTAGAGCAGGGACAGACGCTGACCGTAGAAAAGCTTTGCTGTATACATACCTCAAGGGATCAAATATATGAGGGTACAGAGTCTGTCAAAGAGAAGGTACCTGCGGACGGAAAGCATCATATGGAAGCAATCGGCAGGAAGGGGTATGAGGCATTAAAGCAGGAAAGCTGTGCGGCATGGGAGAATTATTGGGAGAAACAGGATATACAGATTGAGAGCGAAGACGCTTATGACCAGACAGCGGTACGTTTTGCACTATATCATTTGAATATTATGGTAAAACGTGACGACGACAGGGTCGGAATCGGTGCGAAGGCATTGAGCGGCGAGGGCTATAAGGGACATTCGTTTTGGGATACGGAAATCTTCCTCCTTCCGCATTATCTTTTTACAGACCCTGCGACAGCAAGGACGCTTCTTTCCTATCGTGGAAAAAGTCTTCCGGGCGCTGTGAGAAAAGCGGAGGAAAACGGATACCGTGGGGCGATGTTCCCGTGGGAGTCTGCATGGCTTTACGATGGGGAGGTGACGCCGCTTTGGGGAGGCGCTGACGTCGTGACCGGAAAGCAGATGAAGATACTTACCGGAATCTTAGAGCAGCATATTTCCGCTGACGTTGCTTTTGCGGTATGGCAGTATTTTACGGCGACAGAGGATGAAGCGTTTATGGTTGCCTGCGGATATGAAATTATCCTTGCGACTGCTTTGTTCTGGACGGACCGCGTGGAATGGAATGAGGATAAATCGTGCTGTTTCCTCACAGATGTGATCGGACCGGATGAATATAAGGAGCATGTGGATAACAATGCCTATACCAATTATATGGTGCATGAGAATCTTTTGCTGGCAGAGCGTGTCATTAAGGAGTTAGAGAGCGGGCAGGGAGAAATTTTCACCCGTCTGGATCAGAAATACAGGCTGCATGAGCTTTTGGTGGTCATTACCGAGACGAAAGAAAAGCTTTATCTCCCGACTGCGGACGAGGACGGAATTTTGCCGCAGTTTGACCGTTATTTTGAGCTGAAAGCCATTGATCTTTCCAAATATAAGGCAAGTGACGTTGTCGGAACGATTTCCAATGATTATAACATGGAGCAGATCAGCGGAATGCAGGTATCCAAGCAGGCAGATACGATTCTTTTGATGATGCTTTTTCCTGAGAAATTTACACGCGAAGAAAAGGAAAAAAATTATCGCTTCTACGAGCAGCGCACACTTCATGATTCGTCCCTCAGTAAATCCACGCACTGCATTATGGCGGCGCAGCTTGAGAAATCAGAAGAAGCATACCACTTTTTCCGCGGATGTCTCGATACTGATTTAGGTCAGACAATGACGACCTCTGACATGGGAATCCACAGCGCAAGCATGGGCGGTATCTGGCAGAGCATTGTCTATGGTTTTGGAGGCGTTTATCTTTCCGAGGACGGAATCGGGATTGCACCAAAGCTTCCGAAGCAGTGGAAACAGCTTTCTTTTACCATTATTTATAGGAATTGTCCGCTCAAGGTACAGGCAGACGGTAAGCAGATCGTGATAAAAAATGAAGGCGCAAAGGATGTGAGAGTTTATCAAAATGGCAGCGCCAAAATGATAAAGGCAGGCGAAACGCTTGCAGAGCATATGTGAGAAGGAGAAAAGCTGTGGAAAATAAGCAGTATAAAGGAATTATATTTGATTTGGACGGAGTGATCTGTCATACAGACCGCTATCATTACGAGGCATGGAAAATGCTGGCAGACCGGTTGGAAATTCCGTTTGACGAGAAAATCAATAACAGGCTGCGCGGCGTATCAAGAAATGAGAGCCTTGACATCGTTCTTGAAAAAAGCAGTAAGGTCTATACCAGAGAAGAAAAGCTGGCAATGGCTGAGGAGAAGAATGATTGCTATCGTAAGCTGCTGGCACAGATGACGCCTGCGGATCTAAGTCCTGCCGTCAAGGAAATGCTGGATGCGTTAAAACAAAGCAAAAAGCTGGCGATCGGTTCTTCCAGTAAAAATACAAAATTTATTTTGGAGAGAATCGGATTGGATGATTATTTTGACGTCATCGCAGACGGCAATGACATCACGCATTCAAAGCCGGATCCGGAAGTGTTTTTACTGGCGGCAGAGAGACTTGGGCTTTCGCCTGAGGAATGTCTGGTTGTCGAGGACGCAAAGGCAGGCATTGACGCAGCGTTTGCAGGAGGCTTTGACAGTGCGGCGGTCGGTGACGCTGCCGGATACGAGAAAGCAACCTATTCATTGGATGATGTTGCAGAATTGAAGGAGTTTCGTTTTTAGCACAGGCTATAGAATTGAAGGAAAATGCCCGAACTAGTGAGAGGTTCGGGCATTTTTGACATTTATGAGATGATCACATTGGGAGGTATGCATTCAGTTTTTTGATACGGACAATGTAGTAAATCAAAAACAGTACGGAGGTCAATATCCATGAAATCGGATAGTTCAGCAGCGTCACCGTAAGGGTCGGATAAAGCGGCACAACAACGAAAATCCAAGCGATACGGAGCACACAGATACCTCCGGTTGTGATAATTGTTGGGATGACAACGTCTCCCATACCGCGCAGAGCGCCGGAGAGCACCTCCGTAAGCACAAAGGTGGCATAAAAAGGCGTCATGATCCATAGCATTTCGATTCCGATTGCAACCACGGATGCATCGTCAATGAAGATGTGAAACAGCGGTATGCGCAGGATGATGAAGAATAATGACATAAAGACAGAAATTGCAAGGTCCATCCAGATGCAGACATGAATGCTTTTTTTCACGCGCTGCATTTGTCCCGCGCCATAATTCTGCCCGACAAAGGTTGTGATAGCAAGACCGCAGGCGCTGCTTACCGTCCAAAAAAGGGCGTCCATTTTTCCATACGCAGCCCATGCGGCAGCAGTATCTGTGCCGAAGGTGTTTAGGGCAGCCTGGATGATTATATTGGAAATGCTGTACATCGCGTACTGCATGCCGCCCGGCAATCCGACGATCAATTCAGATTTTAATACTTCTCCGTGAAAGCGGATGCTGCGTAGGGAAAACTGACAGTCAGGAGAGCGCAGCAGATACCATGTTACCATAAGCGCGCTGATCGCCTGTGAGATCACCGTGGCAATCGCAGCTCCCGAGATTCCCATATGGAAAAAGCGAATAAAAAGCACATCAAGAATAATATTGATGATACAGCAGACGATCAAGGCATAGAGCGGCCGTCTGGAATCGCCGAGCGCCCGCAGCAGTGCAGAGCCCGTGTTATAAATAAAAGTAAAAAAGATACCTCCAAAATATATCTGCAGATAGAGGATAGAATCTGCCATTAATTCCTCCGGCGTATTCATGGCAGAAAGAACAGGACCCGCTGTTATAATGCCGCAGATCATGATAAAAATACTGCCGACGATCGAAAATGCGTAGAGGGTGTGAATGCTGTGATTCACGCCCTTTTTATCTCCGCATCCAAAAAACTGTGAGACGATCACGGAAGCACCGGAGGTCAGACCCACGAAAAATCCGACGATGAGGGCAATGATCATTCCGGCAGAGCCGCCTACGGCGGCAAGCGCCTCCTTGCCGAGAAAACGCCCGACGATCACGGCGTCCGCCGTATTATAAAGCTGCTGGAAAAGCGAGCCCAACAAAATCGGGAAAAAGAAAAACAAAAGCTGTTTCCAGATCACGCCATGTATAATTTCATTTGTTTTTTCTTGCATTGTTGTATTCATAAAAAATCTCCATTCTAAAGAGCCGTGCAGTTATGGGAACCCCTTCTTTATTATATTATTTCCCATAAAAAGAAGCGGTAAATCAGATAACCGCCGCTCATTAGTAGATTATAGCAGGATGTAGGGGAAAGGACAAGAAAAAATAGAAAGATTTTGTTCATGAAAAGTTTGAAATTATAATCGTAGAAAACAATTGAAGAAGTGCAGAGGGAGGTGTATGATTAGAAAAATAAAAGGGGGGAGCAGAATGCAGGGGATTGCAGTTGGGGAGCTGCGCCTGACCGGAGGACT
>Avalanche_p1__coassemble_954_pt1 | contig 22928 bp, 24 predicted proteins | sample Avalanche_p1__metabat2_low_PE_018 | metagenome-assembled genome bin Avalanche_p1 | reverse complement strand
CTGCTGAAAAATGAGATGATTCAAAAAAGCTGAGTTATTCAGCTGACACTAAATAAAACGGTCCGCGCGGATCGCACTGCGGCGGATCAGTAAGAAGAAGGGAATTTGTATGACAAGAAGAGAATTAAGAGAACAGGTCTTTAAGCTGCTGTTTGGGCTTGAGTTTCATGATGTGTCCGAGCTTCCGGCGCAGATCGCTGTTTATGCAGAGCATGAGCAGATTTGGGACGAGACGGATGGCGCGTATATCAGAGAAAAATGCATGGATGTTGCAGCGCATATCGAAGAAATTGACAGCGCGGTCAATGAGGTGTCAGAGGGCTGGAAGACAACAAGAATGGGAAAGGTAGAGCTGACGCTGATTCGCCTTGCAGTCTATGAGATGCGCTTTGAGGAAGGGATTCCTGTGCGCGTTGCGATCAATGAGGCGGTGGAGCTTGCAAAGAAATATGGCAGTGAGGATTCGCCTTCGTTTATCAATGGAATTTTGGGTAAGCTTGTATGATGAAAAATGTATATTCGGTAGGTCAGGTAAATACATACATCAAAAATATGTTTGCGCAGGATTTTATGCTCAAGCGTATCAGTGTCAAGGGAGAGGTGTCAAATTGTAAATATCACAGCTCCGGACACATTTATTTTACGCTCAAGGACGGCGTTGGGGCAATCAGCGCAGTTATGTTTTCCGGAAGCAGACGCGGACTGACCTTTGCAATGAAGGAGGGCGACAAGGTAGTCGTAACAGGTTCGATCGAGGTCTACGAGCGTGACGGAAAATATCAGCTTTACGCGCGGGAGATCGAGCTTGCAGGCGCCGGAAATCTGTACTTGAAATTTGAGACGCTAAAGCGTGAACTGGAGGAAATGGGAATGTTTGACGCCTCCTATAAAAAGCCGATCCCCAAATATGCCAAGCGTGTCGGAATCGTGACTGCCCCGACCGGAGCGGCGATACAGGATATTCGCAATATCGCATCGCGGAGAAATCCTTATGTCCAGCTGATCTTATATCCGGCGCTGGTGCAGGGAGAGGGCGCGGCAGCGAGCGTTGTAAACGGGATTCGGACATTAGACGCCCTGGGTGTGGACGTAATGATCGTCGGACGCGGCGGCGGCTCGATCGAGGATTTGTGGGCGTTTAACGAGGAGATTGTCGCAAGGGCGATTTTTGCGTGTGAAACGCCTGTGATCTCCGCGGTGGGGCATGAGACGGATACCACGATTGCGGATTATGCGGCAGATTTGCGCGCGCCGACGCCGTCGGCAGCGGCGGAGCTTGCGGTTTTTGATTATGCGCTTGTCAAGGAGCAGATAGCGGGACGCAGGAATCAGTTCGGGCGTCTGCTCCGCAGTCAGCTCGGCGCGGCGCGGATGCGTCTTTCTCATATACAGACAAAGATCGGATATTTAAGTCCGATGAATAAGCTGCGCGAAAACCGCAGATATACAGCGGAGCTGCAGGATCGTATGGCGATGCAGATGCAGCAGCTGGTAGAACAAAAGAAGCATCGGCTGGCGCTTCTTGCGGGCGCATTGGAGGGCTTATCACCGATCAAAAAGCTTAGCATGGGATATTCCTATGTTTCCGATAGGAACGGAAATGCAGTCACAGACGCAGCGGCCGTAAAGAAAGGCGAGCAGCTGAAAATTACGCTTTTGCACGGAGCGATCATGGCGCAGGTACAGGAGATATTGAAAGAGCAGGAGAATACCGGCGGAACGGAGGCAGAGAATGAGTGAGAAAAAGGAAGAAACAGGACAGTCTTTAGAGGAGACATTTTTGGAGCTTGACGCGCTGATCGCACAGATGGAGCAGCCAGGACAGTCTTTGGATGAGTCCTTCCGGCTTTATCAGCAGGGAACAGAGAAGCTAAAGCTCTGTAATCAGATGCTGGATGAGGTTGAGAAAAAGATGCAGGTGCTTGCCGCAGACGGCACGCTGGAGGAGTTTTAAGAAAGAGGTGGCGCACGATGGATATGAGAGTGGAGCTGAAAGGCAGAACGGATGAGGTCGAAGCAGTTCTTCGCGCCTATCTGCCGAAGGAGGAGGGATATCAGCGGACGATCATGGAGGCGATGAATTACAGTGTGCTTGCAGGGGGAAAACGGCTTCGCCCGATGCTGATGCTTGAGACCTATCGTCTTTTTGGCGGGGCATCACGCGTGATCGAGCCGTTTCTTGCGGCGATCGAGCTCATACATACCTATTCTTTGGTACATGATGACCTTCCTGCAATGGACAATGATGAATACAGGAGAGGAAAGAAAACGACGCATGCAGTGTATGGCGAGGCAATGGGGATCCTTGCCGGGGATGCGCTTTTGAATTATGCATACGAGACAGCGGCGCGGGCGTTTTCCATGGAGCCGGAAAATCAGCAGCTTGGGCGTGCATTTCAGATTCTTGCAGAGAAGTCGGGTATTTATGGTATGGTTGGCGGTCAGGTTGTGGACGTGGAAACCGAGGGAGCATCAGACATTACCAGAGAAAAGCTGGACTTTATTTATCGGTTGAAGACGGGCGCGCTGCTTGAGGCGGCGATGCGCATCGGCGCAGTGCTGGCGGGAGCAGGGGAGTTGGAGCAGCAGCTTGTGGAGAATGTTGCGGCGAAAATCGGGCTTGCGTTTCAGATACAGGATGATATTTTAGATGTTACAAGTACCATGGAGGTGCTTGGAAAGCCGATCGGAAGCGATGAGAAAAATCAAAAGGCGACCTATGTGACATTTGTGGGACTCACACAGGCGGGACTTGAGGTAAAAAGTCTTTGTGAGGATGCGATCGCACAGCTTGAAACGCTTCCGGTAAAAAATGAATTTTTAACAGAATTGCTGCGTTCTCTCATTGTGAGGGAGCGATAGCGCAAACGATTAGAAACAGAGGAATTTCGTATGGTATTGGAGAGGATTGAAAAAGAAAATGATATTAAGAAGCTCTCAGAGGAGGAACTGAAAATTCTCGCCGATGAGATTCGTGCTTTTTTGATTCAGAAAATTTCGGAGACGGGAGGCCATCTTGCGTCGAATCTGGGGGTTGTAGAGCTTACGATGGCGCTTCATTTGACGCTTGATCTGCCAAAGGACAAGCTGATCTGGGATGTCGGGCATCAGTCCTATACGCATAAGCTTTTGACCGGAAGGAGAGAGGGCTTTGATGGGCTGCGCAAATACGGAGGAATGAGCGGATTTCCAAAGCGCAAGGAGAGCGCTTGCGACTGCTTTGACACAGGGCACAGCTCGACCTCTCTTTCGGCAGGGCTTGGCTATGTGTATGCGCGTGAGATCACAGGCGCAGATTATCAGGTGATCTCTGTTATCGGAGACGGAGCTTTGACAGGCGGTATGGCATTTGAGGCGCTCAATAATGCGGCGCAGCTAAAATCAAATTTTACGATCGTGCTAAACGACAACAATATGTCGATTTCCGAGAATGTCGGGGGACTTTCCTCCTATCTCGCTGAATTTCGTACCGCAGATGCTTACCGTGACTTAAAGCTTGGCGTGATGAATTCACTGAATAAGATCCCGGTCGTTGGAGACCGTATGGTGGAGCGGATTCGCAGAACGAAAAGCGGGATCAAGCAGTTATTTATTCCGGGAATGCTGTTTGAGGAGATGGGCATTATCTATCTTGGTCCGGTAGACGGCGGAGATATGAAGGGAATCGCCAAGCTGCTGCGGGAGGCGTCTCATATAGACGGTCCGGTGATCGTGCATGTGATCACGCATAAGGGAGCGGGGTATGCACCCGCAGAGCGCCATCCGGCACGCTTCCACGGCACAGACCCGTTTGATATTGAGACAGGACTGCCGAAGCATCCGAGGACCACGGCAAATTATACCGATATTTTTTCCACGGTTATGCGCAAGCTTGGAGACCGTGATGAAAAGGTGGTCGCGATCACGGCGGCGATGGTGGACGGTACGGGATTAAAGCGTTTCCGCAATATGTTCCCCGATCGTTTCTTTGATGTCGGAATTGCGGAGCAGCATGCAGTGACGTTTGCGGCGGGGCTGGCGGCAGGAGGTATGAAGCCTGTTTTTGCAGTATATTCTTCCTTCCTGCAGCGGGCGTATGATCAGACGCTGCATGACGTCTGCATTCAGAACCTTCCGGTGGTATTTGCCATTGATCGTGCGGGATTGGTTGGAAGCGACGGAGAGACACATCAGGGAATCTTTGATATATCCTATCTGTCCGCGATCCCCAATATGACGATTATGGCGCCAAAGAATAAGTGGGAGTTATCGGACATGATCAAGTATGCCGTCGATTTCGGTTCTCCGATCGCAGTCCGTTATCCGAGAGGGGAGGCGTACGCGGGATTAAAGGCTTACCGCGCGCCGATTGAATATGGAAAATGCGAGTGGATTTATCGTGAGTCGGAGATTGCGCTGTTTGCACTTGGTTCTATGGTAAAGACAGCGGAGGAAGCCTATGGAATGATCAAGGAAGCGGGCTATTCCTGCAGTCTCATCAACGCGCGTTTTGCAAAGCCTCTGGATGAGGAGGCTCTGCGTGAGGTCGCACGTTCGCACAGGCTGATCGTTACGCTGGAGGAGAATGTTGTAAACGGAGGCTTTGGCGAGCATATCACAAGATTTTATAATGCGCAGGGAGAGGCGGTTACGGTACTGATCATTGCGATTCCCGATGCATATGTGGAGCATGGGAATGTAGATATTTTACGGAGTGAGCTTGGGATTGATGCGAAGTCTGTGGCAGAACGGACAACGGAGGCATACCGGAGGTTGACCGGAGAGAGGGAGAGCGATTGAAAGAGCGGTTAGATGTGCTGCTGGTTGGCAGAGGACTTGCACCGTCCAGAGAGAAGGCGAAGGCAATGATCATGGAGGGCAATGTCTTCGTGGACAATGAGCGTGAGGACAAGGCAGGCGCAATGTTTGATACAAAGGCAAAGATTGAACTGAAGGGAAATACGCTAAAATATGTCAGCCGCGGCGGCTTAAAGCTGGAAAAGGCGATGAAGCAGTTTGACATTGCGCTTGCGGGAGCAGTCTGTATGGACATTGGAGCTTCTACCGGCGGCTTTACCGACTGTATGCTGCAAAACGGTGCGGCGAAGGTCTATGCCGTCGATGTCGGCTACGGACAGTTTGCGTGGAAATTAAGACAGGATTCCCGTGTCGTATGTATGGAAAAGACGAATATCCGCTATGTGACGCCGGAGGATATTGGCGAGGCGCTTGATTTTGCATCGGTGGACGTGTCCTTTATTTCACTGACAAAGGTGCTTGGTCCGGTTTATGCTCTTTTGAAGGAGGAAGGCGGCATGGTGTGCCTGATCAAGCCGCAGTTTGAGGCGGGGCGGGAGAAGGTCGGAAAGAAAGGCGTTGTCCGGGATCCGGCGGTTCATCTTGAGGTCATAAAAAAGGTGATCGATTTTGCCGCAGAGCAGGGATTTTTTGTGAAAAATCTCGAATATTCTCCGATCAAGGGACCGGAAGGAAATATAGAGTATCTTTTATATATCAGAAAAGAAGCCTGTGGCGGAGGAGAGGAGTCTGTTGATATTCAACGTGTCGTGGATGCCGCGCATGGAGAATTAGACCGATAACATGAAGCATTTTTTGACGATTACAAACGTGCATAAGGATCAAGGCGGAAGATTGACGGAAGCGATCGCGGCATATATCAGGCAAAAGGGCGGCACATGCACCTGCTTTTGGAGTGCGGGCGAGAAGCAGGAGGACGCGGCGCCGAAGCTGTCTGAGATCTCACCAAAGACGGAATGCGCGCTTGTGCTGGGCGGCGACGGAACGCTGATCAGGGCGGCGACAAGGCTTGTTGAGAGCCGCATTCCTCTCATCGGAGTTAATCTAGGTACACTCGGATATTTGTGTGAGCTGGAAGAAAAAAATGTATTTGAGGCGATAGATCGCCTGATGGCAGAGGAATACCTGTTGGATCAAAGGATGATGCTGGAGGGCTTTGGGTATCAGGCAGAAAAGAAAACGGAGGCTAAGATTGCGCTGAATGATATTGTCATACACCGGAGAGGACCGCTTTCTATGGTGCGGCTGAAGGTGTCGGTGAACGGGGAATATCTCAATACCTTTTGCGGGGACGGCGTAATCTTATCCACGCCCACGGGCTCTACCGGATACAGTATGTCTGCCGGAGGTCCGATCGTAGCGCCGAAGGCGCAGATGATCCTGATCACGCCGATCAATCCGCATGACTTAAATTCGAGGAGTATTGTGATCGGCGCGGAGGATGAGGTGACGGTCGAGCTTGCCGCGCGGCGTCACCAAAAGGATGAGACTGCCGAGGTCAGCTTTGACGGAGATCACGCAAAAAAGCTGGAGGTCGGCGATCGTGTTGTCATCCGAAGGGCGTCGGAGACTGCGCGTATCTGCCGCATCAGCAATGAGAGCTTTTTGGAGATACTGGGAAGGAAAATACGTACTTATACCTAGATTGCCGGCGTAGGGCGGTCTGCGCCGCTGCCGGTACAAGGATTGCAGAAAGGCAGGAAACATGGATGAAAGCAAGGCGACAGGCAAAGATATTGGAGCTGATCGGTAAAAAAGAGATCGAGACGCAGGAGGAGCTGTCCGAGTATCTGGAGCGGGAGGGTTATCAGGTTACACAGGCGACCGTCTCGAGGGACATCCGGGAGTTAAAGCTGACAAAGCTTGCAATGAGCGGCGGCAGACAAAAGTATGTGGCTCTGGTAGAAACATCGGAGGATTTGTCGGAAAAATATAAGCGTATTTTTTGCGACGGTTTTTTGTCGATGGATATGGCGCAGAATATCCTTGTGATAAAAACGGTAGCTGGCATGGCGATGGCGGTGGCGGCTGCGCTCGACGCGATGCAGCTGCATGAGATTGTCGGCTGTATTGCCGGAGACGATACGATTATGTGCGCGATCCGAAGCAATGAGGATACGATCGTGGTGATGAACAGGTTGAGAAAGCTTGTAGGAGAATAGAACGAATACTTCCGGGGAGAGGAAAAGGAGATTCTATGTTACAAAGTCTTCATGTGAAAAATTTGGCGCTGATCGAGGAGGCGGAGGTTGATTTTTCCGAGGGGTTAAATATCCTGTCGGGAGAGACAGGAGCGGGAAAGTCAATCATTATCGGATCGATCAATCTTGCGCTTGGTGAAAAGGTACAAAAGGAAATGCTGCGGGAGAGCGGCAAAGGAGGGGAGACGCCTCCGGCGCTTGTGGAGCTTGTTTTTCGGGTGACAGACGAGCGGGTGCGCGCCCAGCTTGCGGCGCTTGACGTCTGCCCGGAGAATGATGAGGTCATTCTGACACGCAAAATCGCAAACGGCAGGGGCGCTGCGAAGGTCAATGCCGAGACCGTTCCGGCTTCCAAGATGCGGGAAATTGCGGCGCTGCTGATCGATATTCACGGGCAGCATGAGCATCAGTCGCTGCTTCAAAAGAAAAAGCATCTGGAGATTTTAGATGATTATGCGTCGGAGGAGCTAAGAGGTCCAAAGTCTGCACTTTTGGAGTGCTACTGGAATTACAAAAAGCTGCTGGAGGAATTAGAGGCGGCAGATGTCGATGAGGATAAGCGGCTGCGCGAGCTCTCTTTTTTGGAATACGAGGTGGAGGAAATTGAAAGGGCACAGCTTCGTGTGGGAGAGGACGAGGAGCTGGAAGCTGATTTTCGGAAATTCAGCAATGCGCGAAAGATCGCGGAGGCAGTCGGAAACGCTTATGCGAGCACCGCCGGAGACGGCGGGGGAGCGTCAGATTTTTTGGGAAGGGCGCTGCGCGAGCTTTCTGCGGCAGCCTCCTATGACAAAAAGCTGGGGGAGTTAGAGCAGGAGCTTTCAGAGATTGATAATCTCTTAAATGACTTAAACCGCGAGCTTTCAGATTATGCGGAGAGCTTGGAGTTTGATGACGAAACCTTTTACGAACTGGAAAAGCGTCTGGATGAGATCAATCATTTAAAGGCGAAATACGGAGGCTCGATCCCGGAAATCATGGAAACGCTTGCTAAGAGACAGGAGCGTCTTACAAAATTAAAAAATCATGACGCTTATCTGGAAACGCTGCGGACGTCACTGCAAAAGGAAAAAAAGAAGCTGGACAAGCAATGTCTTGCCGTCTCAAAGATCAGAAAATCCTATGCCGTGAAATTGACGGAGGCCGTGACGGAGGCGCTTAGAGACCTTAATTTTTTAGATGTGCGGTTTGAGATGAATTTTGCCAAAACGGCGGACTATACGGGAAACGGGTTTGATGACGCAGAGTTTTTGATCTCGACAAATCCCGGAGAGCCGTTAAAGCCGCTCGGAAAGGTGGCGTCCGGCGGCGAGCTGTCGCGGATCATGCTGGCGATCAAGACCGTGCTTGCCGATGAGGATGCAGTGGGCACTCTGATCTTTGACGAGATCGACAGCGGCATCAGCGGAAGGACTGCGCAGATGGTTTCAGAGAAAATGAATGTGCTTGGCAGAAAGCATCAGATCATCTGCATTACGCATCTGCCGCAGATTGCAGCGATGGCAGATGCACATTATCTGATCGAGAAATCAGTGAAGAAAAAGACGACGATCTCTACGATCCGCAGCTTAGGGCGGGAGGAGAGCATTGAGGAGCTTGCGCGGATGCTCGGCGGCGTTGAGATTACGGATACCGTCAGAAAAAGCGCCGGAGAGATGAAGGAGCTTGCCGAGAATAAAAAGCGTTAAATCACGGACTTTTATGTTTGAAAAATAAAAATATCCATATAATAAGGGAAGATACGCGTTGGTATCTTCCCTTATTATATGTCAGAAAAAGATATATGCCGGAGCGGTTTTTAGGGGAAACAAGTTACGGAATGGAGTTATCATGAAAAACAGATTTTATCAGGTAATGCAGCAGATCACATGGATCGGCGCTTTTCTTATTCTGGCATTTGCAGTGAAAACCTTCTATCAGGCAATTCCCGACGAAATTTATATTGAGGCGGGCGAGAAGGTCTCCTATGAATTTGATGTGCCAGTCAGCGTGGTGTTAAAAGAGGAGGAAACGGCAGTTTTTGAAAATCTGGCGCAGGCGGGCGCGATGGAAAAAGCTCCCGGCTATACGGTGACCTGCAAGCTTTTTGGTATCTTTCCGATCAAGGATGTAGAGGTACGGATCGCTGAGGGGGAGAAGGTCTATGCGAGCGGACTGCCCATTGGCATCTACGTCAAGACAGACGGTATTCTGGTGCTTGGCACGTCAAGAGTCACGGACGCAGACGGGAGAGAATGCTATCCGGCACAGAATCTTATCAAAAGCGGGGATTATATTGTCAGCGTCAATGGGGAGCCTGTATATGAAAAGGAAGATCTGATGGAGAAAATTGATGCTTACGGGGAGGAACGGGAAATCCTTGGAATCCGCAGGGGCGGGGAATATATTGAGGTTTCCATCACTCCGGTAGAGAGTGAGCAGGGACGTCATTTGCTTGGTATCTGGGTGAGGGATGATCTGGCGGGCGTGGGCACATTGACCTACTATACGAAAGACGGAACCTTTGGCGCATTGGGACATGCCGTGAGCGACGGCGATACAGGCGTGGAAATGAAGCTTGAGGAGGGCTGGATTTATGACGCGGATATTGTAGGGATCAAGCGGGGACAAAACGGAGTGCCCGGCGAACTGTCGGGAGTGATCGATTACGGCAAAGGTCACTGCCTTGGCACGATCATGGAAAATTCCCAGCTTGGCATCCGGGGGAAATTGGACCGCGTGCCAAAAACGGCGGCGCAGGCAGCAGGATATGACGTGTGCTATAAGCAGGACATCAGGCTTGGAACGGCATACATTATATCGGCGGTGTCGGGAGAGACTGAGACCTATGAGATTCAGATCGAGAGTCTTGACTACAGCGGCAAGGAGGAAAATAAGGGGATATTATTCCGTGTGACAGACCCAAGGCTTTTGGAGCTGACGGGAGGGATCGTGCAGGGGATGAGCGGAAGTCCGATCATCCAGGACGGGAAAATGATCGGCGCAGTTACGCATGTATTTGTATCGGACGCATCGCAGGGCTATGGTATTTTTATTGAAAAAATGCTGGATGCAGTGGGATAATGGTAAAGCCCACATCGTTTTCGGTGTGGGCTTTGGTTCAGAAGATAACAAACTACTTTTCAATGGAAAACCAGCGACTGCCAGCATCAAGAATCCATTTTGCATTACAAAGAATGTCGGCGCCCAAAAGTGCACACATGTTTTCAGATGCACCAAAGATTCTATGCTGTGCCACCTCGATTCGCCGCAGCTTGATGTCTGTTTCGTTGATTTTGAAGACGAATTCCTTAGCGATAAGTACTTCTTCCTCGGTCGTGGAACCTACACCGCATATAGTGGTATGCTCGTGCTGCAAATTGTGCAACCGCGGTATCCATGTTTCATCGAGCATGGACTCGGTATGTCCACTATCGAAGCCGACCGGGTAGGTGGTACCATTGTATTTGATATGTATCAAGGGAAAGGAGTCCCATGAAAGAGAATCATTTTTTGGCATAATGCCACCCGGATACACCTCAACAAATCGTCTGTTCATATCCACTTTCCAGCATAGCTGCGAGAGAATATCCCATCCCAAGAGCATGGATGCCGGAAATATGTTGTGTGCGGAATCCTCTCCGAAACTGAGCGCATCTTCTGGCAGAACTCCAACTTCCTGTGCCTGAAATTCGGCATCGCCAATCTGAAGCCTGTCGAGACGAACGGTTCGGTATGTGCTTATTTTTCCTTGGTTATTTCCAGCGTTGATGGCTGTGCCAGACTGCATCTCCTGCATCTGCTTTACAATACTTTCCGAAAGGAAACTCATGCCTGCTCCGGTATCAAACATGGCAATCGTTTCTATGTTGTTCACAGCGATGGGGAGAAAAATTAGGTTTTCAAAAGCCTGACTGGCAAAAGGAAGAATGCTACTTTTCATACATTTTCTCCTAGATAATTTAAGTTTCAAGCATGATTATAACATATATTTTTATTGCATTCCGACAAGAAATTTATTTGTCTCATCGCGGCTCTTAAATATAAAAACGAATTTATCGGAATACTTTTTCAGCAACTGCATCACAGCGGGTCGGCTAACGTCGTTATAGTTTTTTATAAACTCAATAAATTCTTCATCAATTTTGTCCTCAGATTCTACCCAAGGCATATCCGTTCGCTCTTTTCATCTTCGTGCTTTGACGCCCTCTAAGCATACTTGTACTGGATAGTCAAAAAAAGACGGTATCATAGGCTTGCAGCCGCATTTCAATTGTTGAACCATAATTTCCATCTATTATCCATTGTTCTTTCTGAATTGTATCAGATAAACGTTTTTTAAACACAGCTTTAGCCACCGTGTTCTATCAGAGTTCCAGTTCATCATATCTAAATGGTACAATGGGATTCCGGTAATTTTTTGTAATGCTCTGGAAAATGTACTTTTGCCACTTCCGGGACAACCAATTACTATAATTCTCTCCATGAGTTTGCTCCTTATTGATTCCTGATTTGTATGGATAGTATACCATACATTTCCTCAGATTGCATGAAATATTGATGAAGCGAAAAATGTTGTCCCTAATGGCAATCACTCGTCAGCGGAAGTCCGATCATCCAGGACGGAAAAATGATCGGCGCAGTTACGCATGTATTTGTATCGGACGCATCACAGGGCTATGGTATTTTCATTGAAAAAATGCCCAAAGAATAAAATAGCGGTATCTCTGCGGAGCTGTTTGTGATACAATGAAAAAGCAGGGGTAGAATGCGTCGAAGAAAACGGAAATATCCGGCTTAACGACGCGCTTCGACAAAATATTGACTGACAAAATCCGTATTATGGACGAGGAAAATGTTTTGTCACAGGAGGAGCGAAGGATGGAAAGACTAAAAGTGGCGATTGCGGATGATAATGAGAGAATGCTGCGATTGTTGGGGAATATTATCGAAAGCGATGAAGAATTGGATGTCATCGGAACCGCAAAAGACGGAGAAGAGGCATATCATGTGATAAAAACAAAAGAACCGGACGTCGTTTTGCTTGATATTGTAATGCCAAAGCTGGACGGGCTTGGCGTGCTGGACCGTGTCAACAATGACGCGAGCATCAGGAAACACCCGACGTTTATTATGATCAGTGCGATCGGTCAGGAGAAGATCACTGAGGACGCGTTTAAGCGGGGCGCAGATTACTACATCATGAAGCCATTTGACAATGACATGGTGCTAAGCCGGATCAAGCATGTCAGGGGCAAGGGTGCAGCCGGGGAATGTGAGATTCGTAAGATCAATGCCTATGAGAAGGAGGAGGATCTAAGCGAGCGCAATCTGGAAACGGACGTGACAGAGATCATTCACGAGATTGGAGTTCCTGCTCATATTAAGGGCTACCAGTATTTAAGAGACGCGATCATCATGTCCGTCAACGATATGGATATGCTCAATTCTATCACGAAGATCCTTTATCCGACGATCGCAAAGAAATATCAGACGACTGCCAGCCGCGTGGAGCGTGCGATACGTCATGCGATCGAGGTTGCATGGAGCCGAGGGAAAATGGATACGATCGACGAGATGTTTGGATATACGATCCATAACGGCAAGGGAAAGCCGACAAATTCAGAGTTTATCGCGCTGATCACAGACCGTATCCGTTTGGAGTACAAGATGTATTAAGACTTTTCAGAATCGGCAAAAAGCGTTATAATAGTTCCAGGATAAGCACAATCTTGGAGGGTTACCCTATGATAAAAATTTTATTTGCGGCTTCAGAAGCTGTACCCTTTATAAAAACTGGAGGACTTGCAGACGTGACGGGTTCTCTGCCCGGATATTTTGACAGAGCACGCTATGATGTGCGCGTTATTTTGCCGAAGTATCTGTGCATGGAAGAAAGATGGAGGGGACAGCTTCGTTTTTTATGTCATTTTTATGTACGGCTTGGCTGGAGATGTCAGTATGCCGGTATTTTTTGTGCAGAGCGTGACGGGATCACCTATTATTTTGTAGATAATGAATTTTATTTTGCGGGAGACCGTCCGTATCATCATATTCATGAGGATGTAGAGAAGTTTGCTTATTTTTCCAAAACGGTGCTGGAGGCGCTGCCGTTTCTTGATTTTTGTCCGGATGTCATTCATTGTCACGACTGGCAGACCGGATTGATCCCGGTGTTTCTTCGTACCTTCTATGGAGATGAAGCTTATTATTCCGGCATAAAAACTGTTTTCTCCATACATAATCTCAAATTTCAGGGACGCTTTGATATTCGCGCGGTGATGGATATTACAGGACTGCCGGAACAGATTTTTACTGCCGATAAGCTGGAAGCGTATGCGGAGGCGAATTACTTAAAGGGAGGCGTTGTGTACGCAGACCTCGTGACGACTGTCAGTCCGTCCTATGCGCGGGAGATCATGACGCAGGAAGGCGGAGAGGGACTTGACGGATTGATGCGCGCGAGGAGGAATGAACTTTTCGGTATTTTAAACGGTATTGATGGGCATGTGTATGATCCGCAGACAGACCGTTATTTAAGCAGCCATTTTTGTGCGAACGATTATAAAAAGGGAAAGGCGGCGGACAAGGCAGCATTCCAAAAGAAGCTTGGGCTGCCGGAGGAGAGCGGAACGTTTTTGCTCGGCATGGTATCGCGGATGACAGAGCAGAAGGGCTTTGAACTGATAGGAAATATGCTGGATCCCCTGCTGTCCAAAGAGAAGGTCCAATTTGTGGCGGCGGGCACGGGGGAGGAGCGCTATGAGAATATGATGCGCCATTTTGCAGAGAAATACCCGGACAAGATGCGCGTGCATATTGGATATTCCGAGGAGCTGGCGCATCAGATCTACGGCTCGTGCGATGCATTTTTGATGCCTTCTCTGTTTGAGCCGTGCGGATTGTCACAGATGATGAGTCTGCGTTATGGAACTGTGCCGATTGTGCGTGAGACGGGAGGTTTAAAGGATACGGTCGAGCCTTACAACGAATATGAAAATAAGGGAACGGGCTTTTCTTTTTCCAATTATGATGCAGGTGAGCTGCTTGGTGCAGTGCGCTATGCGCTTGAGGTTTACAACCGTCATAAGGCGGCATGGGAGGGAATCGTGATGCGTGGGATGAGTCTTGACTTTTCATGGAGAAGCTCGGCGCATGCTTACGAAAAGCTTTATGAGAGGCTGGCAGAGGAACCGTAGGGAAAACGGGGATTCACATGGTAAGCCTTCCGGTTTCGCGTGAGAAGTAATAGACGTGGTCCGAGAGGATCTCCTCTCTTGACAGCTGGGAGGAGTTGACCTCCCGAACTACCTCGCTAAGCTCATTAGGCGCCGCCTGACCGTTGGCAGGAATCAAAAGAACCTCATGGATGCTGCTTGGAAGGATAAAGAGATCACAGCCAAGCCTGTTTGCAAAATTTAAAAGCAGATTGTCATAGAGGATACAGCCTGAGCCGTTTTGCTTGGCACGGTTGGTCAGGATATACATGGAAGCGGGGGATAGGGAGTCGTCATCCTCACAGACAGAGGGCTCTGCGGCAAACAGTTCTCTTAGTACATCCGTCATATCACGGAGTTCATAGGCAAGCAGCCGCGGCGTATTTTGCTGTGCAAGCGCAAACAGATCGTCGTCGGTAATGTTCCAATAGCTCAGATGACGGTTATGGATCAGGATCGAGGCGCTGCCGTCCGGCGATGTCTCGATCAGGCAGTAAAAGACAAGGGCGAGATCGAGAAAGCGGTAATGGGGAACGTCTGATAATAGTTCGGGATTGCGTTCATAATTGATAAGCTTAAAAACGATGTGTGAACGGACCTGTTCATAATCGGTAAAAAAAGAGACGTCTATGGAAGAAGCGGGAAGGTTTTCCTGATAGACGGCGAGCAGCTGAGCCGTAATTTCGGCGATCGGACAGCCGTTCTCGTATTTTTGAAAATAATAGTTCAGATAGATCGTAGGGCAGATGCAGGAGTCCGGCGAGAGAATGGTAAGACCATCCAGATGCGTATCGTTATTTTTGATGATGTCCTGTATCGTGATCCTTGTCTGTGCTCCAAGCTGCTTTTGCAGGGAGGAGACAATCTGTTGTTTAAACTGGGAATAATTATACTTCAATCGTGAGATACCTCCTGAATAAGAATCGACAGGAAGGCTTTGTTGTCGTGACGGGAATCAGAAATACACAGAAAAACTGCGTGTTTTTAAAATAACACATGCGTAGTTAAAAGGCAAGAGAAAAAAGTCATCAAAAATCGAAAAAAGAACTTGCTTTTTTTTTAGATTGCTGTATAATAACCTAGTGTGATGCAAGACATGCCATTATGAAAGGATAACTTGCAGATCGTCAGATTGCCGATATGGCTCAGTTGGTAGAGCAACGCATTCGTAATGCGTAGGTCGTCGGTTCGAGTCCGACTATCGGCTTAAAATAAAACTCTCAGTACCGAAAAGTCTGGGAGATTTATTTTTATACAGATGATAGAATGGTATATCATCTCACGAACAAATAGTAGGGAGGAAACTATTTATGAAGAGGAAAGTATTGAGTGTACTGTTAGTTGCGTCTATGGCAGTCTCTATGCTTGCAGGCTGCGGTTCTTCAGAAAATGAGCCGTCAAATGCAGCTCCGGAAGGAACGGAGAATACGGCGGGAGATGCGGCTGCGGATACGGCAGAGCCTTCCGAGTACAGTGTTGCGATGATCACGGACTACGGCGATATTACAGACCAGTCCTTCAATCAGACAACCTATGAGGCATGCAAGGCATTTTGTGAGGAAAATGGTATTGATTTCCAGTATTACAAGCCGGCAGCTGACTCTACGGCAGACCGCGTTGCTTCTGCAGAGCTTGCGATCAACGACGGATATAATGTTATCGTACTTCCGGGTTATGCATTCGGCGGAACGATCGCTGAGATTTCCGGTGAGTATACCGATGTGAAGTTTATCGCGCTTGACGTTGCAGCAGGCGATCTTCTTGAGGCGGGCGTTGCGCTTGCAGGCGAGGAGTATGATTACAATCCGGACAACTGGAATGTAGAAGATTATGTATATATGGATAACGTATACTGCGCAGTTTATCAGGAGGAGATCTCCGGTTATATGGCAGGATATGCGGCAGTAAAGCTTGGTTATAAGAACCTTGGTTTCCTTGGCGGAATGGCAGTGCCGGCAGTTATCCGTTTCGGTTACGGTTTTGTGCAGGGTGCAGATGCGGCAGCGGCAGAGCTTGGTCTTACGGATGTTGAAGTGAAATATGCTTACGGTAACCAGTTCTACGGAGATGCCGATATTACTGCGGCAATGGATACCTGGTATCAGGACGGAACAGAGGTTGTATTTGCATGCGGCGGCGGTATTTATACATCTGCTGCAGAGGCTGCAGCTAAGGTAGGCGGCAAGGTGATCGGTGTAGATACCGACCAGTCGGCCGTTATCAATGGCGCTTATGGAGAGGGTCTTACAGTGACCTCTGCAATGAAGGGTCTTGCACCGACGACAAAGGATACCTTAAATGCAGTGATCAATGAAGGTAAGTGGGCAGAGTATGCCGGAAAGATTTCTACACTTGGTCTTGTGTCAGGAACAGATCCGGAAGCAAACTATGTACAGCTTCCGATCGAGACAACACAGTGGACCGATACCTTTACGGTAGAGGATTACAAGGCACTGGTTGCGCAGCTTTTTGACGGAACGATCACCGTATCGAACGATATTAGCAAAGCGCCGGAGGTTAAGGCTGTGAAGTTTGAGGACCTTGGAAATCTGAAATAAAAGGTGTAACGTGTTTACGGAAAACGGGGCGGACAGTTTTTGCTGTCGTCCCGTTTTTTCTATGTGGGAAAACGGTTAATTTTTCTTGAAAAAAGTATAAAAAGACGGTAAAATTAAGATACACATATTTTTAAGAACAAAACATAGGGGGAAAAATTGTGGAACAGGCTTATGCGATTGAGATGCTCAATATCACAAAAAAGTTTCCCGGCATTATTGCCAATGACAATATTTCACTGCAGTTGAAAAAGGGTGAGATTCACGCGTTGCTTGGCGAGAACGGCGCCGGAAAATCTACATTGATGAGTGTGCTGTTCGGTTTATACCAGCCGGAGGAGGGCATCATCAAAAAAGACGGAAAAGAAGTGAAGATTCAAAATCCAAACGATGCGAACGATTTGGGGATCGGTATGGTCCATCAGCATTTTAAGCTGGTGGAGTGCTTTTCCGTGCTCGATAATATTATTCTTGGCGTAGAGCCGAACAAGCTTGGTTTTTTAAAGAAGGCGGAGGCGAAGAAGAAGGTGCTGGAGCTCTCTGAAAAATACGGGCTTCAGATCGATCCGGATGCGATGATCGAGGATATTACGGTCGGTATGCAGCAGCGTACTGAGATTTTAAAGATGCTCTATCGCGAGAATGAGATTCTGATCTTCGATGAGCCGACTGCTGTTTTAACGCCGCAGGAGATCAAGGAGCTGATGCAGATCATGAAGAATCTCTCCAATGAGGGAAAGAGTATTCTGTTTATCTCGCACAAGCTTGCCGAGATCATGGAGGTTGCAGACCGCTGTACCGTTATCCGCAAGGGAAAGTATATCGGAACGGTCGAGACTGCCGATACGACAATGGCACAGCTTTCCGCGATGATGGTTGGGCGTGATGTAAATTTCCATGTGGAAAAGAAGGAGCACAAGACGGGCGACGTATTGCTTTCGGTCGAGAATATGACGGTTGCGTCAAAGGTGCATAAGAACAACGCAGTCAAGAATGTTTCACTAAAGGTACGCGCGGGGGAGATCGTCTGCATTGCTGGAATCGACGGAAACGGGCAGACAGAGTTTGTGCACGGGCTGACAGGTCTTGAGCCTTTGGTATCCGGGAAGATTGAGCTATGCGGGAAGGATATTACGCACAGCTCCATTCGCCAGAGAAATGTCATGGGATTGAGCCATATTCCGGAGGACCGACATAAGCACGGACTGGTCCTTGATTATACGCTGGAGGATAATCTGGTGCTGCAGCGGTATTTTGAGCCGGAGTTCACGAATAAGGCAGGATTTTTAAGGTTTAAGAATATCCGAAGGAATGCGGAGCGTCTGATCGAGCAATATGATGTGAGATCGGGACAGGGTCCTGTGACAGTGGCGCGCAGCATGTCTGGCGGTAATCAGCAGAAGGCGATCATCGCGCGTGAGATTGATAAAAATCCGGAGGTTTTGATCGCGGTACAGCCGACGAGAGGACTGGACGTAGGCGCGATCGAATATATCCATAAGCAGCTTGTCGCGCAGCGCGACGCCGGAAAGGCAGTGCTTCTTGTATCGTTGGAACTGGACGAGGTCATGGATGTGCCGGATCGTATCCTTGTCATGTATGAGGGAGAGATCGTCGGCGAGTTTGATCCTAAGACAACCTCGCAGGAGGAGTTAGGTCTTTATATGGCAGGCGCCAGAAAAGAGGAGGTGACTGTATCATGAAAAAAATTTTGAAAAATGAAGGGGTGCAGTCTCTGCTTACCTCGGTGATCTGCATTATTGTAGGTATGTTTGTCGGGTATCTTGTTCTGCTGCTGATCGATCCGAGCGGGGCATGGGAGGCGATCGTATCCATCGCGAAGAATTTCTTTGGATACAGCAGGACCAATATGCAGCTGAAGCATTTGGGGACAACGCTGGTGAAGACGGCGCCGTTGATCATGTGCTCCCTGTCGATCTTATTTTCGTACAAGGTGGGGCTGTTTAATATCGGTGCGGCAGGGCAGTACGTTATGGGTTCCTGCGCCTGTCTGTATGCGGCACTCGGTCTTGGCTGGGGCTGGCTGCCATGCATGCTGTTTGCAGCCGCAGCGGGCGCGTTGTTTGGAATGATGACAGGAGCGCTGAAGGCATATTTTAATGTGAATGAGGTAATTTCCGGTATCATGCTCAACTGGATCGGACTTTATTTTACGAACATGCTGCTCTCTCAGGTGAAGGAGGCGGCGAGCGCCTACACCTATACGCTCAAGGCGAAGGGGAAAGCTGCGATCCTTCCGACGATGGGATTAGAGACTTTTTTCAGTAATAATAAATATGTGAGCATTGCAATTCCGCTTGCGGTTGCCTTTGCGATTCTTGTATGGGTGGTCTTAAATAAGACGAAGTTTGGCTATGAGCTAAAGGCGACGGGCTATAATAAGAATGCGGCGAAATACTGCGGCATGGCGGAGAAGCGGAATATCATCGTGTCTCTGGCGATCAGCGGGGCTCTGGCAGGACTTGCAGGATCTTTCTTGTATCAGACAGATATCGAGCAGTGGCAGGTGACGGTTTCCTCGATACCGGCGATGGGCTTTAACGGTATTGCGGCGGCCTTTCTTGGCGGACTTAGTCCGATCGGAGCGATCTTTTCTTCCTTCTTTATCCAGCATATTACAGAGGGAGGCACGCATGTGGATCTGACGATTTACTGTTCGCAGATTTCTGAGCTGATTTCTGCCCTGATCATTTATCTTTGCGGCTTTGTGGGCTTCTTAAAAATGATCATCAACCGCTCGATCGAGAGATCAGAGGAGAAAAAAAGCAGAGCGAAGGCAGAGGAAGGAGGAGACAACTAATGGTATTATTGATCCAGTATACAATTTTATTTGCCTGTATCCTTATGCTCGTCGCGCTCGGCGGCTGTTTTTCGGAGCATTCCGGTGTGATCAATCTTGGTCTGGAAGGCATCATGGTTATGGGAGCGATGGGTGGCGCGCTTATGATGCGTTATCTGCCCGCAGGAACCTCAGGATTTATGATCGTTGTGCTGACAATTCTGGCAGCGATTTTGATCGGTTTGCTTTATGCATCCCTGCTTGCGGTCGCAGCGATCCATTTTAAGGCGGATCAGACGCTTGTCGGTACGGCGATGAATATTCTCGGCACAGCGGCAGCAACTGTGATCGTAAAGTCGATCAATACGATCAACAATCCGGACGACCATTCTTCAATCGTACAGTATATTGAGGAGAAAAAGGCGTTTATTGTAAATATCGGCGGTTTTGAATTTAACTGGCTGATGCTTGTGGCGGTTCTTGTGCTGATCGCTTCCTATGTAGTACTTTATAAGACAAAGTTCGGTCTGCGTCTTATGGCATGCGGCGAGCATCCGCAGGCAGCAGACTCTGTCGGAATCAACGTTTATATCATGCGCTGGGCAGGCGTTTTGATTTCCGGCGCACTCGGTGGTCTTGGCGGTATCATGTATATTACGGCAGGTGTTTCCGAGTGGAAGTTTGAGTACGGTGTGGCAGGATTTGGTTTCCTCTCTCTTGCTGTTATGATCTTCGGTAAGTGGAAGCCGCAGAACATCGCGCTGGCTGCTCTATTATTCGGATTTTTCCGGGCGCTCTCGAATGTTTATTTTGGCTTTGATTTCCTAGTCAGCTTAAATATTCCAAGCGGCGTTTATAATATGCTTCCTTATATTGTCTCGCTGGTCGTGCTGGCATTCACCTCAAAGCGTTCCAGCGCGCCTAAGGCAGAGGGGATTCCGTATGACAAGGGAGCTCGTTAGGAGAGGAAAATATGGAGGAATTAATAAAAGCCGCGCTTCACATGCGCACCTTTTCGTATGTTCCGTATTCGGGCTTTCGTGTGGGAGCGGCGCTACTTACGCGCAGCGGAAAAATCTATACCGGCTGCAATATCGAGAACGCCTCCTACACGCCGACAAATTGTGCGGAGCGCACAGCCTTTTTTAAGGCAGTCAGCGAGGGAGAGCGTGAATTTGCGGCAATCGCGATCGCGGGCGGCGCGCAGGGGTCGGCCCTCGACTACTGCCCGCCCTGCGGCGTCTGCCGTCAGGTCATGATGGAGTTTTGTGATGCAAAAGTCTTTCAGGTGATCTTGGTAAAATCGGAAACAGAGTACCGCGTGTTTACGTTGGAGGAATTGTTTCCCATGGGGTTTGGACCAAAGGAGTTAAAAAAATAGCAGCACCTTTTGTGTGCGGATAGGAGAGAAAATGATTTCTGCAAAATATTTTGACCATACGATTTTAAAGGCGGAGGCGACGGAGGCGCAGGTCGCAAAAATCTGTGAGGAGGCGCTTGCAAATCAGTTTGCGTCAGTGTGCGTCAATCAGTATTATACAAGGTTTGTGGCAGAGAAGCTGAAGGGATCGGGGGTAGACGTCTGTACGGTCGTGGGATTTCCGCTTGGAATGTCCGATACGAGAGTGAAGGCGTTTGAGACGAAGGCAGCGATCGAGGACGGAGCGACAGAGATTGATATGGTCATCAATGTCGGCGCCTTAAAGGACGGTAAATATGACTACGTTCAAAACGAGATCAAGACCCTAAAGGATGTCTGCGGCAAGGATATTGTGCTTAAGGTCATTATCGAGACCTGTCTTTTGACAGATGAGGAAAAGAAAAAAGCGTGCGAGCTTTCGGCTCTGGCAGGAGCAGATTTTGTAAAGACCTCTACCGGCTTTTCTACCGGCGGTGCAAAGGCGGAGGACGTGGCTTTGATGCGAAGAACGGTAGGAGAAGCGCTTGGGGTTAAGGCGTCCGGCGGCATTCATACAGCAGAGGAGGCGCAGAGTATGATCGATGCAGGCGCAAGCCGTCTTGGGACGAGCGCAACGCTTGCGATCATCGGTAAATAACACCGGGAGAAAAATCGCTTTGAAATGGAGATTGACATGAATACGATATTGCTTGGAATTGCAGGCGGAACCGGAAGCGGCAAGACCACGCTCGCTGACAAGCTGGTTGACAGCTTCGGCAGGGATGAGGTCAGTATTTTGCGCCATGATAATTACTATAAGCGTCATGATGAGATGTGCTATGAGGACCGGACAAAGCTGAATTACGATCATCCCGATGCCTTTGATACGGAGCTTCTGTGTGAGCATATACGGGCGTTGAAAAAGGGGTTCGAGATTCAGATGCCGCTTTATGATTATTCCGTGCACAACCGTTCGGACAGGACCGTCTTGGTAGCGCCGGCTCCGGTCATCGTGCTGGAGGGGATTTTGATTTTTGCAGAGCCCTCGCTTTGTGAACTGATGGATATTAAGGTGTTCGTAGATACCGATGCGGACGTGCGCATTTTGCGGCGGATCGTTCGTGACGTAAAGGAGCGGGGACGTTCGCTTGACAGTGTGATCGACCAGTATCTTACAACGGTAAAGCCTATGCATGAGCAGTTTGTGGAACCAAGCAAGCGGCGCGCCGATATTATCATTCCGGAGGGCGGAGAGAATGCGGTGGCGTTAGAGATGCTGATTCAGAGAGTGTACAAGCACTTAAGCGAAATGTAAAGCAGAGAGGAGGGATCGTTGTGGCAGATACAGAAAATAAGAAAATGCTGATCATTTTTGGAATGATCGCAACAGTGCTTTTGGTAATATTGACTTCCATCCTGGGGCTCCATGTACCGGCAGTTCCGGTTTGTGTGATCGTCTTGCTGGAAGCAGGGATGGTTGTTTGTCTGCATGATGTGCCAATCTGGCTGCATGGTCTTGTGATCGCCATGCAGGCGGCTGCGGGAGCTGTATTGGATCATTTTGTTTTTATGCTACTATGCTGCGTCGTTTATCTGGTTGGGATTTTGGCGTTAAAATTTTTAAAGGCTTAAGAAGGGGGGCTTTTACGAGGCGTTTGGCTTGGTAGAAGTCCCTCGTAATATCAGGAGATTTTTGGAGGCAGAGCGTTTGCTTACGTCATGGCTTCCGCGCGCGGAGCCAAGCCTCCTTGTTTTGGGAGAAGACTGTGAAGGAAAAGAGAGAGAAAAAAGAACGGGTGCTTATTTTTAGCTCAAGAGAAATTTGTTATTGCTCCGGAAATTTTTTTGCGCATCAGCTTGCTGCTGCATTTGAGGAGCTTGGATTTGCGGCGGACATCTGTGAGCTTTCGCCGGATGACGATCTGGATGCGGCGCTTATGCCGTTTCTTGGCTTCGGTGACCACGAATTCGCGGTATTCC
>Avalanche_p1__coassemble_914_pt1 | contig 24234 bp, 22 predicted proteins | sample Avalanche_p1__metabat2_low_PE_018 | metagenome-assembled genome bin Avalanche_p1 | reverse complement strand
TTTATGGGCAGCGCACATCTACAGGGATTGCAGATGTCCGTTCTCATCAAATATCTTTACATCGGCGCAGCCTCTTGAGAGACCTGTAATACCGGTGCGCGCCAATTCCAGTATCCCGTAGCCCTCCACCAAATCTAAAAAAGCATCCAGCTTATCCTGTCCTCCCGTCAGCTCCACCACCATAGAATCATGCGTGACGTCCACAAGCTTGCCGTGAAAAATCTCCGTCACGCTGATGATCGGCTGACGCTCGGTGTCCTTTGCCCGAAGCTTCACTAAAAGAAGCTCTCTTGTAACGGAGGCTCCGGGCTCCAGTGTCTTAATATCCACCACGTCCTCCAGCTTTGCCAGCTGCTTTTCGATCTGCTCCAAAATCTGCTCGTCTCCGCTTGCGACGATCGTGATCCTGGTATATCTCGGATCGGCTGTCACCCCGGAAGAAAAGCTGTCGATATTATATCCTCTGCGGCTGAAAAGACCGGAAATATGACTTGTGACTCCCGGATTATTCTCAACCAAAAGCGATAATACCTGTTTTCTCATATAACCTCCTTCCTTACCTCGCTTCATTCCTGCTAAAACTTATCTCTGATAATAACAATATCCGATTTTTTTGTCAATCATCCGGCAAAAGTAAACAGCAATTTTCTCTTGAAAGTACCGGGGCATACTTGCTTTCTGACAAAAATTCCGCTACACTTGTGATATATAAATTCAAAGAAAGGTGTCTTTTTCTAATGATAAAAGCATCAAAAAACATCCGTCCGCGTTTTCTGCTAGTCCAATACTGTCTGCTGCAGGGCGGCTACTGGGCGTCGTTTTGCGCCATCTATGCATTTTCCACAGTGCTTTTGCTTGCCAAGGGCTTCACAAGCTCACAAATCGGCATTACCGTTGCAATCGGAAATATCCTTGGAGTCATTTTACAGCCTGTTTTTGCTGGAATCGCAGATTCCTCCAAGCGTATTTCCATCCACAGACTGACAGCCCTTATGACTGCCATAACAGCAGTCTCCTTTGGTCTTTTATATCTGTTTCCAAAGCCTGCACTTGCCGTATTCGCCTGCTTTCTTGCGACAAATACCTTTCTTCAGGTCACCCAGCCGCTGGTAAACTCTGTCAGCATCTACTATATGAATCACGGCGTCTCCGTTGATTTTGGAATTGCGCGCGCCGTCGGTTCCATTTCCTATGCTTTGGCATCCTCTGCCCTCGGCTGGCTCATTGAGCGAAAAGGCGCAGATGTCATCATCCCTGCCGCCTTACTGTTTCTTGCACTGATGCTGCTTGCACTGCTGTCGATGCCTGCCATTTCTTCTCCCGAAACCTCTGTCCCGTTAGAGCAGAGTGCAGAGCCTGAGACAGTAAGAGAGCCCTTTTTTCACTTTTTTCTCCGCTACCGGCGTTTTACACTCGCTCTGCTTGGCGTCACGCTGCTGTTCACCTTTCACAATATGACAAACAGCTATCTGATCCAGATCGTGGAATCGCTTGGCGGCGACTCTGCCGATATGGGAGCCGCACTTTCGTTTGCTGCCGTCTGTGAGCTTCCTGTCATGCTCCTTTTTACCAGACTTAAGAAGCGCTTTTCCAGCAGCCGGCTTTTCGTGCTTTCCGGCTTCTTTTTTGCTGTCAAAGCAGGCGCTTATCTGCTTGCCCAAACCGTTCCGCAATTTTTGATCGCCCAGATTTTTCAGATGGGCGCCTTTGCGCTCTATATCCCCGCCTCCGTCTATTATGTAAATGAAACGATGGCGCCGCGTGATAAATTTAAAGGACAGGCTGTCATGACGGCAACCAACACGCTCGGCGGCGTGATCGGAAGTCTCCTCGGCGGCTTTTTACTCGATCATTCCGGCATCTCTCCGCTGCTTATCAGCGGTTTTGCTCTGTCCGCTGCCGGAGCCGTTCTCCTATTTTTTGCCTGCCGCACAAGGCGGCAGTAACTACCGTTCCTTTTACCGAAGACTCAATCACTTAACCTTCTGCCATCCGCATCGGTGTTAAGATTCCCCGTCAGGATCATGATTCCCTCAATAAAGCCCCAGATGCTCGAAATAAACGCCCCTAAGCCGCAGGTTAAGACCGTGATCAAAAGCTGCGCAATTGCCTTCCCGGTATAACCGAGATAAAAATTATGTACGCCGAACACTCCTAAGAAAATAGCAAGCAATCCTGCCGCCACCTTTGATTTCCCGCCAAAACCTGTGCCATTTAACGCTATGCCGCAGTTTAAACATACCTGGCTTCCCGGCTGTGTCGGCTGTCCGCAATTGGGGCAGTAGTTTTCTCCCACCCCCTTCTTTGTGCCGCATTTTACACAGATCACAGCCTCATCTGTCACATATGGCTGTCCGCAATTTTTACAAAACATTACGACTCCTCCCTTCACTCATCATTCTGTTTCTATTTTAAAGCATATCCCGCCGCCTTGCAAATATTATTTTTTGCCTTATCGCAGCAAGCTTTCATAGAAAAAATTCATTTTACGCTTATCCTATATCAGATAAGCTTTGCCGTGACCATCCAGATAACTGCCGCCAAAAACAGCCAGATCCCCATCGTGCGGGTACGCTTTTCTGCGCTTTCATTTCCTCTTGCATCCTTCCTCGTACACGCTCCCGGCGCCGCGATCATCAATGCTCCCGTAAGGAGCATGACAAGCTGAATCAATAACATCGTTTTCTCCTGCCCTCCATTCACGCTTTCTCCTGCGAGTTTCCTTCAAACAATGAGCGACACGCTTCGCGAGCCGCTCTTATCTAAACAACGAGTGACACGCTTCGCGAGCCACTCTTATGTTAACAAAAATGCGCTTATCTTACAGGGTTGTCCCACTCTAAGATAAGCGCCTCATTTTTCCTTAAGCTACCTTGCTCTTTGCAAGCTCTGCCAGTGCGGCAAAGCCCTCTGCATCATTGACTGCCATCTCTGCCAGCATCTTACGGTTGATCTCGACACCTGCAACCTTTAAGCCGTGCATCATCTGGCTGTAAGAAATTCCGTTCATTCTTGCCGCTGCGTTGATACGTGCGATCCATAACTGACGGAACTGTCTCTTTCTCTCTTTTCTTCCCGCATAAGAACTTGTTAAGGCTCTCATGACAGACTGCTTTGCAATACGATACTGCTTAGAGCGTGCGCCTCTGTAACCTTTTGCTAATTTTAAAACTCTGTTATGTCTTTTCTTAGCGCCTAAACCGCCTTTTACTCTTGCCATTTTACGATCCTCCTTAACTCATTCCTATAAATATGGTAAAATCTTCTTCATATTCTTAACGTTTGATGCGTCAACCATTGCCGGTTTTCTGAGATTTCTCTTTGTCTTTGTCGTCTTTTTCGTTAAGATATGTCTCTTGTAAGCTTTATTTCTCTTTAACTTTCCTGTTCCCGTTACTTTGAAACGTTTTGCAGCCGCTTTGCTTGTTTTCATTTTTGGCATGATATGTTCCTCCTTAAAATTATTACTTCTTCTCTGCCAACACCATGCTGATGCTTCTTCCCTCAACCTTTGGTGCTTTTTCCACTACTGCTATTTCGCCGAGGTTTGCGGCAAAATCGTCTAAGATATGCTTGCTGGCATTCATATGTGCCATCTCCCTTCCGCGGAAACGCAGGGTGATCTTTACTCTGTCTCCCTTGGAAAGAAACTTCTTAGCTGCATTCATCTTTGTATTCAAATCATTTGAATCAATATTAGGTGATAAGCGGATCTCCTTAAGTTCAACGATCTTCTGCTTCTTTCTGGCTTCCTTTTCTTTTCTCGCCAGCTCATACCGGTATTTGCCATAGTCGATAATCTTGCATACCGGTGGCTTTGCAGTCGGCGCGATCTTCACCAGATCAAGCTCTGCGTCCTCTGCCAGCTTCATCGCCTCTCTTGCAGACATGATGCCAAGCTGTTCTCCGTTCTCCCCAATCAGACGAACCTCTTTGTCTCTGATTTGTTCATTAATCATTAACTCGCTAATTGTACCGTACCTCCAAATAAAAAAGTGGATAGGCAGACTATCCACTAATCATTCAAACTGGGAACATCACTGTTCGCATTCCGAAATATAAACCATGAGTCACGCGATTGTGCTCCGGTGAGAGTGGATACTCTACTTTGTTTTCTAACAACTCTTAGACTATAACATACGAAAAAAAAATTGTCAATCCCTTTTATCGCCAAGCTGCGCGATGCCCTACCATGTCTTTTCCAGCTGCATCTTAAAATCAACCTGATAAGGACTGTCCGCCCTGCTCTTAATATCTTCATATACAGCCTGACGCTCTGCACTGCTTTCCTCTGCCCAGTATTCGTAACCACGCATATAGCTTGCGACTAAGTCATCCCATGATTCAAACAACGGCTGTACCATCTGTGCGATCTCCAAGGACTTATCAAGCGCCTCATTCTCAGAATAATATCCTGCCAGATAATAGAAACTCACAAGATTTAATGCACGGCAATAATCCCAGCCTGCAATCGCATCCGCCCCATACTGCTCATACATCCCATACCAGTTTACATACGCGTCCGCTTCATCGGGCGTCATCTCAAAATTCTCCAGTATAAAGGACTTGCGATCCGCAGCCTCTCCCATGCCGATCTCCTCCAGATAAGCCATATTCTCTGCAAACTCTGTACGATGTCCCTCCGTCAGCGTCCAATCCAGTGTCTCATCCGCGGAAGCACGGTCTGTGACACCCCACCATTCCTCCAAAGATTCGATCTCGAGCTGCTGCGTTGTCTCATTTGCAGCAATACCTCCAAAACGGTTATAATCCCATCCATTGATTTCTGTCAGGACTGCATAGGATGCGTTAAACCACCGAATCGTATCTGTCAGCTCCGCCGTCGTTGTATCCATGCTTTCGATGACGCTCTCTGATTCAGCAAATTTGCTGCAGGAAACCCGAAAAGACTGCGTCATTCTTTCGTTCCATTTATTGCCGACATATGTGATCGCATAAAAAGCATAGTCTGTTTCCCCATAGACCACAAACGCTTCTCCGCTGATGCTGCCCGATGTAACCTTACAACGTGTGGCAGACACATTCGACATTCCCGGAATTTCAAATACTTCTGCGTCTTCCTTCTCCGAGGTCTGAAAGCTTTCATCCACAAGGGTCTCCATATCGTCTATACTACTGATCTGATACCCTCCTCCTTTTGGAATCTGGAACATCAATACGCCTTCTGTTCCGTTGTCATTTACCACAATCAGGAGCTGATCCTCTCCTGTATCCTCTGACTCCCACTCCTTGTTCAGATATAAGGACGCGCTTTCATCCGAAAGTGCAAATTCTTTCATATCTGCCAACAGCTCATCATCTGTTACGGCTCCTGTTCCACAGCCTGACAGCAATAACACCATGCATAAAAACAGGCTTCCCAGCATTCCTTTTGTCTTTGTCTTCATCTTTTGTCATGACTCCTTTTCTTAAAATAATGAAATTAATTTTGAAACCGGCTAAGGTCTGTGGAAACGCAGGCATTTCCGCTATGCGTCCGCGTTCTCTTTCCCCTCATCAATGATCCTGCGCAGCTGCCGCTGCTCCTCCATGGAGATCAGACTTCCAACATCGAGCACAACGATCAGCTCCTTTTTGCAGGAAGCAACGTCGTGAAAGCAGTTTCTCTCGCTGTTGACAAGCACCGGCATCGGAAGCATCCCGGCGTTCTCAATGTCCACGATCTCCTTTACCCTTCCGACCTCAAGCCCGACCTTCATTCCCCCGACATTTACAACGATCAGATTTTCAATCTGTCCCTCCTCCACGCCAAACCGCGCGGCAAGACGAAATACGGGAACGATCTCTCCATGCAGACGGATAATGCCTCTGATATAGCGGGGCGCTGTCGGTACCGTTACGACCTGCTTGCGATTGTCAATCGATTCCACATCCTTAAGCGCGATTCCGTAGTCTGTGTCATTTAAAGAAAATGTTACAAGCTGCATATTCTCTCTCCCTCTTATCCTTCGTTGTTCTGCTCCTATTATAGATGTTTTTTTCCATTTGGGCAACTAAATCCTATCGGTTTTCCTTTGACTTTTTTCAGTTTTTGTTCTATGCTTTTTTCAGTAGCTACATGCATTTTATCGCATTTTCCACGCAATAAAGCGCTTCAGCACGGAAATCACAGCGACAAAGCAAAACAGAAACGAGGTTTTTATGGAACGCATCATAGATTTACATGTACATTCAACAGAATCGGACGGAACGCTCTCACCGCAGGAGCTCGTTCTCGCCGCAAAGGCTGCCGGGCTTAGCGCCTTCGCGCTTACCGACCACGATACCGTCTCCGGCATTGCAAAGGCTGCCCCGTATGCCGCTCAATACGGCATCGAGCTGATTCCGGGCATTGAGCTGTCAACCGAATATGTACTCCCGACTGCCGCCGCACAGCGAAAGGAAATTCATATTGTCGGTCTCTTTATCGACACCTCCAACCCTCTGCTCCTTTCCAAAGCGAAAGAGTTTCAGGACTTCCGCATGCTGCGCAATCAGCAAATGATCGAGGCGCTGCAAAAGGAGGGCTTTGACATAACAATGGAGGCTGTCGCCGCTGAAAATCCGACCAGCGTCATCACGCGCGCCAATATCGCCCGCTACCTCTATGAGCATGGTGAAGTTACAAGCGTAAAAGAGGTTTTTGAAAAATATATCGGCGATGGCTGTAAATGCTATGTCGGACGTTTTAAGATCACACCGATGGAGGCAGTTTCACTGATTCATTCCGCAGGCGGTGTCGCTGTGCTCGCCCATCCTGTCCTCTACCGCCTGAACGCAGAAATACTCCAACGCCTTCTTGACGAGTTAAAGCCGTTTGGACTTGATGCGATCGAAGCCGTCTACGCAACCTACACTGCGGGCGAGGAGCGCCTGATGAGAAGGCTGGCAGCCGACAACGGGCTCCTCATCAGCGGGGGCTCCGATTTTCACGGAGCCAACAAGCCGTCGATCCGCATCGGCGTTGGCAGAGGCGGACTTTGCATTCCCTATGAGATATTGGAAGCTCTTAGGAATGCCCGCCAAGTGGTTCCGCAGGAATAAAGACACGCTCCGTATACACACGCTCCGGCTTTGGAACGGCGGCGATTGCCTCCTTGCAGAACTGCGCCTGTGAATCTACCAGCGCTTTTCCCCGCTTGTCTATTTTTTCGTATATGCCATTGCTCTTTAACACATGCGCTTTCATATTATCGGACAATTCTACGGTTAAAATATGCTTTACCTTCTCCTTGATCTCATCGTCCAATACGGGGAAAAGAATTTCCACACGCCGGTCCAGATTTCGCGGCATCCAGTCCGCACTTCCCATATAGATTTCCTCGTCTCCGCCGTTTTGGAAATAAAAAATTCTGCTGTGCTCTAAAAAGTTCCCGACAATGGAACGCACATGTATATTTTCACTGACACCGTGAATGCCAACCTTTAAACAGCAGATCCCCCTCACGATCAGATCGATCTTTACTCCCGCCGCAGATGCTTCGTAGAGCGCTGCGATAATCCCTTCGTCACAGAGCGAATTCATCTTTGCCACAATGCGTGCTTCCTTTCCGGCTCTCGCATGTGCCGTCTCACGCTCGATCAGATGCATAAACTTCCCGCGCAGCCAGATAGGCGCCAGCACAAGACGATTCCACGAAAGGGGCTCGGAATAACCAGAGAGCATGTTAAACACGGCAGTCGCGTCCTCGCCCACGGACTCCATACAGGTAAAAATACCGCAGTCGGTATAAAGCTTCGCGGTGGAATCATTGTAATTTCCTGTCCCAAGGTGCACATAGCGGCGGATTCCCTCCTCCTCCCTGCGCACGACAAGCGCGATCTTACTGTGCGTCTTTAGACCGACAAGACCATAAATGACATGGCAGCCAGCCTGTTCCAGCTTTTTTGCCCAAACAATATTATTTTCCTCATCAAAGCGCGCCTTAAGCTCAACTAACACCGATACCTGCTTACCGTTTTCCGCCGCCTTTGCGAGCGCGGCAATGATCGGCGAATTGCCGCTGACGCGGTAGAGCGTCTGCTTAATGGCGAGCACATCCGGGTCTGATGCCGCCTGCCTGATAAAATCCACAACCGGATCAAACGTCTGATATGGATGATGCAGTAATATATCGCCCCTGCGTATTGCGTCAAAAATCTTTTCTCCCGGCTCGATCTGCGGGATTCTCTGCGGGACATACGGTGCATAGCGCAAATGGTCAAAGCCCTCGATGCCGTACATCTTCATCAGGAAAGTAAGATCAAGCGGTCCGTTGATCTGGAAAATATCCTCCTCCGCTACCTTTAATTCATCCTTTAGGAAACGCAGCAGCTTCTTATCGATCGAAGCCTCTACCTCCAGCCGGATGACCTCTCCCCACTGCCGTCTTTTTAACTGCTTTTGAATTTCCTTTAACAGGTCTGCCGCCTCATCCTCATCGATCGTCAAATCGGCATTCCGCATGATCCGGTAAGGATATGCGCACAAAACCTTATAATTTAAGAAAAGCTTTGCAATATTCTTTTCAATGATCTGTTCTAAGAGAATGAACGAACGCGCATTCTCCCCTTCGCTCTCCTCCGAAGGAATCTGTACGAGCCGCGGCAGCACGGAGGGCACCTGGACCGTTGCAAACTCCACGGCGTCCTTTGTATCCTTCCCATGCTTTCCCGATAAAAGAGCCGCGATATTCAACGTTTTATTGCGGATCAGCGGAAACGGCCGCGATGCGTCCACCGCCATAGGCGTCAGTACCGGATAAACGCTCTGTTCAAAATAACGGTCCACAAATTCCTGCTGACGCTCCGTCAGATTTTCAAACTTTTCGATAATGTGGATATGATTGGTGCGAAGCAGGGGAAGCAGGGAACGGTTATAGGTATGATACTGACTCTCCACCAGCTCTCTCGTTTTTTCATTGATCGCCGTAAGCTGCTGCGCCGCCGTCATGCCGGCAATATCCTTCTTTTTATAATTTGCGTGCACCATATCCTTTAGGGAGGCAACGCGCACCATAAAAAATTCATCCAGATTTGACGAGGTGATACTGACAAACTTTAACCGCTCCAAAAGAGGAATACTCTTATCCTTTGCTTCGTTTAGTACTCTCCCGTCAAATTTCAGCCAGCTCAGTTCCCTGTTTTCGTAGTACGCGTGTTGGTGAAAATCAATCTTTTTTTCCATAGGCTTCCTCCCCTTTTTAATAAGATACCCGTTTTTCCTTTATCACGGGCTTGATTCCGAATATGCTTTCAAAATAAGCTGTTTTTGCAGCAAACAGAGTTTTTTCCAGCGCAATATCCTCCTCTGTCTCAATCGTGATCAAAAGCTCCCGCTCCTTAAGCTGCGCCTTGACATTTTTAAATTTCTGCCGGTGGCTGCGGTCCATGGCATTCGACACGCGAAGGATCGCCGAAAGCTTTGCAACCGTCAGGTAGCTTTGTTCGTCCAGCCGGTCTGCAAGCTCGCCATACGCCGGAAGCGGATAGGTATTGTAAAGGACGATGCTCGCCACGATCTCCCGCTCCAAATGCGAAAGCCCCATGATCTCCGACGCCATGATAATATCATAGGTGCACTGCGGCGCATTTAAAAAGCTGATATATTTGCCGCAGTCATGCAAAATCGCCGCGACGCGCAGGAGCAGCCGCTCTCTTTTTCCAAGACCATGCTCTCTTTTGATGCTGTCAAACAAAAGCGTGGACATCTCCGTGAGGGCGTCAATGTGCGGCGAATAGCTGCGGTAGCGCTCGGACAGGCTTCTTGCCGCCGAGAGAATATCCTCCTCAAAATTATGTATCGGCTTATAGATTTTGTTTCTCTCCGCATAATCGCAGGCGATCCCGTCACTGACAAGCGCTCCCGGCGCCCAGAGCGTATCTGCCTTTAACCGCTTGACCATACATTTGCAGATCATCAGATACGGAATGATCATTCCGTCGTTTTCGTTGATGAGTCCAAGCTCATCTGCGATCTCCTCCAGCCCCTTCTTTCCAAGCTTTTCGAGATACTGCAGAAACCGTTTCACATCCTCGACCTTTTCACCGTGCTTTTTCTCCCCGCGCTGCACAAGCTCTGTCATGTAATCTCCAATGATGATCAGATACTGGATCTGCGTGTCCTTTAGATACATCGACTGAAAAACTGCCAGCTCCTTTACGACCATTTCTTCGATCTGCTGCTCATACTGCGCGAGACTGACACTCTTTTTGGCGAGCTGCTGACGCATCCGCATCGCCCCGATTCCAAGATGCTGCGTCGTTAATATCTTCCCCTTGGAAAATAATGTGATCTGAAGTCCTGCTCCTCCCACATCGACAACCGCCGCGCTTGTTTTTATCATTTCCTCAAATTCCTCGCGCATCGCGACCGATTTATAGCTGACAAAACGATGCTCGGAATTACTTAAGACATGGACGGTCAGCCCGGTGCGAAGCTTGATCTGGTCAAGGATAAAAAGCTCGTTGCCCGCATCACGAAGCACCGCGCCCGCATATGCCTCGTAAGCGTCTACCCTATATTCCTCCATGATCTTTGTAAACTCACCGAGTGTCGCGCAAAGTGTTGCGACAAGCTCATAGCCGATGCTTCCCTTTCCGTAAGCGTCCTTTCCCAGCTCAATCCTTCTGCGCACATAATCTACGCCGCGCAGCTTCCTTCTGGACGCCAGTTCAAAAATTTTCAGGCTCACCTCATACGAGCCGATATAGATTGCCGCAAATGTATGAATCGCCATATAAAGCTCTCCTTTCTCATGGTCTGCCGAGCAGATGGTCAATCAATTGCTGTGCCGCTCTCCCGGAGCGTCCGCCGTGGGACAGCTCCCAGCGGTTGGCTTCTGACAACAGTGTCTCCTCCTTTATTGTCAACTGATGCTTTTTTGCAAGCGCCCTTACGATTTCTTCAAATTCTTTTTTATCGGGCTCTCCATAATAAATTGTAACACCAAAGCGCGCGGAAAGCGACAATTTTTCCTGCACGGTATCGCCGGCGTGCATATCCTCGCCGCGCTCCCCCTTATCCGAGAAATTTTCACGGATCAAATGCCTGCGGTTTGAAGTCGCATAGATCAGCAGATTATCCGGTTTCTTTTCCAGACCGCCTTCGATCAGCGCCTTTAAATATTTATATTCCACCTCAAATTCTTCAAATGACAGATCATCCATATACAAAATGAATTTATAATTCCTGTTCCTAAGCCGGGCAATGAGTCCGCGCAGACTGCCGAGCTGATGCTTATACACCTCAATGATCCGCAGCCCTCTGCCGTAATAATGATTGGCGAGCGCTTTTACGCTCGTCGATTTTCCGGTTCCTGCCGCTCCGTAAAGCAGACAGTTATTCGCCCTCCTTCCATTAAGAAAGCTCTCCGTATTCTCAACAAGCTTTTTCTTTGCACGCTCATAGCCGACCACGTCACAAAGCTGTTCCCCGCCTGTAAAACCAAGCGGCACGATCTGCACGTCCTCTCCGCAGCTCTCTATGCCAAACGCCTGATGCAGACCAAGTGCTCCGACGCCAAAGCGTTGATAAAATCGCGTCACCTCCGCGCAAAATTCTTCTGCATCTGCCGCCCTTACAAGACCTTTACAAAGTGCGGCAAGTCCTCCCCTCACTTCCCGTCCAAAAACGTGCCCTTCTCCCGCCTCATAGGCTAAGACTGCTTCTTTACAATCCATGCCAAAGAAATCAAGCAGGCTTCCAAGATCAAACTGGAAATATTCGAGCAAAATGGAAAAATCATGTCTGGCAACCGCAGTGACAGACGGACTGGCAGCTCCCCGGAGCTCACAGGCAAGACTGTAAGCATTTTCATTTTCTGCCAGAAAAAGCGCAAGAAAGCCCTGCCAGAGATTTCCACTAAAGCCGCAGCACTCTGCCGTCTCAATCAGTTCCTTTATGCACTGTGCCAGCAGACTGCGCTCCTCATCCATCTCCCTAACGGCGCCCCCGGCAAACCGCCGCATCAGATCTGCCATGTCCGCAAATACTGTCTTCTCCGCAAAATTCCGATATAGGATCAATTCCCCAACGCTTCTCATACGCCCTCCTTTTCTGTGTGCCTTGCCGCAAAACCTCCTCTAATAATTGCCGAGGATCTTTAAGGAGATCGCCTCCTGCGCCAAGCCAAACAGCGCGCTCTCCACGGCGGCATCATTTAAGTTCCCATCAAACTCTACAAAAAAACGATATTCCCAGTTCTTATCGGGGATCGGCCGCGACTCGATATGATTTAAGTTCAGACCATTGTAAATAAAATGCGACAGCATCTGATAAAGCGCGCCGCTCTTATGCGGCGCTTCAAAGCAAATGCTGATCTTTTGCGCCTCTTTCACAAAAACACGGCGGTTTGTCAGGATCAAAAAACGCGTGGCGTTTAATTTCTGATCCTGTATCGCGGCATCTAAAACCTTTAATCCATAAAGCGCGGCATTCTGCGGACTCGCAATCGCCGCCGCGTTTTTCCGCCCGTCTGCTTTGATCTTTTGCGCTGCCATTGCAGTATTTTTCATGCTGTGTACTTCCCATGCAAAATGCTCCCGCAAATAAGCGTCGCACTGCGCCAACGCCTGCGGATGGGAATAAACATCGGTAATATCACCATACTGTGCCTCCGGCAGCCCAAGCAGCGCATGATCGATCCGCAATATCTGCTCCCCGACAATACAGTGCCCATATTCCACCAGAAGGTCATAGATTTCGGGAATGATGCCTGCCGAGGAGTTTTCAACCGGAAGCACCGCGTAAGCGGCGCGTCCTTTGGCAAGCTCCTCCATTGCATCCCTCCAAGTGTCGACATGATAGCTGCATACCTCATCCTTAAAATATTCCTTTAAGGCAAGCTGTGTATACGCGCCCTCTGCCCCCTGAAACACGACATGTTCCTTAGAACCGCAAAGCGTGTCAAGCAAAACAAAGCCTGTGCCCGCAAAGGCTCCTGTCTCCGCCAGCAGCTGGTATTGGCGCTTGCGGCTGACCGCCATGATCTGTTGAAACAGCTCATGAATGCTGTCTTTTTGAAACGGCGTCTCACCAAGTGCGGATAGTACAGAAAGCTTTTCCTCCTCACGCGCCTGATCAAACACCGGCTTCCCGCTTTTTTTCTTATATTCCGCAACCTCTCCGGCGATATCCGTGCGCCGTTTGTAAAGCTCTGTGATCTTACGGTCAATCTCATCAATCTCCACTCTAAGCTCTCTTAAATCCCTCATAACAGGCTCCCTTTTCACATACTTTTACTGTACTATAATACATTCGGAACGCAATCGCAAGAGACCCTTGCAACATCTGACAAAAAAAGCTATAATTTGAAAGAACAATTTCTAAAAATAACGAATGATGAAAGAGGGGTTTCTTATGAAAAAACATCTGGCGCTTATCATAGCGGCTGTACTCATCGTCCTCGCGGCGGGCGGAGGAACTGCCGTGTATCTGTTAAAACGCACCCATTTTAATGACGGCTATGTCAATGGAAATACTGCGGGCAATCTCTATAACGAGGGACTTGTGTGCGAATATGACAACATGATCTATTTTGCCAATCCCTCCGACCGCGACAGGCTTTATGTGATGAACAGCGACGGCGGTAATCTCACAAAGCTCTGTGACGATTCCGTTTCCTTTATCAATGTAGATGAAAACTATGTTTACTATGTACGGAATAATCCAGGCGCATCCGGAGACTTTTCCTTCCTGAACTTTAACACGAACAGTCTCTGCCGCATCGACCGCAAAGGCGGTGAAAATTCCATTGTGATTCTTGACCCGGATCCGTCTTTGTGTGCTTCCCTTGTGGGCAACTATATCTACTACCTGCATTATTCCGAATCGGAGGGCAGCACGCTCTATAAGGTAAAGATTGACGGGTCGGAGAAGCAGCAGGTAGCTGCAAGCCCGTTTTTTACCTGCTCTGTAAACGGTCAGTATCTGTACTATAACGGAATTGATAAGGAGCACTACCTCTGGCGCTTAAATACCGAGGATGATTCCAGCGGCATGCTCTACGGCGGCAACTGCTGGATGCCGACAGTCGTGGACGACTCCACCGTATACTATATGGACTGCGACAGCAACTACGCGATCGCCCGCGCCGATATTGAGACGGGTGCCAAGACCCTGCTTTGCGAAGATCGTGTCGACTGCTATAATGTCGGTTATGGTTATATCTATTTCCAGCGCAATGATCCAGAGACGCCCGCGCTCTGCCGGATGAAAACAGACGGAAGCGGCTATGAGGTGCTCATTGAAGGAAATCACATGAATATCCAGACCACCGCAGAATATGTATATTTCCGCGATTATGAATCAGAACAGACTTACCGCATGCCGCATAATAAGCCGGGAGACATTGAGCTTTTTAATCCCGGTATTGTACATGAAGAATAAAATATCACATTTTGACACAGAAATAGGGCGACGCATCTTAGCTTTAGATACGTCGCCCTATGTTTGACATAAGAGTGGCTCGCGAAGCGCGTCACTCGTTGTTTGGTGCCATGATTTATGTCTTCTTCTTTATTTTTTCCATCACATAATTGGTAAGGGAAACCCCATTGCGCACAACCTGCTGTTCCTGTTTCACAACATAGCCGCGCTTCACAAAAAACGGCTTTGCCGTGATAGAAACATGAGAGACGATCGTATCAGCCAAGGTCTCCTGCTCCAGTCTGTCACAGATGGCGGCTGCAACTCCCTTTCCCTGATGATCCTTATGCACATACAACCGGTCGAGATAGCCCGAAGCATCCATATCTCCAAAGCCAACAATGCGCCCCTCCCAGACTGCCACAAGCGTCTGATGCTTGAGAAAAAACGCGTTCCACTGCACCAGATCAACCGTTCCGGTCGCCCATGCATCAAGCTGCTCTTTCGTGTAATCCCTTGCGTTTACCGTATGTACCGTCTGGTAAAACAACTCCGCGAGCTTTTCACAGTCATCCGGACAGTAAGCACGAATCGAAAGCATGCGTCCTCTCCCCTCTCTGTTTTAGTTTCTCTCCGCAAAAGTCTTTTTTAGAGCCAGGAAGAAGAAAACAAGCGATACTGTCATTAAAATATGTGAAATTCCTGCAATTCCTGCAATCATTGCATTGATCCCAGAGGACAGGTCCGCTCCCTGCACCTGAAGGATCCCTCGGATCAAAAGCATTACACAAAAGAACGGAAGGGAAATATTATAAAGCACATAAAATCTTTGGAATGCCTTATGCTCCGCAAGCTTCCGCTCCAGTCCGCAGAACAATGCCGCTATCAGAAACAAAAACATACCGAGCACCAGTAAATGCGTATGCATCACGCTAAGCGTCGTTTTTCCTGTAAATCCCTGAAGCTTTGTAAATTCTCTGTAGAATACTCCAGCAACCATTGCCGCAATAAAATAGATCATAGATGTGTTTATCATTTTTTTCATTTGTTTCATTCTCCTTGTTATTTCAGTTGTTTTTATAATTTATCCCTCAGATAGCCCTTCCTGGCAAAATATGCTTCATACCGCTTCCGCTTTGTATCAATCATCTGATCTGAATTGACAAACCGGATAAATTCCGGCTCTGCCATCCATTGATAGGCTACGGTCTCTTTATCCTGCAGACGGACAGCGTCCTTTTCACAGGATGTCCGGCAGAAAAAGGTATGGTAGATGCACTGCTTTTCATCGGAAACAAATGACCCAAGCTCCTCAAAGTCATCCTCCAAAATTCCTGTCTCCTCCAGCAGCTCCCGCCGGATACACCGAAGGCTGTCCTCACCCTTAAGCGCTGCTCCGCCTGCGGTCGCCTCAAAATATCCGCCGTAATTGGGCTTTCTCGGGTCTCGCTTCATCAACAGATAGTCCCCGTCCGTATGCTGCACTAACACCTCGCATACAAGATGATACAGACCTGCTGGAATCTCCACACCACGGATCAGATCAATGTTTGCCAGTGTTTCGTCCCGATAATAGCCATCCCAAATTTCCATGTATGACCTCCTTTTCTGCCAACGCCTTAAATTTCAATCCGTCTGTCCTTGTAATAATATTCCCTGTCGCGCGCACCGATCTCCCGCAGAACGCGGCACGGATTGCCAACCGCAACAACATTTGCAGGAACATCCTTCGTGACCACACTTCCGGCGCCGATCACTGTATTGTCTCCGATCGTCACGCCCGGCATGACCACCACTCCCGCGCCAATCCAGCAGTTTCTCCCGATGTGAACCGGCATATTGTACTGGTAGAGCTGCTCGCGCAGCTCTGGCAGGATCGGATGTCCCGCCGTCGCGATCGTCACATTCGGTCCGATCATCGTGTAGTCTCCGATATAGATGTGCGTGTCGTCCACGCAGGTCAGGTGGTAATTGGCATAGACCATTTTTCCGAAATGGCAGTGATGACCGCCAAAGTTTGCATAAAAGGGTGCTTCGATATAGACGCCCTCGCCGCAGTCCCCCAGCATCTCCTTTAACAGCGCCGCCCTCTTTTCCGATTCCGAGGGCTTCGTCTGATTGTACTCGCACAGTCTGTCCTGACAGACCACCTGCTCTTTTACGATTTCCTCATCACCCGGAAGATAGAGCTCTCCTGTATGCAATTTTTCTTTCATTCCACTCATTCCAAATCCTCCCTGCTTTTTCAATATCATTTTCTGCGCAAACAGCACGCCTCTCTTATGCCAGATCAAACAGCGAAAGCTGGTTGGACTCCGGCATATCGCCGAGAATCCCAAGGTCACCCATCAGGTCGATGACCGTCTTTGTCGCCTTCGTGCGCTGGCGGAAGTCGTCCTTTGACAAAAACTTCCCGTCCTTCGCCGCCTCCGCGACCGCGATCGCAGCGTTGTCTCCCATTCCTTCGATCGTGTTTAACGCCGGCATCAGCTTTCCGTCAATGATCTGGAAACGGTCAGGCTTCGCCTGATAGACGTCGATCGGAAGGAACTCAAATCCGCGCGCGTACATCTCCTGCACGATCTTCATATCACGGTAGGTGTCCTGCTCCTTCTTTGAGAGGCTGTCCTTTCTGCGCGTATAGTCCTTGTAAAAATATTCCAGCCTTTCTTTTCCCTGACACATCAGCTCGTAGTTAAAGCCCGTCGCGCGGATGGAAAAATATGCCGCGTAATAGGCAAGCGGGTAAAACACCTTGCAGTAGGCGATACGCCATGCCATCATAACATATGCCGCCGCGTGCGCCTTTGGGAACATGTACTTGATCTTCTGGCAGGACCAGATATACCAGTCCGGCACGCCGTGTGCCGTCATGTCGGTGATCCAATTCTCCTTTAAGCCTTTTCCCTTTCGCACGGACTCCATGATCGTAAAAGACTCCTCACTGTCAAGCCCCTGCTGAATGAGATAGATCATAATATCATCACGCGTACAGATCGCGGTGGAGATCGTCGCCTTGCCCTCCTCAATGAGTGTCTGCGCATTGCCAAGCCATACGTCCGTACCGTGCGACAGACCGGAAATACGGATCAGATCCGAAAACTCCTGCGGCTTAGCGTCGATGACCATCTGCATCGCAAATTCCGTTCCAAACTCTGGGATGCCGAGACACCCCAGCGGAATCCCGTGGATATCCTCCGGCTCCACGCCGAGCGCCTTTGTATTTTTAAACAACGACATGACGGACGCATCGTCCAGCGGGATCGTCGTCGGGTCAATCCCCGTCAGATCCTGCAGCATGCGGATCATCGTCGGATCATCGTGTCCTAAGATGTCAAGCTTTAACAGGTTGTGGTCGATCGAATGGTAATCAAAATGCGTCGTGATCGTCGCGGTCGTCATATCGTTTGCCGGATGCTGCACCGGCGTAAAGGTGTTGATCTCCTCCCCCACCGGAAGCACGACGATACCGCCCGGATGCTGCCCCGTCGTCCTGCGCACGCCGACGCAGCCCTGCACGATGCGGTCGATCTCACAGTTTCGCTTGCGGATGCCGCGCTCCTCATAATAATTCTTGATGTAGCCGAACGCCGTCTTGTCCGCCAGCGTACCGATCGTCCCGGCACGGAACGTCTGTCCGTAGCCGAAGATCACCTCGCAGTAGGCGTGCGCCTTACTCTGGTACTCTCCGGAAAAATTCAGATCGATATCCGGCTCTTTGTTCCCCTTAAAGCCAAGGAAGGTCTCGAACGGAATGTCAAAGCCGTCCTTGACCAGCTTCTTGCCGCAGACCGGACAGATCCTATCCGGCATGTCACAGCCGCTGCGCCCCGAAAATGCCTTCACCTCCGGCGAATCAAAATCGCTGTATTTACAGTATTCACAGCGGTAATGCGCCTGTAAGGGGTTGACCTCCGTAATACCGGACATCGTCGCCGCAAAGGAGGAGCCGACCGAGCCACGCGAGCCGACCAGATAGCCGTCCTCATTCGATTTCCACACCAGCTTCTGTGCGATGATATACATCACGGCATAGCCGTTGGAAATAATGGAGTTCAGCTCACGGTCCAACCGCTCCTTCACGATCTGCGGCAATTCCTCACCGTACATACTGTGCGCTTTGGTATAGCAGATGTCGCGCAGCATCTGGTCGGAATTCTCGATCACGGGCGGACATTTGTCCGGACGCACCGGAGAGATTTTCTCGCACATATCAGCAATCCGGTTCGGATTTGTGATCACAACCTCCTGCGCCTTCTCACTCCCCAGATACGCAAATTCGGCGAGCATCTCCTCCGTCGTCCGCAGATACAGGGGCGCCTGCTCGTCTGCATCCTTAAAGCCCTTGCCCGCCATGATGATCCGGCGGTAGATCTCGTCCTCCGGATCGAGGAAATGCACATCGCACGTCGCAACCACAGGCTTTTTGAACATTTCGCCAAGCGATACAATCCGACGGTTGATATCGGCAAGCTCCTCCTTCGAGTTGATCGCCTCCCTGTCACTGCGTAGCAAAAAGTCATTATTTCCAAGCGGCTGGATTTCCAGATAATCATAAAACTTGACCAGCCGGATAATATCCTCCTTTGGTCTGCCGCCCAAAATTGCGCGGTAGATCTCGCCGCCCTCACAGGCAGAGCCAAGCAGCAGACCCTCGCGGTGCTTGACAAATTCACTTTTCGGGATCCGCGGCTTCTTATGGTAATAAGTCAGATGCGACATCGAGATCAGCTTATAGAGATTAATACGCCCGACGTCGTTGGCTGCAAGCATGATCGCATGATAAGTCGGCAGCTTCTTGATCGTCTCGGCAGACGCCTGTCCCATCCGGTTCACCTCATCCAGCGTCTGCATCCCCCGATCCTTAAGCATCTGAATAAACTTCACAAAAATTTCCGCCGTACACGCCGCGTCATCCACGGCGCGGTGATGATGATCCAATGAAATACCAAGCGCCTTGGCAACCGTATCAAGCTTAAAACGATTCAAATGCGGAAGCAGCATACGCGCAAGCGCAACCGTATCGATCACGGTAAATTCTGCTGCAAGCTGTTGACGCTCACAATTTTTTCGGATAAAGCTCATATCAAATTCCGCATTGTGCGCCACCATGATCGCGCCCGCACAAAACTCGAGAAACTGCGGAAGGATCTCCTCAATCTTTGGGGCGTCCATCACCATATCATCACGGATCGACGTCAGCTCCTCAATGTGGAACGGAATCGGAACCTCCGGGTTTACAAAGGTCGAAAAGCGCTCCGTGATCGCGCCGCGCTCCACCTTCACTGCTCCGATCTCGATAATCTTATTCTTATCCGGCGAAAATCCCGTCGTCTCCAGATCAAACACCACATAGACATCATCCAGCTGCTGATTTTTTGAATTGACGATCACATCCTTTAAGTCGTCGACCAGATATGCCTCCACCCCGTATATCACCTTAAAATCATCCTCCGGTGAAACGGCATGATTGGCGTCCGGGAACGACTGCACATCGCCGTGATCGGTGATCGCGATCGCCTTATGCCCCCATTTTTTGGCGCGCTTGATAATATCTTTTACCTCGGAAACGCCGTCCATATCGCTCATTTTTGTATGGCAGTGAAGCTCCACGCGCTTTTCGGGACTTGTATCCATGCGCGTTGTCGTAAAATCAGGAATCTTTTTCATCCCGACGATCGAGCCGATCGTCAGCTCACTGTCAAACTTATCAATAGTCGTGACACCCTTGATCTTTAAAAACGCGCCTTTTTTCAGCCCCGCATCCAAAAGCTCCGTGAGCTGGTCATTTCTTGTAAAGATTTTCAAGACGATCGAATCGGTAAAATCCGTGACTGACATAATGACGATCGTTTTTTCGTTACGGATCTCTCTCGTCTCCAAAGTCATGACCTGACAGCGGATCGTCACCTCTCCCATCTCGCCGACAATCTTCTCAATGGCGATCGTCTCGTCGTCAAAATCGCGTCCGTAAATCACATCCGGATTATCGGACCTCTTGTAGCCGCCCTCAAAACGTCTTTTAAACTCACGCTTACCGCCCTCGGCAGACCTTTGCGCACTCTTTTGGGGCTGCTCCTGCGTTTTCTTTTCATACTCCGCCGTCTTTGCGGCAGCTTTCGCTCCTTTTGCCGCAGGATTTTGCGGCACAGTTCCAGCTTCCTGCACACGCTCCTGTAATCCTATACCGGAAGCTTCCCCATCCTCCTTATGTACCTGTACCCGCTTTAGAATATTCTGGATCTCATACTGTATCTGCAGATCGCTGTTTTTCCTGTATTTGCTCTCCTTCGGCTGCTCATAGGCAAGCTCCACCGAAAGATTTAAGCCGCAGCGTTCACAGACGATTTTTTCCAAAAATTCCACAAGTTCATGGGAGCGCGTCTGTGCAATGATCGTATTTTCCAGGGTGAGCGTCATGTGACTCTCGCCGGAAAACTCCATTTTTGCCGTGCGCAGCAGATTATACTCCATGAGGCTGTAATTCTTTAATTCCTCCAGCATACTGTCCTTGTACAAATCCATCAGCTTTTCCGGCGTATACTGTTCTGAGAGCAGATACTTTTCAACCACCTTGACCTGCATCTGCTTCCCCTTAAAAATCTGTGCCGCGATCGCCTGCTCCAGCCGATACACATCCGGCTTTGGGATCAGACGCGTGCTGCTTAGATAGACGCGCAGGTGCGTCCGGTCGTGATTCATTCCAACCTTTGTCACCTGCGTTTCCGTTAAAAGCTTTTTCAAGTTTCCGTCCACTGTCAGCGTCGGGAAAACATCAAAAAACAGTTTTGTCATGCCTTCTCCTCATTCCAATGCAGCAGCTCCTCCCGCAGCGCTCCAAGGAGCTGATCCTCCGGCACCTTCTTATATACCTCTCCCTTTTTGATCAGAAGTCCCTCGCCGATGCCTCCGGCAATGCCGATGTCCGCTTCCTTTGCCTCACCCGGTCCGTTTACGACGCAGCCCATCACGGCAACCTTAAGATCAAGCGGAATATCTGCCACCATCGCCTCCACCTGATTTGCAAGACCGATCAGATCGATTTTTGTTCTGCCGCAGGTTGGGCAGGAAACAACCTCTATGCCCCCCTTGCGCAGACCAAGCGTGCGCAGGATCAATTTTGCCGACTTAATCTCCTCCAGTGGGTCTCCGGTTAAAGAGACACGGATCGTATCGCCGATGCCCTGATGAAGAATCAGTCCAAGTCCGATCGCGGATTTGATATTGCCGCTTGTGACCGTTCCCGACTCCGTGATCCCAACATGAAGCGGATGATCCGTCTCCTTTGCGATCAGCTCGTGTGCTTTCACGCACATCATGACGTCAGACGACTTGATACTGATGACGAGATTATCATATCCCATATCCTCGATCCGATGTACCTTATCAAGCGCGCTCTCAACGATGCCCTCCGCCGTCACGCCATGATATTTCGCAACCAGATCCTTTTCGAGAGAGCCGCTGTTCACTCCGACACGAATGGGAATATTTCGCTCCTTCGCCATATCTACCACGGCGCGCACACGCTCCATGCTCCCGATATTGCCCGGATTAATACGGATCTTATCCGCACCGTGCTCCATCGCCGCAAGCGCCAGACGGTAATCAAAATGAATATCTGCCACAAGCGGTATCGTGATCTGCTCCTTAATTTTCGTAAGCGCCTCTGCCGCCTCCATCGTCGGCACCGCACAGCGGATAATATCACAGCCCGCTGCCGTGAGCGCATGGATCTGGGCGACTGTTGCCTCCACATTCTCCGTTTTTGTATTTGTCATGGACTGGATCAAAATCGGATTTCCTCCTCCGATCACCTTGTCTCCAATCACTACCGTTTTTGTCATAGGATACCTCCTTCTTATCCAATCAGCTTTCGTACATCGTTAAATATAATAAACAGCATAAATGCAAACAGCAGCATCATGCCGATAAAGTGCACCATTCCTTCTTTGTCCGGATCTACACGTTTTCCGCGGATCACCTCCACGATCATAAAGAAAAGCCTTCCGCCGTCAAGCGCCGGAAGCGGAAGCAGATTCATCACACCAAGATTCGCAGAGAGAAAAATCGTGACATAAAGCATCTGCAAAAATGCGGCAAAGTAGCCGTAAGAAACGCTCTGCTCATACCCGTCTCCGATCATATCCACAATCCCGACCGGACCGCTCATATCATTCACACTGAGCTGACCTGTCACAAGCGCCTTGATGCTGTTTAATGTTGCGCTGATCCAATAGCGCACCTCATAGAAACTGTATTTTAAAGTCTCCAGTATGTTTCCCTTTTCTCTCTCCACGCTCGCCTGAAAGCCGTACATCTGATAGCCATATTCTTCATTGTATTTCGGCGCGGCAAGCTCGGTCTGATAGCGCTCCCCGTCCCGCTCATAGGTCACCTTTACCTCCTCGCCCGGATGAAACTGCACATAAGTGTTGATCTCCCGGAAAAAGTGAACGCGGCTTTTGCCCATTTTTATGATCGTATCACCTGCCTGCAGTCCCGCCTCCTCCGCGGGATAGCCCGGCGTAACTCCCGTTAATACCGGAAGATCATAGCCTATATTGCACAGCAAAATAAATGCACCCACAAACGCCATGATAAAATTAAAAATCGGTCCTGCGGCAACGACACTCATGCGTGCCCATACAGACTTCTTGCCGAACGAACGGTCGTCACCGCTCTCCTCGTCCTCGCCCTCCATCATGCATGCGCCGCCAATCGGCAAAAGCTTGAGTGAATACTTCGTCTCCCCCTTTGTAAAACCGATCAACGTCGGGCCAAGCCCCAGACAAAATTCATTGACACGGATGCCGTTGGCTTTTGCCAGAAGAAAATGACCTAATTCATGAAAAATAATGATAATACTAAAAATCAGGATTGCTATAATTATTTTCATTCAAAAACCTTTCTATTGCCATCTGCCTGCGATCATCTCATAGACAGACGCCTCTGTCTCCAATATTTGCTCCAAACCTGGCGTTTCGATCAATGGTATTTGCTCCATGCAAAAAGCAATGATCTCCGTAATCTGCGGATAGCTGATTTTTCTCTCCAAAAATAGAGAAACCGCCTTTTCATTTGCCGCATTATAAACAGTCGGAATATTTCCGCCGCGCCGCATTGCTTCATAGGCAAGCGCCAATCCCAAAAACGTGTCTGTGTCCGGCTTCTCGAACGTCAGCTGCCCCAGTGAAAACAGATCAAGACGCTTTCCCGAAAGCGGTCTGCGTTTGGGGTAATACAGGGCATACTGGATCGGCAGACGCATATCCGGCGTTCCAAGTTGCGCAATGACTGCACCATCCTCATATTCGACTGCGGAATGGATCACGCTCTGCGGATGAACGACCACCTCAATCTGTGAGAGGTCCACATCAAAGAGCCATTTCGCCTCCATAACCTCAAGCCCCTTATTCACAAGGGTTGAGGAATCAATCGTAATCTTACGCCCCATTGACCAGTTCGGGTGCTTTAGGGCGTCCTCCACCTCAATCTGTGAGAGCTCGCTTTTCGTTTTTCCGCGGAACGGTCCGCCGGACGCTGTCAGGAGAATCTTTGCGATCCGATTCCCCTTAGAAACATCAAGCGACTGAAAAATCGCACTGTGCTCACTGTCTACCGGAAGAATCCGTACATTTTTCTCCTTCGCAAGCGGCATGATCAAATGTCCCGCCGTCACAAGCGTCTCCTTATTAGCAAGCGCGATCGTCTTGCCCGCCTCGATTGCCGCGATCGTCGGACGGATGCCAAGCATCCCGACAATCGCCGTCACCAAAATCTCACTTTGCGGCTCTGCCGCTACCGCAAGCAGACCGTCCATGCCGGAGAGCACCTCCACCTGCATATCTGCCGTCCGCAGCCGAAGCTCTCTTGCATGGCTCTCATCC
>Avalanche_p1__coassemble_911_pt1 | contig 24313 bp, 26 predicted proteins | sample Avalanche_p1__metabat2_low_PE_018 | metagenome-assembled genome bin Avalanche_p1 | reverse complement strand
CCCGCCAGCTTCGCCGGCTTTAAATTCACAAGAACCATGACCTTCTTGCCGACCATCTCCTCCGGCGTATAATATTTACGAATACCGGAGACGATCTGCTTTACCTGACTTCCGATCTTCACCTGTGAGCAAAGCAGCTTCTTTGATTTCTCTACCGCCTCGCAGGCGATGATCTCGCCGACCTGAAACTGCATTTTCATAAAATCATCGTAGGCAATTTCCTCCTTCGGCTCAATGTCGATCGCTTCCTCTGCTTCCGCCGGCTCCTCCGGCAGCTCGCCAAGCGCACGCTGCTCCTCCTCAAATTCCTTTTTCTGGGCAGCCTGAATCTCCTCGACCTTCGGCAGTACCTCTTTTGCATCCAGACGTGCAAATAAAATTTCCGGCTTTTCCACAACCTGATTTCCACTCTCGTAAAGTCCAAACTTATCTAACTCGTCAAAGGCGCGCAGTTTCGTATTCAGCTGTCCGGCAATCTTTTCCGCTGTCTCCGGCAGGAAGCTCTCAAGCAGAGACACTCCGATCGTAATGGACTCCGCCAGATTATAGAGCACCTCACCAAGACGCTTTTCATGCGCCTCGTCCTTGGCAAGCACCCACGGCTCTGTCTCGTCAATATATTTGTTGCAGCGGCGGAATACGGCAAACACCTCGGAAATAGCATCCGCAACATGCAAATCCGCCATCTTCTTCGCGACCTTATCGCGCGCGCCCGTCACAACTGCCTTTAGGTCATCATCCACGGCATCCGTCACTCCCGTGCAGGAAACCACTCCGCCAAAATATTTGTTGCTCATAGAAACGGTGCGGTTCACCAGATTTCCTAAAATATTGGCAAGGTCGGAATTAAAACGCTCGATGACAAGCTCCCATGTGATGATACCGTCATTTTCAAACGGCATCTCATGCAGCACAAAATAACGGGTCGCATCCACGCCAAACAAATTTACCATATCGTCCGCATAGATCACGTTTCCTTTGGACTTGCTCATCTTATCTCCGCCCTGAAGCAGCCACGGATGACCAAATACCTGCTTCGGCAGCGGCAGGTCTAACGCCATCAGGAAAATCGGCCAGTAAATCGTGTGGAAACGCACAATATCCTTTCCGATCAGATGCAGATCCGCGGGCCAGTTCTTTTCAAATAATTCCGAGGAAGCGCCCTCCGCGTCAAACCCGATCTTTGTGATATAGTTGGTCAGCGCATCCAGCCACACATACACGACGTGCTTCGGATCAAAATCTACCGGAATCCCCCATGAAAATGAAGTTCTTGAAACACAAAGATCCTGCAGTCCCGGCAGCAAAAAGTTGTTCATCATCTCATTTTTTCTTGAAACAGGCTGAATGAACTCCGGATGCGTGTTGATATGCTCAATCAGGCGATCCGCATATTTACTCATCTGGAAGAAATATGCCTCCTCCTTCGCCGGCTGAACCTCTCTGCCGCAGTCCGGGCATTTACCGTCCACAAGCTGCGATTCCGTCCAGAAGGACTCGCAGGGCGTGCAGTAAAGTCCCTCGTACGCCCCCTTATAGATGTCCCCCTTATCATACAGCTTCTTAAAAATCTTCTGCACCTGCTGCTCATGATCTTTATCTGTCGTGCGGACAAAGCTGTCATAGGAGGTGTTCATCAAATCCCAGATACGCTTAACCTCACCCGCCACATTGTCCACATATTCCTTCGGCGTAATCCCGACCTTCTCCGCCTTCTCCTGAATCTTCTGTCCATGCTCGTCTGTTCCCGTCTGGAAATAAACGTCATAGCCCTCTGCCCTCTTGTAGCGCGCGATCGCGTCCGCAAGCACGATCTCATAGGTGTTGCCGATGTGCGGCTTGCCCGATGTATAGGCAATCGCCGTCGTCATGTAATACTTTCCTTTTTTACTCATAATAGCCTCCTCAAAAATAATTTCTGACACTCTCTCGTTGTAATAAACTGTAAAGGAAACACACTTTTGCCGCGCACGAAGCGTGTTTCTCCGTCTGCGACACAGTTCCATTCCGCCGCAGGACGAGCCTCCGGAGGGTTTTGCTTTCTAGGAAACGAGGTTTCCTAAATAAAGTAAAAACTCCCGTCCCCCGGAAAGCAGGCGCTGCCGCCCATTTCCCGGAAGACGGGAGTTCTCCCGTGGTACCACTTCCTTTTGCCCGAACCTCACGATCCGTGCCTCCATGAATATCTCTGTAGACAAGAAAAACACAAATGTCCCGCATACGGTCAGCCATTCCTGCATCACTTCCATATTCTCCGCTGTAACAGGCGGTCCTGTCGAAGCTTATCCTTCTCATCCTCAGGCATTTCTATACCGAATGCAAACGAAAGTTCATCTCCGCCACTCTAAAGCCATCTTCCACCTATCCCCCCTCATCTCCTCTCAGCGAACTGCCCTGCGCGCAAACTCCTATGCGCGTGCAAGCAGCCGGAAATCTCTCTGTAAAGCTTCGATTGGTGTACTCTCTTTTTCGCTGTGTTTGTGTTATTAACTTTTCTAAGGGTAGCATGGAACATGCGGAAAGTCAAGGCGTTCGATCAATCACCTTAAAACCGTTTGACATCCTCTCCCCCATTTTGATAGAATAGTCAGGCATGGCTTGTTTAACATACAAGCCGATTTTTACACTCAAATTTGTGCCGAGGCGTCACAAATTTCATCCTGAAGAAAATCTGATATTCGTCTTGTGTTTTCTTATGATAAATCGCTTCGGAATGGAGGAATTATTATGGATATACTGCTTGTTATGTGCATCGGCGTTCTTGTCGGAAAATTTCTGATTCCCGGAAAAGCCAAGACCGCCAACGAATACCTGTCCTTGATATGTACATTTCTGTTAATATTTTCTATGGGGGTCACACTCGGCTCAGACGACAATTTTTTTGAGGAGCTATCCGCACTCGGCGTCACCAGCTTTTTGTTTTTTCTGATCCCGACCGCGCTCTCCATTGTACTGGTGTATCTGCTGACGCGGCATTTTATGCAGAAAAAAGACACTGACGCACAGGGGAGGTCAGAAAAAAAATGATGGTCTTACTTACAATCCTCTCCCTCTTACTGGGACTTGCCTGCGGCTTTTTTGAACTCAAAATCCCGGTCATCTCGATGCTTGGCCAAAATTCAGACATAATTTTGTATGTACTGATGTTCTCCGTCGGTATCAGTATCGGAATGCACAAAGGCATTGTACAAAAAATTAAGGAATACCATATTCGTATTTTTATCATACCGATTGGAATTATGATCGGCTCACTGCTTGGCGGAGTTGTCTGCTCGCTCTTATTTCAGCTTCCACTTGGACATGGAACGGCGATTGCCAGCGGCATGGGCTGGTACAGTCTGGCGGGGTCTGCAATCGGAAATATCGCCGGCGCACAGCTTGGAAGCATCGCCTTCCTCAGCAACCTGATGCGGGAGGTCTTTTCCTTCCTATTAATACCCTTTCTGGCAGCGCACCTAAACCAATATGCCTGTATTGCGCCCGCCGGTGCAACCAGCGAGGATACGACACTTCCTGTCATACTAAAATACACAAACGAGGAAACGGTTGTCCTCTCGGTGCTAAACGGCGTGATCTGCTCATTCTTTGTGCCGATATTGATTTCCTTTTGCCTCGGCTTTGTCTAAAGGCATCCCGAACGGGGCTGTTTCATATAATTTCTTTTGCATAACTGCTTCAAATATCATATATCCGCATAGAAGCAGACAAAAAATTATTTTATACCAGAAAAAGAGACCAAACTCTGACTTCTGATTCACGTTTTGTAACCGCATGATGACAGAATATACAATGACAACGATATTGACAATAGAAAAAAGTATGATCGTCTTTCTTACAATGACCAAATTTCTCATATTCCCACCTTCTTTCTTGCTGCCTTTACGATGGAGGTTTCTACACCTGCCTTCTCTCGATATACCCATCCTTCTCAATTAATTCGTATTCGTCTCAAATGCTTCCCGAACCGGATTGCCCGGCATAGCGTCATAACCGGACGGCAGGTACTTTTTCCCAATATACCACGGATAGCGAATATCTGAAAAATAATTACAATGCGTATTTTCTACATAAATAAACCTACACGCTTCCGGCTCTGTCATCGCATAAATCACCCCTGTTGTCTCATCTGCCTCTGCGGCGATTGCCTCATAAGGAAAACCAGAAATGCCGTAAACACCGTAAATGTCCTCCGGCTCTGCTCCAAGTGCTGTAAGCCGCGCCAGTTCTTTCTCATAATCTTCTTTGCTGCATGTGTATACAAGAACTGCCGCGTCACTGGGATCCATCAAATCCTCGTGGCGGTATACGAACTTCTCCACTTTTGCAGAGGGTGGCAGGCTTTTTGGAAAAATAGCGCTCTCTGTCAATCCACTTTTCCTATGCTCTCCATTTTCCCCAAAATATTTCTCATATTTTGAGACACCTCGGACGGTAAATGCAGTTCCCGACAAACGCAAAAACAGAAACATTGCTGCAAAAACCACCAAAACCACAAGTATAATAATGACCGTTTTTCGGTTATTTTTCTTCATAGCTCTGATGTCCCCCCTTTATTTTTTTGTTCCTCTCAATGATGATCACATTGATCATGATGACAACCGAAATAGCACAAAGCAGGCTCAACCCTATTTGACAAAACATTTCCAATATATCACTTTTTATCAATCCGTCTATATGATCGACAGCAAACAAGCCGCCTATGGAAAAAATAAAAAGCAAACTACAGATCATCAAAAATTTTTTTACGTTTAACGGACTATCACACCTCGCTGATTTTCCCCAAAAAGAAGAACTGATACCAGATAAAATCACATACAATATGATATTCCACTGATCGGGAAGCCCGACCCAGCAATCAATTCCTATCGAAATCAACATTGGTAATATGACTGCCCATAAAAATATCCCTTTTTTCTTCAACGCTATCTCCTCCACATTTGTTAAGCTATATGGCTATAATCCAATTCTATTTACAACCATAAAAAGTAGTATCGCACACACTGCTACTGCTGCCAATTCTATGAGCAATATTTTTCCTGATTTCTTCATTTATCCTCTCCCCAATCATTTTGTGGACTGATGATGCCCAGCACCAAAAACACTTAATGTCTGTGTATCATTATTGCCTTGGAGCAGCAAATCCATATTCATGACAAGCCCCGCCGCTTCCCTAGCTTGCACACTTGCATATTGTGTCAATCATCCGATTTGCTTTGCTCCTTTGCATCACGAAATTTGTTGTCTAATATGAGTATACTAATCCCCCAAAATACCGCATATGTAATCGCAATAACTCCACACATTGTTCCAATCATTTCCTGATCGATCTCCCGGTTGGATGAAATCGCACCCAATTCCGAAAATCCCAAAATAGGAATCATAAAATACACTGTCAGGTAAGAAAGCCTTTCTTTTACCTTCTTGACTGCCAGCCAGACGAGTGCGATCACACATTCTAAAATAAAACTAATACAAACCATAAGAACCAATATGTTCATGTTTCCTCCAAAATTTTACGTTTTCCTATCCATATTTGTGCCTCTGATGCAAAAGCACCAACGCATGATATAAGACCTGAATCGCTGTGACTGCCAAAAGGCTCTTAGCATTGATTCCATGTATCACAAAGTATCTTGAAGACCAGAAAATACTGATCCAAAGTCCGATTAAATAACATTTTGTTCTTTTCAGCACAGATTTTCACCTCCTCTATGTAAAACCGGCTATTTCCACCTTGATCTTAAATGGATGCTGCCAGTAAAAACATAAGTCCGGCAAACTGAAATGCCGCCGCCAAATATCCCAGCATCGTGTTAGATTTCTCTTTTATGGCTTTATTTTTTTGCCTTGTCAGCCTAACCGCCAATAACACATATCCGATTGCAAAACAAACAGCCGCCGCTATTCTTGGCATTTTTATACCTCCTGCCTGACTGCAAATTTATCCTTTCCAAAACTGCTTCATACACCAATCAAACCCATCACCTGCTTCCGCAGTTGTGATGTCCTTTGATGCCAAAGTCTCTATACTATACCCGTCAAAACAGCTTTTTGGATTTTTCATCAACACAATGTCCAGTTCGTATCGCCGCATATTTTCCGATCCATCCATGCCTCGTTCAAATTCTGCCGTAAGCTTCACCTTCTCTCCCTCCGGCTCTGCCTCGTAAAAAATAATTTTTCCAAATCCAGATCCACTGGAACCCTCATAGCTGTCAAGTCCTTCTTCCAGCATGCTGCCCTTAAAATCAACAAACTCATTTGTCAAAGAATATTGGATATACTCAACCTGTTCCCTCGACAGCAAACCGTCATTTTCTTCTCGTATTTTTCTAAATAGTCAAACATCAGCGCAAGCTCCGTAATTGCAGATTCAAGATTTTGACCCAACGTAAATTCCTTTGGGTAAGTATATTCCTCTATCTGCAATGCATCAAAATCAACTTCTTTGCCGACACTTTCCCCGCTACCATTCCATTTGCCGCATGCAGACAATAAAGCGATCGTTACACATAATATAAACGTAAAAGCTTTTTTCTTCTTCATAGCTGCCGCCACTTTCTCCTTCACTCTACCATAACGATTCACCAAATACCTCCAAAAAGGAACGAACGGTCATTTTTCGGAACGAACGGTCATCCTACCGCAAACCCGGACATGCTCATAGAATCACTTTACACCTGCCGCAGCGCGATTCGTGTAAAATTTTTTATTTTATGAAAATCAGGGATCCATACTCTTATGTTAGCAAAAAGCACACATCCGACATATCCCCACCGAATGTGTGCTTTTCCTAACTCACTTTGATAACATTATACAACAGAATTCTTACCTGAAACCTCCCTTCCTCTGCACAAAATTCCAATTCCCCTCCATACGCATCTACCGCCTTTCTTATATTTAAAAGTCCATAGCCATGACGGCGCTCCTCCAGCCCAAACGCTTCCCTGCCAAGCTGCCTTGTTTCCACCTCCCACTCAATCGGATTTTCTATCACAATCACCAGATTTTCCTGAAATGCTTTTATCTGCATAAAAATTGTCTGTTCTTCCGTCTGAAGCCTCTGACAGGCATCCGCCGCATTGGAAAGTAGATTAGAAAAAATTGTGCACAGATCATAATCTGTGACCACCAATTCCTTAGGCAGCGCTCCTTCACAGACAATTGAAACCTTATCCTTATATTTTCCAAGCTGATCCGCTATCACAGCATTCACAAGCTCATTTCCTATGTCAATCCTCATTCCGCATTGCCTGCTCTGGCGCTCCTTCATCTGCCTTAGATAATTTCTGGCTTTCTCCCACTCCTCTTTTTCGATATAAGCTTCCAGCACATGCATATGCGCAGCAAGATCATGACGAATGCTCCGCACCTCCCTCATGTGCTTTGCAAGTTCCTCATAATGCTCCCTTGACATTCTAAGATATTCATCCTTTAAAAGACATTCCTCTTTGTACTGCTTCCGCCATAAATTCGTAAACGCAACCGCAATACCAAGTGTATATAAAAAGACACTTACCAGAAACTGCAGCACTTCCACAAAAATCTGCTCCTTCGGATTCCACAAAACACGCATATCCTCTGTAAACGCCCGAATACCTGCATCACAAAACGTGCAGACGAATCCAAGCACATAGTAGCCGTCCGGAATCGAAATAATCCACGCAGTCCACTCAGATTTTCTTTTTATCCACAATCCAAGCATAAAAATCATAACGCAGGTGGAGATACTCACAAAAACATACGACTTCTCCCACCCCGACAGCCTGCTTATGATGTCAAAGGGTATATAAAAAATGGAAATATAAAAACAGGCAAACCAGTATCTTACCAGCTTTTTTAAGCATTTTCCTGTAAATAGCGCACAGATGCCAAGCAGATAGCCAAAAATCCTGCCCACAAAAAACCCTACGCTCTCACTTGGACAAAACTGATAAAACAGCTCCGCACTCATGAAAAAAACTGCCGCCCGCAGATAGCTGCTCCTTTTCCTTGAAAATTCCATTTGAAGGATTCCCCATAAGAAAAAAATAATTTCAAGCTCCCCCAGCACATGCAATACCATTTATCTCGCCTTTCTCCAGACATACTCCCGATAAGCCTCACGCAATTCCCGTTCCATGCGCCTGCTCATAGGCAGGCGGCTTCCATCCGAAAGCCATACCTCCTGCTGCAGCCTTTTCACATAAGCAAGATGCACCAGATAACTTCGATGGCACATACAAAAATCGTCCGCTTTCAGCTCCTGCTTCCAACTGCCGATGCTTCGATCCGAAAATACATACTCCTCTGCCCCGGTCAGAAAGACCTTCGTATATTTTCCACTTGCCTGTATGTACAAAATCCGGCTGACCAAAACATTTTTCTTACACCCTGTATTGGTACAGGTAACATACGCTTCTGTCTCCAGAAAATCTGACAACACTGCATCCAGCTTCTTTTCAAGCTCCCCATAAGCAAGCGGCTTTTTTAAAAACCCATAAACGCCCCTGCCAAACGCATCGCAAATCGCCTCCCCATGACCGGACACAAAAATGATCCGCAGCTCCCCGCTGCGGCTGCCAAGAACATCCTTCACCCCAATCCCATCAATTCCGTGCATCTCTACATCGAGCAGCAAAATATCTGCCGCCTCACGCTCCTCCAGCAAAGCCTCCCCCGCTTCATACTCCAGACATACCCATTCCAGCTCACGCTCTCTGCAATAGCGTTCACAAGCTTGCATCAGGCTTGTCCGGCAATCCTTTTCATCATCGCAAATCGCAATCCGTATCATTCGATTCCCCGCCCCATTTGTATACCTATCAGTCGCCGTTTCATTATAACATAGGGTATCCCCGTAAGTGAACTCCTTTTTCCCTTTACCGCGGAAAAGTAAGAATTGACCCGAAAAAGAAAGAAACATATTGACATCTGCCGGAAATCACCTATAATTTATATTGTAAATAGTTTGAACAAACTTTAATATTGAAAAAGAGAGGTATAAAAATATGAAATATTATGTATGCGAGCGTTGCGGAAATATCATTGAATTTGCAGTAAACAAAGGAGTTCCGATCATGTGCTGCGGTACGAAGATGGTAGAATTAGTTCCGGGTACATCTGACGGCGCACAGGAGAAGCATGTTCCGGTTGCCTGCGTTGAAGGAAACAAGGTCGTTGTATGTGTCGGCGAGGTAGAGCATCCGATGACAGAGGAGCATTTCATTGGCTGGATCGCCATTGAGACAAAGAAGGGCAGCCAGAAGGCAACCTTAAGCTGCACAGACGCGCCAAAGGCAGAGTTCGTATTAGCAGACGGAGACGAATATGTTGCTGCATATGCATACTGCAACCTGCACGGCTTGTGGAAATCTAACTAATCCGTACAACAGCGATAGCCAAGAAGCAAAGCTTCTTGGCTATCTTTCTGCCTGTGTGAAAACACAGCCAAAACCGGCACAAAAGAATTTTGGAGAGAACCCCAATGAGAATTATTATTTCACCTGCAAAAAAAATGAATGTAAATACCGACTCCTTAGCGCCGTCCGGCATGCCGCAGTACTTAGCAGAAGCAGAGACGATCAAGACGTGGATGCAGGCGCAAAGCTTTGCCCAGTTAAAAAAGCTGTGGGGCTGCAATGAAAAGATCGCCGCGCAAAACTACGAAAGAGTACAGGCATGGAATCCTTCGCAGAAGCTTACGCCCGCCATTCTTTCCTATGAAGGCATTCAATATCAGTACATGGCGCCTGCAGTCTTTGAGCATGAAATGCTCGCTTATATTGAGGAACACCTCAGAATCCTTTCGGGATTTTACGGCGTACTAAAACCGATGGACGGCATCGTTCCATACCGGCTTGAGATGCAGGCAAAGGCAAAAATCGGAGACTCCAACGACTTGTACGCTTACTGGCAGGATAAGCTGTACCGCGGAGTAATCGATGGATCGCATACGATCATCAATCTCGCGTCGAAGGAATACTCAAAATGCATTGAAAAATATCTTCAGCCAAAGGATGTGTTCATCACCTGTGTTTTCGCAGAATTATCCGACGGAAGGGTCGTTCAAAAGGGAACCTACGCGAAAATGGCAAGAGGTGAGATGGTTCGCTTTCTGGCAGAGCACCGGATCAAGGACTGCGAACAGGTGAAAAATTTCAACCGCCTGAACTACCAATACAGCGAAGAACATTCCTCGCCGCTGGAATATGTCTTTTTACGGAAAACAACCTAGTGTAACTTTATCACGGAATTTTATCTGAAAACAGCTTACTCTTAGGATGCGACAGAAAAATCTGTATAAAATAAAAGGAGTAAAGCTTATGTTTGAATTATTCAGAAAAAAAGATATGAATCAGGGTGTAGAGGAATGGAAGAATACGAAGGGCGCAGTCCTGTTAGATGTCAGAACAACAGAGGAATACCGTGAATATCACATTGACGGAAGCATCAATATCCCTCTGCAGTCCATTGATGATGCAGAAATGCAGATCCCTGACAAGAACCAACGCATTTATGTCCATTGTCTCAGCGGTGTAAGAAGCGCAAACGCAGTGAGATTCCTAAAAAAATCAGGCTATTCGGATGTGATCGATATTGGCGGGATCAACTCCTACCGCGGACCGCTCACAAAACATTCCTAAAATCCCGCTAAAATGCCCCTCAAATATTTGTCATCTTTTCTAAGGGACAAATATTCGAGGGGCATTTTCTAAATTCCTTCCGTTCTCTTTCGCAGTTCAAGCATTTGATTATCAACCTTTGCGATCACATCCGAGTATGCCTTGATCTCCCGCTCCACATGGAACAGCTGACCGGCATCCTTCTTGTAGCACATCTGCGCATCAAGCTCCGCCCAGTAATCCATCGCAAATGAGCGGATCTGAACCTCCACACGCCATTCTTCCGTTTTCTTTTGATAGGTGACAGGAACTCCTACAATCAAATGGACACTCTGATACCCGCTTTTCTTCGGACTTTTGACATAGTCCTTTTTCTTTATGATATGAAAATCAGACTGGCTCTGCAGCGCCTCGGCAATCTGATAAATATCATCACAAAAATAACACACCACGCGGATTCCGGCTATATCGTTCAATACCAGAACAGCGTTTTCAAACGTCACCGCATGCCTTTTTTTCTGCAGCTTCTTGCAGATACTGTCTGTCGCCTTGATCCGCGCGGACATGCTCCTTATCAGCTGCCTGCGGTTTTGCTCCGTTAAATCCGCATTGATCAGCCGAAGCCTTGCCTGTATAAAATCGATCGCATACGCATAGCGAAGCCGGACCATGGGATTTTCTATCTGTTCCCTTAACAGGTTTTCTGCCTGCAATTTCTCCGCTCCCATTTGGTTTTCTTTTATTTCTATTCAATTCCTGCTATTTTTAGAATCAAATATCCGGGTATTTTCAAGCATTGGGATAATCATTTGGAATCATCTTCTTCCTCCCGCTGCTTATCCTTCCTGTGTCAGGCTTCCCTTCTTAGAACGTGTCTTGCTGTAAATCAGCAACAAAACTGTTCCGATCACGCCTGCAGAAATAGTATTCGTAATTGTAGAGATGACTCCCTGTGTAAATACATATCCTGCCGGCTCACCGTAAATAAAGACGTCAAGAGCCGGTGCAACTGCCAGCCATGAAATCACATTTGCAAGAAGCTGACATACGTTAAAAAGTACAATGTCTTTTCGACGGAAAATACCTTCCTCTACTTTTAATTTTGTACAGCAAAAACCAATCAGCATACAGTCGATACCTGAAGCAACTACCCAGCTCCACCATGGAGAACCGTACTGCACTCCGTCGGAAACGGCATGTCCGATAAATGCGATCAGGAAACCTGCGATCGGTCCGAATAATGCGGCAAAGAATGCCCCCACGCCATAAGCTGTCTGGATGTTGACATCCGGAAAACCTGTAGGAATCTTGATATACATGAACAGCAGCACAAATAATGCTGCCCCAAGCCCAGTCGCTACAAGTGTTTTCGTACTGAAATTAAACATTTTTTTCATTTTCTAACTTTCCTCCCTATAAGCATCTTTTGTAAACGCTACTTTCATTCGTTCATTATTATAGATCATTGGTCCGCCTCTTGCAACATCGCCGAGACTATTTTCAAATAGCAAAATTACATACCATTTAAAAACGGATTCCAGTAACGCCCGCCATTATGAAGCTTGCAGAACAAAATCGTTCCCGCAAAAATGGCAATACAGAGTCCCATACAAAAATAATCTGTTTTTGTCAGACGTTTTTTTGCGTACCACGTCCGTTTTTTATACTTTCCAAAACCACGCAAATCCATTGCATTGCTGATCGTATCAATTCTTGTCAGCGTCGAAAAAATCAGCGGCACACAGATATTAATAATATTTTTGATACGGACGGAAAGCTTCTCTTTCTTTGATAGATCAAGTCCGCGGCTCTGCTGTGCCAGCGCAATATCGTTATAATCGCGTACCATATCGGGAAAATAACGCAGTGTCAGAGAAACCGCATATGCCGCTTTGTAATTAACCTTCATCCCGTTGATGGACGCCGCAAATTCACTTGGATTTGTTGTTAAAATAAAAATGATTCCCAGCGGGATTGCCGCACAGTACTTAAATGTTTTGGTAAACTGGTACAACAGCTGCTCCGCAGTGATCACATAGCGGTCGGTCATATGTAAAAGCACATGCTTCGTACCGTAAAGCTCCACGCCGTACTGCGGTGCGAATAAATATGTGAGAAAAAAATTCAGCGCCAGAAATGCCAGTACATAATAGAGCATCAGTTTGATCTGCGAAAATTTAATTTCCGAAAAACCTAGTACTACAAAGGAAAAAATCATGATTCCCACACTGATCCGAATATCATATGCATACATTGCCGAAAAGGTCAGGAACAAAAAACACAACAGCTTCGTCGCACCGGAGAGGTTATAAATGTAATTATCGCGTTCCACATAATCAAACAGCTTAGCTTTCATTCCGGTACACCTCCCTTTCGTAGTCAATAAAATGCTGCACAAAATCATGCGGGTTTTCCACCCCTGCTGCGATGGCAAACTCGTATAAGCTGGTCAGCTTCAGGTTTGCTTTTTCCGCAATTTCTTTGTCCGTCAAAATATCCACTGCCGTGCTGTCACCGATCTTCTCTCCGTCACAGATCACGATCGCATGCGGCGTATATTCGAGCATCAGGTGCATGTCATGTGTGATCAGAATAATCGTGACCCCCTGTGCATTTAAACTTTTTAAAAATTTCATGATTTCTGTGTAATGGCGGTAGTCCTGTCCGGCCGTCGGTTCGTCTAAAATCAGCACTTTGGGATTCATGACAAGCATGGACGCGATCGTAACGCGCTTTTTCTGCCCGTAGCTCAACGCCGACACCGGCCATTTGCGGAATGTATAGAGACCGCAGATTTTAAGCGCGTGTTCTACACGTTCTTTGATTTCTTCTTCGTCTGAACCAAGAATACGCAGTCCCAATGCCACTTCATCATAAATCATCGGTTTGCATATCATCTGGTTCGGGTTCTGCATCACATAACTGATATACTTCGAGCGTTCCTTGATGGTCTGGCCTTTTAATGATTTTCCCTCAAAACAGACGTCTCCCTGATCTTCTTTTACGAAACCGCAGATAACCTTTGCCAGCGTACTTTTTCCTGCTCCGTTTGTACCGACAATGCTGACCATTTCGCCTGCCTTAATCGAAAAATTAATGTCTTTTAAAATTTTCCTGTGTTTATCGTACTGAAAATGCAGATTTTTTGCGCTTAAGATTTCTTTTTCCGCTTCTTTTTCATGGGGAACGCTTTCTTTACTCCACGCCCTCACTTTTTCCCGCAGCTTATCGTCCATCACGAGCGTTTCCAGTCTGCCGGCATGCATTTCTTTTGTCACGAAAATTCCGGCATAACGCATGGCCGTTACATAAAGCGGTTCCCGGATGCCAAGCTCCGTCAAAATGCCTTTTTCCATCAGCTCATCCGGTGTGCAGTCTGCCGCAATCCGCCCGTTTGATACCACGATGATCCGGTCTACATCACGGTAAAGCACATCCTCCAGACGGTGTTCAATGATAACCACTGTTTTTTTCTGCTCTTTGGAAACACGGTCGATCAAATCTATCGCCGTTTTTCCCGTTGCCGGATCAAGATTGGCAAGCGGCTCGTCAAACAGTAAAACATCAACGTCATCTACTAATATGCCCGCAAACGCAACACGCTGTTTCTGTCCGCCCGACAGTTCAAACGGGGAGGATTTGAGCAGGTTTCCCATGTCTACCATGTCCGCAACTCTCTGAACGGTTTCCTTCATTTTTGACTGTTCCACACAGTCATTTTCCAGTGCAAATGCAATGTCTTCCCCGACACACAGACCTACAAACTGCCCGTCTGCATCCTGTAAAACCGTTCCCACTTTTTTTGACAGATCAAAAATACTCATCCCAGAGGTTTTTTGTCCGGAAATCGAAAGGTTTCCTTTGATCTCGCCCTTATACGCATGTGGGATCAATCCGTTTATACAATGTCCCAGCGTGCTTTTCCCACTTCCGCTCGGTCCGACGATCAGTATTTTTTCACCCTCATAAATCTCAAGATTAATGTCATGGAGCGTTGGTTCTGCCTGCGTGAAATATTGAAAACTGAAATTTTCAAATTTGATTACGGCATTTTTTTCCATCTCATTCCTCATTTCTATTCATAAATCAGCTTCGGCGCTTTGCGGATCGTCAATTTCCAGTTTGTTCCCGTTCCGATATTATAGGCGCGTGAGAAGCTGCCCTGATTGATGGCAACTGCCATGCAGTCAAGACTGTTGACATACACCAACGGCTCGCCGACATAAACATCCGCAAAGCTCTTTGCATAGGTCAGAATATTTTTATAAAGCGTACGCGTTTCGTTTTCGATTTCGATTTCTACACGTCCCCCATGTTTGATCCCGAGCTTTAAGAATGTTTCACGGCTGATGTTTGTCCAAAGGCTTCCGAATCGAACGTCTAAAACGTCAATCGTTCCTTTGACCTTCTCGCCGTCATAAACCGCCTCAACCGTCGGCAGCTCGATCACACTGTCTACCGGAACCTCCGGTCCTACTCCTGTAAAATCAATAACTCCTGCGGCAAGTCTCGCTCCCGTGTACACATACACGTCTCTGCCGTGGAACGTATAGCTCTCTCCCGAATTCGGCAGACGGTTTACATTCTCATCAATGATGCGCGCGCTTTTGATCCCAATGATCTTTTTGATATGTGTCAATGTTCCGTTATCCGGTGTAATGATGTACTGTCCGGTCAAGGTTTCGACTGCAATGCTTCTTCTTGTGGATCCGACCCCCGGGTCTACAACACTGACAAATACGGTGCCCTCCGGCCAATAGGCAACGGTCTGGATCAAACGGTAAGAGGCTTCCCAGATGTCATACTGCGGAATTTCATGGGTTAAGTCTGCCACCTTTAATTCCTGATCTACGCTGTATGCAACGCCATACATTGCGCTGACTGCACCATCACAGGTGCCAAAATCGGTTTGCAATACAAGTGCTTTTTTCATTCTGTTTTCTCTCCTGTCAGCTAAGCCAAAAACAACGGAAGCGCTGCACGGCTTGCTTGTTTAGTATAATAGGGAATTTTCGTGCTGTCAATTTGTGAACTGGGAAAAACACGATTCTGATTTCTTCCATATACAAGAATTTTTTTCAAAAAAATGCGCATGATAGTCATAGATTATGCCAAAACAGGAGGATTCTCATGAATAAAAAAACTACGCTTCCCACATGCAACGAGCATGGTTATTTTGAGATACGGCTCGAAAGCATCGGCGGACTTGGTGCGAATCTCTGCGGAAAAATGCTCGGCGAGCTCGGAGCTCTTACGCTGTCTCTAAACTCCTTAAGCTTTTCCAGCTATGGATCCGAAAAACGCGGTTCACCCGTCAAGGCTTATATTCGCTGGTGTGAAAGCGAAAAACCGCTTCGTGTGAACAGTCCCGTCACGCATCCGCACATCCTTGCCATTTTTCACGAGGGATTGATCGGTACTTATCCGGTGCTTGACGGCGTCTCTGTCGATACAAAAATCATATTAAACACGCCGCTCTCCCCCGAGGAAGCCGCTGAAAAATACCATATCACAATGGGCGAGCTTTACTGTCTGGATGCGCTTTCCTTCGCAATGGAATCGAAATCCCGCATCAATATGGTAATGCTTGGCGCGATCGCGAAAGCCTCCGGCTTTATCGCCCTTGACGATGCGAAGCAGATCTGCCGCGATTCTATCGGAAAGAAATATCCGGCCCTGATTGATGCGAACCTTACTGGTGTGGAGCTTGGCTACACGCGCCTGGCAAAAGCAGAAACAGAACGCAATGTAGAGCCGCTTGAAAAAAGCGGCAGCGAACAATTTGTATGGGGCTATGACAACGCGCCAATCGGCGGCGTCAATCCGCGGATCGGAAGCACGGTTTCCAATAATCTTTCTCCTTCCAGAGAAGGCTATATTCCTCTCTTTATTCAGGAAAAATGCATCAACTGCGGGCTGTGCGACTCCACCTGTCCGGATATGGTATTCCAATTTGCCCCCGGCGTCTACAAGGGGAAGGAATGTATGGTCAATCAGGGCGTAGACTACTATCACTGCAAGGGCTGTCTGCGCTGTGTGGAGGTCTGTCCGACCAATGCGCTCGTCATGGCATTGGAAAAGGATCATCCAAAAAAGCCATATTTTGTTCCCAATCAGCATCTGCTGCCGGACGCGATCACCTACCAGAAAACCGGAGCCAATTCATGGATCACCAGCGACTCGTATCTTGATGAAAAACGCCCGGACGGCGGCGTTGTATAGCAGACGCCTTTGGGCAGCTTATCTTTCACGCAGTTATTTGTTTCTTGGCGAAAACAAATAGCTTTTATGGCAAACACAAATTTGATATTTAACCGCAGATCGCTCAGAAATGAGGATGAAGGAGCGCAGTGCAGGATCCGAGATCAGGCTCGCGTTTTTTCACGCAAAATCGCTTCGGAATGGAGAATGAAAATGGAAGAACAAAAAGTAATGTATGACAGCGGCAACGAGCTTGCCGCTTACGCTGCAAAGCAGATCAATTATCATGTGATGGGCTATTACCCGATCACCCCCTCGACCCAGATCGCAGAAAACCTAGACGTCATGCGTGCCGAGGGAAAGCATGACATTCTGCTGATCGCCGCAGAGGGTGAGCACAGCGCCGCCGGCATCTGCTATGGCGCTTCTGCCGGCGGCGGCAGAGTCTTTAACGCTACAAGCGCAAACGGCCTTTTGTATGCGCTGGAGCAGTTTCCGGTGCAGTCCGGCACCCGTATGCCAATGGTGATGAATATTGCCTGCCGCACAATTTCCGGCCCTCTTTGTATCAAGGGCGACCACAGTGACGTCATGTATATGCTCAACACCGGATGGATCATTTTATTTGCCGATGAACCGCAGAAGGTCTATGATTTTAACCTGCTCGCCCTAAAGCTTGCCGAGCTGGTGCGTCTGCCCGTCGCAGTCGCCTTTGACGGCTTTTTTACAAGCCACCAGAAGCGCAAATGTCTTGTTTTTGCAGACGATGAGGTAGTCTCACGCTACATCGGACCAAAGCTATCCAGCGACAACCCGAACACCTCCGCCTTTGCAAAGGAATGCTCCACGGAAGAAAACTGCTTCGCGAGCGTCTTGGATCTGGAACACCCTGTCTCCATCGGCTCTTACATGAATGAGCCGGATGTGACAAACAACCGCTATCAGATCCACCTTGCCATGGAGGAGGCGCGCAAAAAGCTCCCCGGACTTTTTGATGAATACAAGGAGCTCTCCGGCAGAACGCTCTCCTTCTTGGGAAGCTATCAGGCAGACGATGCAGAAATCCTTCTCTTTGTGCTTGGCTCGTCCTACTACACTGCGATGGAGGCTGTCGATACGCTCCGCCGCGAAGGGATCAAGGCAGGCGTCATCACGCTCTATGTGCTGCGTCCGTTCCCGGCTAAGGAGCTGCGCGCACTCTGCAGACATGCAAAGACCATCCTTGTCGCCGACCGCCAGGACAGCTACGGCGCAGGCGGCGGAAATATGACGCTTGAAATACGCGCCGCACTTCAGGAGCTTGGCGGTACGCCGCGCATTCTCTCCCGCATCTATGGGCTCGGCGGTATGGACTTTTTTGTGGAGGATGCCATCGCGCTCTTTCGGGAATGTCTGACAGAAACTGCTGCCGATTTTGATTACTACGGCGTGACGCTCGGAACCTCCGATCCTGCGAAAACGCAGCCACAATATTTTAAACCGATTACAGAGGAGGAATCCAAAAAGGGTATCACTACCTGCGTCTTTGACGAGGCAGCCGGAAAAATGGTCGTAACAGGCGGCGCGTTAAAGGACACGACAGGAATGCCGATGCGCATCGCCCCGGGGCACGGCGCATGTCCGGGCTGCGGCATCCCCGTCAATCTGAATCTGCTGCTTAAGGGTATCGAAGGAAATGTCGTGATGCTTTTTCAGACCGGCTGCGGCATGGTCGTGACGACGGGCTATCCAAAAACTGCATTCCGAATCCCTTATCTGCACAATCTGTTCCAGAACGGAGCGGCAACGTTAAGCGGTGTCGTTGAGGTCTTTCACCAGAAGCAAAAACGCGGGGAATATCCGGAAGGGCAGATTACTTTTATCATGGTCAGCGGAGACGGAGGTATGGACATCGGCATGGGCTCCGCACTTGGCACGGCACTGCGCGGGCACTGCATGATCATTTTTGAATATGACAACGGCGGTTATATGAATACCGGTTATCAGCTTTCCTATTCTACGCCGATGGGCGCGCGCAGCTCCACCTCCCATGTCGGAAAAACCCAGTATGGAAAATCATTTTTCCACAAGGATACGCCGGAGCTTATGGCGGCGACGCACATTCCCTATATTGCAACGGCTGCGGAGTCAAATCCTTCGGATTTTATCCGCAAGGCTGCAAAAGCCGCCGCCTATTCCAGAGAGTTTGGAACTGCCTATCTGAAGGCACTTTCCGCCTGCCCGCTCAACTGGAATGATAAGCCGAATTTGGAGCGCAGTGTCATCGCTGCCGCTGTGGACTGCTGCTATTTCCCGCTCTACGAGATTGAACGCGGCATTACCTCCTTAACCTACAACCCAAAAGAAAAAAATAAGCAGATTCCTGTCACGGAATGGCTTGGCATGATGGGACGCACAAAGCATCTTTTAAAAGAGGAGTACCGCCCGATCACAGAGGAGATCCAAGCGGAGATCGACCGGCGCTTTGCACGATTATGCGCACGCGCCGAGCACCCGCTGCTGTAACATTTTCTACAATTTTAAAATACGTTTCAGAATGGAGATATTTATGTCAGTAAATTTTAAAGACAGCATTACTAGAGAAAACCTGATGAGGGCATTTGCCGGAGAAAGTCAGGCAAGAAACCGCTATACCATCGCCGCCGGCGTTGCAAGGCAGCAAAAGCTTCCTGTGGTTCAGGCGGTCTTTACCTTCACCGCCAATCAGGAGCGCGAACACGCGGCAATTTTTTACCAACATCTAAGTGAGCTTGCCGAAACCTCGATCCACATCGACGGCTCCTACCCTGTTGACATCAGCAAGGATGTGGCAAAGCTGCTGCGCTTTGCCCAGCACAATGAATATGAGGAGCACGATGACGTGTATCTTCATTTTGCCGAAAAAGCAAGAGAGGAAGGTTTCCAGAAAGTGGCAGCCTCCTTTCAGATGATCGCCGGCATTGAGAAAACTCACGGAGACCGTTTTGGTCTGTTTGCAGACCTTTTGGAGCGCGAGCAATTATTTGTCTCTGATGTGGAAACCTCATGGATGTGCTTAGAGTGTGGCTATATCCACCGCGGAACCTCCGTTCCAAAGGAATGCCCCGTATGTCACCACGACCGCGGATATTTTATCCGGCTGGAGCTCGCACCGTATACAAGATGCGGTTCTTCCTCGCTCCTGTAAAATGCCTGTTCTCATATTCTGTACTGATGCGCAACAGCAACAGGCAGCACGCTTCACCAGAACCCCTTAGCCAATCTGATCGGAGGGACGAATCCAAGCCCGATTCGTCCCTCCTTCTTTATCGCTGCATTGACAGCGTCCTTACCCAATTCATCAGAAATACTCCATACAAGAGCAACACACCTCAGCCCCTTTTCTACTGATAATAAAATGCTTCCCTTCTGCACTGCTCAATTTTATTTAAAACCACATCTTGATTGTATCGGTGAATCTTGATCCTTGTCTCATAAGTGCTCTCATATTCCGCACCAAGTGCCTGTTCACCTGTCTCGTCGTAGATAATCTCCGGCACGGATAAGGTCAAAACAGAACAAAAATCCTGCATCACACCCGTAGGATCAATGTGGCAGACAACCGTCTCCTTCTTCTCACTCGTCTGCCGGTACTGCTCCGCTGCCACTTCTATCTGCTGCTGTGACTCATCCGAGGTCTGCAGACGCTTATAATTCTCATAATAATCCTCCAGCAGCTGGATACGTCTGCGATTTTGTTTCTCCATGTATTCCGTTGTAAATTCATAGGAAATCTCCTGTAAATTTCCCTGATTCTCTAAGCGGATGTCTAAAATATCATCATCGTCATACGGCAAATCGGTAATCTGTGAAAAATATGGAATGTTGTCGTCTTCCTCCTCTAAAAGCTCCCACTCACCGCTCCATTCCACATATTGATATACTGACTCCCCATCACAAAACTTCTTCAAATAACACCTTGTGCCGTCCTCGTCCGTAATATAATACTCACCAACCCAGCTTCCGCTTAAGGTATCTGCCCAAATGACCGCTTTCTCGCTTTTTGAGGCTCCCTTTTCTGACAAGATATTCTCATAAGAAAATTCTACATTATCGGTACGACGCAATTCCCGCATAGCTCCCTGAAGCATGGCAAGTTCTGTACTGCTTACGCTGCCATCCAAAACGGCTGATACAAGCAGCGTAACCCCAAATGCCATGACCACTACTATACGGAACTTTCTCTTTTCCATTGCATCCCCCTTCCTTCTATATCAGCCCAAGCTTCACAAACGCATGATAAAGTCCATCCTCTCCAATAGCGTCCGTCACCATATCCGCCCGCTTCTTCACATCCAAAAGCGCGTTCCCCATCGCAACACCAACACCTGCGTACTCCATCATTTGAAGGTCATTCGGACCGTCCCCAATCGCTATCGAATCCTCGCGGCTCATTCCGACATAATTCAAATAGCGTTCCATTCCGGTTGCTTTGTGGATCCCATTGATTCCGATCTCTCCCGCATACTCGTCGATTCCTTCCATACTGAATGCAATCGTGTCAAAATACGGCTCTAAATCTGCCTGTACCTTAGCCAGCGGAAACGGCGATTGATAATAAATGATCTTTTCATTATGACTATTCTTCCACGGTTCCTCCGTTAAATGCATATTTCCCAGCAACCTTTTTAGCCGGCTTTCACTCATACCGAACTCACGATAAAGCTCTATGATACCATCAAAGCTCCGCTGATTTAATACGATCCTATCATCTGCCTGATAGCAATATAAAAACCCGTTTTTCTCCAGATACTCAAAGCTTTTCTTTCCATGCTCCTCGTCAATGTAGGCATGATAAATTTCCTTCCCCTCCGCCTCAACAAACGCGCCTGCTGCCCCTATGATCCCCGAAAATCCAAGGTCTATCAGTTCATCATAAATCTGAAAACGGCTTCTGCCGCTGCAGATCACCAATTTGTGACCATTTTCTGCTGCCCGGTGAAGCGCCTCTTTGGTAGAAGCCGGAATCCTCCCCGAGAAGTCCACCATTGTTCCATCTATATCCAAAAATACGATCTTCTGTTTCATATCTGCACTTCTTTCTTGTCATCCTTTACCTTTGTTTCTGCTATCACTATCATACCATTATTTATAAAAAAAAGAAACGAGGATATTTTTCTTTTTGGAAAATCATTGACAAATCACACCCATATGTCTATAATACCCTTAATTGAAGCAGACGCAAGGCTTTGACGGGAAGAAGTAGGAATAAGCGGAACAGACAGAAAGCAACCGGCTGATGAGAGGTGCATGGAAAGCTTATGACGAATACATCCCTGAGCTTCACACCGAATTCGGTTTTCCGATAGTAGGCTGTGACGTAGTGGCGCACGTTACACGCGCCGGAGTGTTGTCGGACACTCGCAGAGGCAGGCAGCGTGAGCTGCTTGTGAACAAAGGTGGTAACACGATGGCAGATACCCTCGTCCTTTTTTAGGACGGGGTTTTTTTATTTTCAGGAAAAAGGAGAGACAATATGACATTATACGAAGAATTAGTTGCCCGCGGTCTGATCGCGCAGGTAACAGACGAGGAAGAAATCAAAGAACTCATCAACAACGGAAAAGCCACTTTTTACATTGGCTTTGACCCGACTGCCGACAGCCTTCATGTCGGTCATTTCATGGCGCTTTGTCTGATGAAACGTCTCCAGATGGCAGGAAACAGACCGATCGCCTTAATCGGCGGCGGCACCGGAATGATCGGCGACCCGTCCGGACGCACCGACATGCGCCAGATGATGACGCCGGAAACGATCCAGCACAACTGCGACTGCTTCAAGAAACAGATGAGCCGCTTTATCGATTTTTCCGAGGGAAAAGCGCTGATGGTGAACAATGCCGACTGGCTGATGGACTTAAACTATATCGACGTGCTGCGTGAGGTCGGACCACACTTCTCCGTCAACCGTATGCTGACGGCTGAGTGCTACAAGCAGCGTATGGAAAAGGGGCTAAGCTTTTTAGAGTTTAACTACATGATCATGCAGAGCTACGATTTCTATGTTCTCTACCAGAAATACGGCTGCAACATGGAGTTCGGCGGCGACGACCAGTGGAGCAATATGCTCGGCGGCACGGAGCTCATCCGCCGCAAGCTCGGCAAGGACGCATATGCCATGACCATCAATCTGCTGTTAAACTCCGAGGGCAAGAAGATGGGTAAGACCCAGTCCGGCGCTGTCTGGCTTGATCCGAACAAGACCACACCGTTTGATTTCTTCCAGTACTGGAGAAACGTCTCGGACGCAGACGTCCTGAAATGTATCCGTATGCTGACCTTCCTTCCGCTAGAGGAAATTGACGCGATGGAAAGCTGGGAGGGCGCGCAGCTCAATCAGGCAAAAGAAATCTTAGCTTACGAGCTGACCAAGCTTGTACACGGCGAGGAGGAGGCAGAAAAAGCAAAGGAAGCCTCTCATGCACTTTTTGCCAGAGGCGGTGATTCCGCGAATATGCCGACAGTCGAGCTGACCGCAGAGGATTTTGCCGAGCGCGACATGGATATTATGGCGGTGCTCGTCCGCACAGGGCTCGACAAGACGCGTTCCGATGCGCGCCGCGCAGTCGAGCAGGGCGGCGTCACCGTAAACGACGAGAAGGTTACCGATGTGAAAACCACTTACAACGCTGATTTCTTCCGAGGAGACGGCGTGGTCATAAAGCGCGGCAAGAAAAAATTTGTAAAGGTTCTTATGAAATAGAGAGCCATGTCTTTACCAGTGTCAGCCAGCTCTGGCACTCTGGCTGTATATTGTGTCTGTCCGGGTGTGCCGTCTGCTCATCGCAGGCGGCAAGCCCATGACACCCCACCGGGTACATATGAAATTCTGTAGAGACTCCATGCCTGCGCAGTGCTGTGGCAAACAGCAGGGCATTTTCTGCCGGAACGGTTTCATCGGTAAACGTATGCCACAAAAATACCGGAGGCGTCTGCTCCGTCACCTGCTTTTCCAGAGAAGTTCTCTCTAACATTTCCTCTGTATACTGTCCCCGCAAAAGATTTTCAAAAGACCCACGGTGCGCAAATTCACCGGACGTGATGACCGGATAGCAGAGGATCATACCTGCCGGACGCAGCCACTCATTCTTCACGCCGCTTTTTTGTGCCAGCCATTTTTCGTGCCAGAAAACACCGAGACTTGCCGCCAAATGCCCGCCCGCCGAGCTGCCCTGCACAAAAATCTTTTCTTCATCCACCTTCCACTCGTCCGCATAGTCATGTACCAGCTTCATCGCCTGCGCCAGCTCCAAAAGCGCCGTCGGATAAACCGCAGGCGCACACGAATAGCGCAGAACTGCCACATGGCAGCCCATTGCCAAAAAACGCATCGCGATCGGCTCCGCCTCGCGGTCGGAGGTATACGCATAGCCGCCTCCCGGACAAACCAAAATCAACGGACGTTTCTGTATCAAAAATTCCTCGCTCGCATCAAAAATATAGGTGCAGAGCTTCGCTCCCGGTCTCGAACCCTCTGCCTGAATCAAAAA
>Avalanche_p1__coassemble_908_pt1 | contig 24334 bp, 19 predicted proteins | sample Avalanche_p1__metabat2_low_PE_018 | metagenome-assembled genome bin Avalanche_p1 | reverse complement strand
CCGAAGAAGAAGCTAACCCCAATATGGCCAGTTAATTATTATTCAATCTACTAGAATCTCTACAAAGATCGACAGGAGTTTCTTGACCATAGGCATTACCCAGATATTCACTCATTATTTGTTCTCCTTTCTAAAATAAACAGTTGATAAATTATAATCAGCGTATTACATATTGTTGCGTTCTTACTATCAAACGTCAAAATAAAACTTAATTTGTTCTTCGAAGATTCCTTTGGTCTCCAGACAACCTGGGGAGTAGATGTTCCCGTAGTTCTTCCTGCTCACCGATGCACAGCCGCCTCCACAAACAGGAAGATATTTACAGAACTTACACTCCTTTATATCTTTAAAGTCACGAGATTGCCAGATATAGTAAGCATCTGTGGTAATCAAATCTCCATTTTCTTGCAAATCGCCAACTCTAAAGTTTGAATCACCCACAAATTCCCAACACTTGAAAACTTCTCCAGACGGTGTAATTGTAAAAGACATTTCTTTACACAAGCCGCAAAACATTGAACGGCGCACTGGCCTTACATTAAAACTACAATCGAATTTTCTAAATAAGCTCCACAATGGTTTTAAGGCATTTCCTAATTCCAACTCACTAAAGTCCTTTTCTTCATGATCATCTCTTATAATGCCAAAATAAAGATAACTTTTATTCAACAAATCTTTCTTTTGCAGGTCAGACAACAATTCCTTTATGGTTCCAGCATTTTCTTTATCAATATTAATCCTAATCGTCGGCCTAATGAAGTCTTTAGTCTTGCACACCATTTTAATAGCATTTAAGACCACATCATATGTACCTTTTCCATTTTTATATATTCTTCTCTCATCATGAATTCTCTTGCACCCATCTAAAGTCAACTGGATTGATGTGCAATTTAATCTTTTTAAATGTTTAATGCGCTCAGGTGTTAAAAGAGACCCGTTAGTCACAATAGATGTTATAAATCTTTTCCCACTTTTTTCGCATAAATCCTTTATACTATACAGCCACTCTAAATTTTCCTCAAAATACATTAAAGGCTCTCCACCAAAAAGAATTATGGAAACCGTCTTCATATCTTTATGGAAATTCAACATCGTCTGTATGAAACGATATATTCTTTCTCTCACCTCATCTGTAAGAGACTGATTAACTTTTTTCTCACCCTCATAGCAATAAGTGCATTCAAAATTGCAGTAATGAGTCAGTAAAATAGTTAAAGAAAGTGTGTCTAAATTGTATTTATCTCTATTGTGAAAATATACCAATTTACTTCTTTCATCAACATCATCATTGACAAGAATCCCATTTAGGAAATATTCATCTATCTTTTCTTTCGGTAATTCAAAAAATCCTCCTTCTTCTAATGCCATTTTTTCCTCATCTGATAATCTAAAAACCGCTCCAGTTAATGTGTTTGCCAATAAATAATTTCCTTCGTTACTATCAGACCTAACGAAAATATTATACTCTGACGCTTTCATTATTTTAAATTCTCCCCTCCCGAATTGCTAATTTTAACTCATATTCAACACGCAAAAAATAGCTTACCATTACGAGCAATGATACAATACAATTAAAAATGAGGAAGTCAATGGATGAAACCCATTCTAATGCCCTTATGCTCAAATAGACAATTATCCCTATCAAATTGTAAATAATCGAACAACTCAAAAACTTTCGCATGTATTTATTAGCCAATTTCTGAGCATAATCCCATACTTTTTTTGATTTCCTGGATGTTACTGTATTATATCCTGTCCTAGATCCATAGACACTTGGATGTTTGACACTCAACACATATATAATAAAAAAAACAACTGACAAAAGAATCGTTGGCAGAAAACAATACATTTCTGATACGCCTCCATATTTTCGCCTTGTGAAGCTTATTAGTAAGCACATGTTTTTTCGGTAATCGTTTTATCTCCTTTATTTGAATCTAATATTATGGTAATAATACCTCTCACCTTTGTCATCGTCAATTGTAAATTCATACAATTTCCATCCCCTGCTTTTGTAAGTATTGCCACAATATCCGAATTGGCAGCCAGAAAAAGTGTCCGTAAAATGGAAGTGAAGCCCAGACAAAATCAATGGAACAGAAAACAAAACCCAACCCAACTATGCACTCCGGGATTCATTTGTGTTCTTCATACCTTTGGTCGTGACTTGAAATGAAATCTCCACATTCACTGCCTTCTTTCAGAATGTGGTATTAGCAAGTCCGAGCTTTGACGTTCTTACAAACATTTTAACTATACCTTCCTTCAAAAAAGTAAAAGCCAAATGTTATCGCGATCATAGAGAAGGCTTCTATGTCTATGCAAAACCAAACAACCGTCCCCCCAATGTCTTGACCAAATATATTGGAAGATATCTTGGTCGTCCCGTCATCGAAGCTTTACGCATTGATAATTACAATGAAAAAAATGTCACATGTCCTTGTTGCGGTCAGACTATGGTGTTTCTGGAAATATATGATAATCATCAGCATAATTCTCTGAGCGAAATGCACGAAATGGTAATGGCTAAATTTTATGCCTCATCTGCATAATCCTTTTGCAGAATCCTCCATCTGTGCTACTATAAAACAAATACGGAGGAATATACAATGTTAAAACGTTCAGACGAAATCAGAAACAAGTATATAAAGAATCCACCTGAAGGTATGACTGCTGATGACATCCACCACATGAGCGAGGATGATTTGCTTGATATGGATTATTTCTTAAATGAAGACGATGTATAAAAAAATAGGGCATATTCTGCCCTATTCCTCAATATATCGATACCAACAGCCCATACGGTTGACAGGTTCCTCCCTGCAATCCCTTGTCTCCTCCGACATTGCCGCGATAAATTCCGGAAACCCAAAGATTGCCGCCATCACGCGCTCCTGCCTCTGGTAGATTCCCGGCACCCCAAGAAACCATCGTCCCTCTCCGGTCCTTCCGACCAACAGATAATGATAATTAAAAAAGCCATGCAGCAAAAAACTGTTATTTCCCAGATACCAGTAGCGCTTTGGCAGCTCCCTCAGATGCTTTAACTCAATCTGCACACATTCCGCCTCCTGATCCTCAAACGGTCTGCAGCATTTTAAGTTCTCCAAAAGTGTTTCCCACACATCCTGCCACTCATAATCCGGAAATAAATTGCGCACCGGCACCTCTGTCGCCTGTACCTCCGGCTGCACTTCCTGCTTTGACTGCCGTTCTTGTTCTATTTCCTGTACCTGTGTTTTTTGCTCCGTCTGTTTTATTTCACCAGCCCGCGTTTCCAGGCTTTCCTCTGCGTCCTCCCCCTTCGTCGTCGTTTCCTCCGATGTTTCCATCGGAATGCTCTCCGCAGCCTCCATCACGCTCGAAGCGGTCTCTTTGTCAGCTTCCTCTATTGGTGCTTCTTCCGTCCATATACGGAAATTTTCTTTCCTTACATCGAGAGCCGGACCTTCCTTCCAACGGCTCATAAAAATGCGCTCATCCTCTGTCATCAGAAAAATACCATCCATATCCGAAAATGCAAGCGCACTGTCCCCCATGCGTCCCGCCTTCCAGCTTCCGAAAAAATCACCGCTCCCATTGATAAGCTGTAATTCTCCGACGGGAACACCCTCCATCATCTCTCCCTTCATCCGCATAAAATGAACCCGGCACACTGCCTTTCTTACAGGAATACCACGCAGATGAATTTCCATCCGACAGTCCTCTCCCCGAAGCTCAAGCTTCGCAAATCCGGTATTCCCCGCACGCTGCCCCTCCTCATACGCATATATATATGTAACAAACCGCTTCATTCCTGCCATTGTCACTCTATCCCCTGTACTCTCCTTATCCCTATCTATATGCGTTCCATAGGAAATTATGAAGCTTTTTGTTATTTTTCATTTTTCTGTTGACAAACAGAAGTATTTCTTTTATATTAATATCAGGAATTATTCCTATTATTGAAAGGATGGTATTTATGTTAAAGTATAGCAGACAACGGGAGTCCATTGAGAATTTCCTTGCCAACCGATATGACCATCCTACCGCTGAGACAGTCTATCAGAATATTCGGGAGGAGTTTCCCAATATCAGTCTTGGTACCGTCTACCGCAACTTAAATCTGCTTGCGGAAATCGGTAAGATCCAAAAAATCTCTACCGGTATCGGTCCTGACCGCTTTGACGGAAACACGCAGCCCCACTATCATTTTGTTTGCAGCCACTGCGGCTGTGTGATGGACTTATCGGTAAGCGGACTTGAGCACATCAACATTCTGGCAGGTCAGGGTTTTGATGGCGCGATCGAGGGTCATGTTACCTATTTTTATGGCAAATGCCCTGCATGTGCAAAGGAGAAGCGTTCTCTGACGCACCTGCAAAAAACTTCTTAAAAAGGTATTGACAAAGAAGTTTTTATGTTTTAAAATCAGTAACAGTTACTGATTTAATAACAAAAAAGAAACCAAACAAATACTTATGGAAAAGGAGATTACAATTATGGCAAAGTATGTATGTACCGTATGTGGTTATGTTCACGAGGGAGATTCCGCACCGGAGTCCTGCCCGCAGTGTAAAGCACCGGCAGAGAAGTTCAAGGTTCAGGAAGGCGAGAGAACATGGGCTGCTGAGCACGTAATCGGTGTTGCTCAGGGCGCAAGCGAGGACATCATGGCTGACCTTAGAATGAACTTCGAGGGTGAGTGTACTGAGGTTGGTATGTATCTTGCAATGGCACGCGTTGCTCATCGTGAGGGTTATCCGGAAATCGGTTTATACTGGGAGAAGGCTGCTTTTGAGGAGGCTGAGCATGCTTCCAAGTTCGCTGAGTTATTAGGCGAGGTTGTAACAGATTCTACAAAGAAGAATCTTGAGATGAGAGTAGAGGCTGAGAATGGCGCTACTGCTGGTAAGTTTGATCTTGCTAAGAGAGCAAAGGCAGCAAACCTTGACGCAATCCATGACACTGTTCATGAGATGGCTCGTGACGAGGCTCGTCATGGTAAGGCATTCGAGGGTCTGTTAAAGAGATACTTCGGCTAAGAACCTGCCGAAAGGGCTTGTACTTAATGGAATGAGCAATCTGATTACTTATTCCTTCCATAAAACGGTATACCGGAGAAATCTGGTATACCGTTTTTTTATACTAAATTTCCTGCCATGTTTAAGGATCATTCTTTTCATTCCTGCATCTCCCCGCTTTTATCACACAAAACTCTGCGCTTGCATTTTCATTTGTCGTTTGCTATAATAATTTCATTCATTGCCAGAGTATTTCTCACTCTGGTTCTTGCAGATTACTGCATCATCCGGCGCCTCGCCGCATTTACTCATTTTTTATTCCATACAAAGGAGGCTCTGCCTATGACAGACAATGCTCTTACGCACAAACAACGTACCTTTCGCCCACTGGACGAATTAAATCTGATTGATGACTTTCTTTTTCAGGAAATGCTTCTTCAGGAAAACGATGGCGAAGAATTTTGCCGGATCCTTCTTAGTACCATTCTCGGTAAATCTATTCGCAAGATCCGGATTCTCCCGCAGAAAAACATTTCCGGCATCCATCCCACCCGGCACGGAATCCGCATGGATGCTTATATCCAAGATATTTCCGATGAAGCCCCCTTACCGGGCGCTTCCCGTGTGGACGCCAAAGTCATCCCCGATATTTATGATATTGAACCAAACAAACGCTGTGAAAAATCACAGCTTCCAAAGAGGATGCGCTACTACCACGGGTTGATCGACACGCAGCTTCTAGACTCAGGCGCACACTACGATATGCTGCCAAGTGTCGTCATTATCGTGATTCTGCCCTATGATCCCTTTGGCAAAAACAGGATGATCTATACGATACAAAATCAATGTGTCGAAGATTCTTCCCTCTCTTATGATGACGGCGCTAAGAAAATCTTTTTATACACCAAAGGAACTGACGGATGTACTAGCCAAGCCTTGCGCGATATGTTAAAATATCTGGAGAACACAACAACCACAAATGTAACAAATCAGGATATCAGCACCATTCACCAGCTTGTAGAAAAGGTGAAGCGTCGAAAGGAGGTCAGCATCAATTATATGAAATCATGGGAAATTGACGAAATGAACCGGGAGGAAGGCCGCATTGAGGGCAGAGAGGAGACGCTTTCAGAGGCTCTTTTTGCCTTTGTCACAACACTTCAGGAGCTCCATATCTCCCGCAACGACACCCTCCAGAAGCTAAAAGAAAAATTTTCATTGACGACCGATGCGGCAGAGAATTATCTTTCCATGTATTGGAAATAAAATCTGAGGCGCTGCGAACTTCTTTCCAAACAGCTTCTGAAAATACAAAAGAGCGAAGGCATATATTTCCCTCCGCTCTCTTGTATTTTCACCTATTCCGTATCTACTTCTATAGGCAGCTCCCCGTCTGCTTCCGGAAATTCCAACACTACTTTAAACAAATCACCATCCACATACAATGAAAACCTTCCCTTCATCAAATCCATCAGGCTTTTTGCGATCGAAAGTCCAAGACCGCTGCCCTCCGTATTTCTTGAACTGTCACCGCGCACAAAACGCTCCATCAGCTCCTCACTGCTGATATTCAGCGGATATTTGGAGGTATTGCGGAACGTGAGTCTTGCCATATCCTCCATGCTCTCAAGATTAATATACACACGCGTTCCCGGCTGCGCATATTTACAGATATTATTCATCAAATTGTCGATCACACGCCAGAAATGTCTGCTGTCCGCCAGTATATAAACCGGCTTCTGCGGTTTGTCGATCAGAAGCTTTAACTCTGCCTCACTCATCTTCTCATCAAATTCCCCGACAATCTGTATCAAAGACACACCTGCCTCAAGCGCTTCCAAATGCACCTCCAGATTTCCCGTCGAGGCCTTAGACGCCTCCATTAAGTCCTCGATCAGCTTTTTTAAGCGGGCCGACTGACGCTCCAGCACCTCTAAATATTCCTCTGCTGTCTCGTTATTCAAGTTTTCCTTTTCCAACAAATCCACATAATTAATAATGGACGTCAGCGGCGTCTTAATATCGTGTGAAACATTCGTGATCAGTTCCGTCTTAAAGCGCTCGCTTTTCATGCGTTCATCTACCGCACGCAGCATTCCGCTGCTGATACTGTTTAGTGCCTCACCGTGCTTTTGAAATTCCCAGAACATTTTTTCCGTATCTACGCGATGCTCCAGATCACCTTCTGCCATTCGCTGCGCCGCACTCTTTAACTTTTGCATCTGTAAAACTGCTGCCAGAATAAGCGGGATCAGAATGATTTTTTCAACAAACCAAAAGATCGTGATTCTGCCAATGCCATCCCACGAAACAACCCAAAATTCCACGAGAGAGAGTACGCCAAGCACAAGCAGAACCTTCCAGAGCAGGGAAATACTCTGGAAAATTTCACGCACCAAACGATAAAATCTGCTCGTTACCCACCATGTCAACGTATTCTGCCACCATTTCCCACGCTTGATTCGTACTGAAAAGCTCAAAATGATAAACAGCAGCACCCACGCCGCAAAAACACAGAGCGCTCCAAGCATAATAAGCCCGGGCAGTGTACTCCAATAGGAAACAACATTGATTCCAAAAATAAATATCGGAACAAAGAGGAAAAGGACTGCTCCGAGAAACAGGTCAAACGGGATCCTGTCTGCCCATGTCAAAATGATTTCATCCGTGTCCCGCCGATGTCCGGCGGCTTTTATAAGCAGAACCATGCAGAAAATGCCAAGCCCCACACTGCTAAGCATAAGGACATATACGCCATAACGCAGTCCATAGCCATATTCCGCAGCAAAATTTGCCTGTGCAAACAGATCTTCCCTCATACTATGCTCTATTGTTTTTGGAAATTCTGCCACCACCCAATAGGTATCTGTCATTTCCCCTTCCGTATAAATTCTGCTATTGGCTGCATCTATCCTATAATTGCGGCTTTGTGTAATCACACCATCCGCTTCTGCCCCAATATCCAAGTATGCAATTAACATCTCACTGCCATCACACACATATTCTCTGCCGTCCAATATGACCGAATGATCTTCCAGTGTGACGCCAGATTCCAAAAGCATCTGAAAGTTCAGATACTCTGTCCCCCCTAAAAGCTCCTCGATATCTGCATCTATAACAGCCTGCCCCGTCCAAGCGGTCTCTGTCATCTCTGCGGTCGTCTCACCTGCCGCCGCAGTCTCTCCGATCCCGCCGCTCTCCTCCACCATTTCTTTTCCGATATAATGATACATCTGCTGATCAAAATCGTATGAAAAATGATAAAGCTCCGTCCCGCCGTCTGCTCTGCCGTAAACAGAAACCTCCCTCGCCGGATAGTAGGTTTCTCTCGTTTCATAGTAAAAAATTCCGTCCGTAAGATTATAAACCGGAGAATTAATAACTTCCTCTGTAAAAAGTTCCTCTGCTGATGTCTCACTCCCTTGGGCATCGTTTCTCCATGTCTCATCCTGCATAGCTATTGCCCCGGTACTCCCAACCTCATATCTTGTTAGATAAAACTCCTCCTGCATGATCTCGTCGGTAAAATTGTGTTCAAGATAAAGCTTCTTATCTGTTAGATCAATCCCCTCCAGACTTTCCGCCTTTAAGATCCCATACCGGAAACTGGTCTTACTAAAATCATTTTCGTTTCCATTCACAAGATTGCTCAAGGCTTCCAAACTGTATCCCCTTGCCGCATCCTCGTATAACGCCTCGCGGCATTCGCCCTCCGACGAATACTCATAAAGCCCAAGATCCCATATAACGATTGCTCCTATTGCACTCCCGATAAATAAAACAGCGCTGATCGTTACGCCAATCCATCCACAAGCCTTAGCTCCCAGCGAGCCTCTCCACTTCTTCATGCTGCTTCCTCCGCCCAAACTCTATTCTTCCATCTTATAACCTCTCCCCCACACCACCTTCAAATGACGCGGCTCTGCCGGATTATACTCGATTTTTTCCCGCAGATGCCGGATATGCACCGCAACTGTATTCTCTGTGCCGTAAGGATTATCCTGCCAGACCCTCTCATAGATCAGATTCGGCGAATACACCTTACCCGGATTTTCCATCAAAAGCTTTAAAATATCATATTCCGTTCTTGTCACCGCGACGATCTCTCCGTCAAGCGTGACTGTTTTCGTCCGGTCGCACAGCTCAATCCCGCCAATGCGGAGCAGATTTTCCTCCTTAGCTGCTCCTCCGCCAAGCTGCATATAGCGTCTTAGCTGCGATTTGACCCGCGCCTGAAGCTCTACAGGATTAAACGGCTTTGTCACATAATCATCTGCGCCAACGGTAAGCCCCAGCACCTTATCGGTATCCTCGCTCTTTGCCGTCAGGAGAATGACCGGAACGTTGCTCGTCTCCCTGATTTTTACCATTGCCGAAATACCGTTCATTTCCGGCATCATAATATCCATAAGCACAAGATGAATCTCCTCCTTCTTCAAAAGCTCCACGGCTTCCCGCCCGTTATACGCCTCAAATACCCGATAGCCGTCTGCCGTCAGGTAAATATTTAATGCCGATACAATGTCCTTCTCATCATCACATACCAGTATGTTGTACATCTTCTGCTCCTCGTTTCGTGCCGTCCCCGGCACCTAGCCGGAAAAGACAGCGTGTTATGATCATGCTCTTATTGTAGCGGAATGTTTATGAAGTTAAAAGGACTCAAAAGATTAAGATTTGATGAATTTCGCTCCTTGACATTCCTCACATTTATCACTAATATCGTTTTTTCGCATGGCTATTTATTCTCCGGCGAAAACAGCTTGCTTTTATAGCCCGCGTTTGTTTGTCAATGTGCTCTACAGCGTCATTGACCGTATGTATATTGGAAACATTCCCGAAATCGGGGAACAGGCGCTTGCCGGTATCAGCATCTGCGGTCCCATTGTAACGATACTCTCCGCCTTTGCAGCATGGGTCGGTCTCCTGCACGTGTGCATCCTCACACGAAGTGTGTTTTTATGACATAGAATTGCAAAGCAATTTCTTATGTCAATAAAAAGGGAGCCTCCGCCATTTTAGCCAACAGCTTCCTGCTGCTGCTCATCATGGCGTCGCTCCTTACCGTCCTTGCCTATTTTTTCAAAGATCTTCTGTTGATAAAATTCGGCGCGACAGAGATGATCTTTCCTTACGCCGAGGCCTATATGCGCGTCTATCTTATCGGAACCGTATTTGCCGTGCTCTCGCTTGGCCTAAATTCTTTCCTGATCTGTCAGGGCTTTGCCGGACTTGGCAGGACCTCCATTGTAATCGGTGCGCTTTTCTCCGGCACTGTATTTCTCTGTGTCATCCGGCGCGTGCTGCGCCGGATGACACAGCGGTAAAAAGCCTTACTTCTGATTCGCCGGCTCCATATTGACAGAGCGACCCTTGATCTTCGCATTTTTCATACCCTCAAGGACTTCTCTGCCGTATTCGCGCGGCACTTCCACAAACGTATACTTGTCGTACATATCAATCGCTCCGACAAGCTTGCCCGGCATACCGGACTCTCCTGCGACCGCTCCGAGAATATCTCCCGGCTTTATGCGGTCACGCTTTCCGATATTGATAAAAAGACGGACCATTCCTTCCTCCGCTCCCGTATTGTCAAAGTCGAAGTCCTCATCCTTCTCAAGCTTTACCTGCCCCAATGCCTGCTTTAAGAATGCTGCGGCAATATCCATCGCCGTGTAATCCGACACGTTGACCTGCTGCTCGATCATGTCGATCATATCCTTTAAATTTTCCTCGTCGATAATACGTCCAATTTCATCAAGCACCTTCTCTGCCTTGATCTGCGCCACATCGTCTGTAGACGGAATCGGCATCGCCATAATCTTCGTCTTACAGTAGCGCATGATGTCCTTAAGCTTATAGACCTCCTTGCCCTTGACAAAGGTAAACGCGCGCCCGGTCCGTCCCGCACGTCCGGTCCGCCCGATTCTGTGTACATAATACTCGTCATCCTGCGGTATGTCATAATTAAAAACTGCTTCTACATCATCCACATCAATGCCGCGCGCCGCCACATCCGTCGCGATCAAAATCTCTGTCTTGCCGTTTCGGAATCCTTTCATCACACGGTCACGCTGCGTCTGCTTCATATCCCCATGAAGCCCCTCCGCAAAGTAGCCGCGTCCCTTTAGCTCCTCGGTCAGCTCATCTACCATCCGCTTCGTATTGCAGAATACAAGCGAGAGCTTTGGATTGTAATAGTCAAGCAGACGTGCAAGCACCTCCGTCTTGTCGTTGCGCTTTACATCATAATAATACTGCTCAATGCTCGGCACAGTCAGCTCTTTTTTTACTACCTTGATATTCACTGCATTATGCTGATACTTCTTTGTAATCTCAAGAATGGGTCTTGGCATCGTCGCGGAAAAAAGTATCGTCTGTCTGCCCTCGGAGGGAATGTACTCCAGGATTGTCTCAATATCATCACGGAATCCCATATTTAACATTTCATCCGCTTCATCCAGCACAATCGTATTCACCGCCTCACAGCGTATCGTCTTTCTGCGCAGATGATCCATGACGCGCCCCGGCGTACCGATGATAATCTGCGCGCCGCCCTTTAGCGCCTTGATCTGGCGTGTGATCTCCTGCCCTCCATAGACCGGAAGGATTTTAACGCCATGCATATATTTTGCAAGCTTACGAACCTCGTCCGCCACCTGAATTGCAAGCTCCCTTGTCGGAGATAAAATAATAACCTGCGTCTTGCGGCTGTTTGGATCTACCTTATGAAGCACCGGAATGCCAAACGATGCAGTCTTTCCCGTTCCCGTCTGTGCCTGTCCGATCACATCGACGCCGGACATAACAACCGGAATCGCCTGGCTCTGGATCGGCGTCGCCTCCTCAAATCCCATTTCCGCAATCGCCCTAAGCACCTGCGGATATAAATCTAATTCATCAAATCTTACTGTCTCCATTCTGTTTCCTTTCTCATTCTTACCGAAAAAAGGGAGCGCTCTGCGCCCCCACACTCTGTTTCTTATCGTTGCTGCGCTATGTCCTACGACCCGCTGTCACAGCACACGCAGTACGTTTCACGATAACATGACTGCCGGAATTTGTCAAGAAATTTTGCCTTTCCACGCTCTCGTCTGCCTATGTAACCCTAACCTGAAACAGGTTAAGGCGTCATTCCTATAAAAAGCAATCGATAGAAAGGTATCTCACTCATATTGGCAAAACATTTTTAGCAATCCTTCGTTGAAATGTGAAAATTCGATTGCGGGTTTTCTTTTCTGCTAATATTCTATGCCCGCATATCAAAAAGTTTCCAAAAAGCCGGATGTTTCTTCTCCGGTTATTCAAAAAATTCCACCGGGTCTACCGGAGCGCCATCCTTACGGAGCGCAAAATAGAGATTGCTTCCCTCAACAGAGTAGTACTTTGTCGGCTCTGCCACAAATCCAACCACATGACCTGCCTCCACATAATCGCCTTTTTCAAAATTCGGCTCCTTGAGCTGACCATAAATCGCCTCATAGCCATCTCCAAGATCAACCGTCATCGTACATCCGGTCTCCTCACTGTTGGAGATATCCGTAACCTTCCCTTTCGCCACAGCATATACCTTGTCATTCACCTCACCCTCGATAATGACCGCCGGGTTATACTTATACTGCTGCAAGGTTGGGAAATAAACAGTTGAATCCATGCTGTAATTAAGAATGACATTGCCCTCCATCGGCCAGAGCAATCCATCCTCCGGTGAGAAATGCAGCGTATTTTTTTCTGCGGCTGTCTGCGCCGTGTCCGCAGGCTTTTGAGGCTCCGGCGTCGCTGCTGTTTGAGGCGCTTGTTCCACGCCCGCCTCTGCTCCGGCGTCCGCCGTCTGCGGCACATTTGCCTCCGGCGGCATCGTCTGTGTCTGCTCCTGTACCGGAGGCTTTGGCGGGATCACCGTTGAAACTGACTGTGCATTTTCCGTCTCCTCCTCTGCCGCAAGCTGCTCCTCCTCCTTTAACTCTGCCGCAAGCTCTGCCTCCATCTGCTCGCGCTCCTTTTCCTGCGCATTACTATAGAGCATTGTGCTCCCTACCGCGGCAACCGCTACGATCGCTCCTGCAATGACATATTGCTTCCTCCTCAAAAATGCGGAGAATCCTTGTTTTTTCATATTCATTCACCATCCATCGTTTATTTTTAACAATAGTGTTTCCCACTTTGGATGGTTTATGCAATTTTTTTATTTTTCCTCCGGCGCCAAGGAAAGCTCTGCTCCAGGAAAAAAATAAGCAAGAATCTCCTCGTAGCTCTTGCCCTCTTTTGCCATAAGCTCCGCCGTATTCTGGCTGAGTCCAAAGCCATGACCCAGACCCTTTGTGACGATGCGCACCTTTCCATCAATCTCTGCCAGCGCAAAGCATGAGGAGGGAAGCCCCATCGCCTCGCGAAATTTTTCTCCATCACAGGAAACGGCTCCGATCTTCATTGACGTGACATATCCTGCGGCATCCCTTCGCTCAATGACAACCTCCGCGGGAGCGGACACCGTACTTTCCGGAAAATTCTCCGTACACTTTTTTAAAAATTCCTCCGGCTCCCAATACAAAACGCTAAGGTAGTTTTCCGCTACCGCATCCTGCTCACAGCTCTTTGCCTGCAAATACGGCATAACTGCCTCCGGATAAAGCTCGCTCATCGCTCGGGTGCTTCCCGCACTGACAGCATGATAAGCGGCATAAATATATTCCCCTTCCCAAAGGAGCACCTGCTGCCCTGTAGATCGAACGCACTCTGCCAGATACTCGTAATTTTCTTTAAAATCCTCTCCCCACAGCTCCTTCATTTCCTCCATACGCAAAGCCTTCGGCTGCTCGATTCCCCGCATTCTTGCATCATAAAGGTTTGTCCGCGCGATCACGCACTGCGCAAGGATCGCTTCCCTGCTTGCCGAGGTGTTAATTTCCTTTGCCACAATGCCGATAATCTGCTCTGTGTCCTCCTCCGACACTCCCTCCTCCGCCATCACCGACGCTGTCCCGTAAAGCAGCTCCTCAAGCTGTACGCGTCTGCTGACGATTAGAATAAAAAGCGGTACAAACAACACGATGATCAGCAATGACAATAGCTTATCTATTTTTCTTTGTATTTTTTCCCTCATAAAAAATCTCCCTGTCCATTTATTATATGAGACAGGGAGACATAACATGCTTCTTACATCATCGTATTCATCATCCGAATGAAAATATCCATAAAACTATAAGTAATGACTACCACCGATACGATATTTAAACAAACGTAACATACCGTATAAATCACCGGTATTGTCTTTTTTCTGCCGAGTATATACGCTCTCCAGATATAATAACCGAGATTAAATAAAATTGCGAATAAAACTAACCCCGTGATTTTATATTTTGCCTTGTTGATCTCTATAATATCCAAGATCACAAATATGATATATCCAACAAAAAGCAGATTGCTCAAGATTACTAAGATTCCTACCGCGCCGTTTGCACTGAAATCCATCATGCCATTATTGTCAATCCCCGAAAAGGAAACTGTTGTATATATCATGGATAGGATCAGGCGCAGCGGAAGCAGTACCAATACAATATTACAAAAAATATCGCGCACCTGCCCGTATGGCTGCTGTCCGTACGGTTGGTTTGGCTGTCCATATGGCTGCTGCCCATACGGTTGGTTTGGCTGTCCGTATGGCTGCTGCCCGTACGGTTGATTTGGCTGTCCATATGGCTGCTGTCCATACGGTTGATTTGGCTGTCCGTACGGCTGCTGCCCGTACGGTTGATTTGACTGTCCGTACGGCTGCTGCCCGTATGACTGTTGTCCATATGGTTGATTCGGCTGTCCGTATGGCTGCTGCCCATATGGCTGTTGTCCATACGGTTGATTTGGCTGTCCCTGCGCCGCCTGTTCCGCCTCACTCTGCGGTTGGTTCACCTGCCCCTCCGGCTGTCCAGACTGATTGCTGTAATTTTCATCATGATTCGTATCCATGGTTTCCTCCATTCCGAAGCGCCGCAAGCTGCTCTGCATCCCGCACGCTTCCACGCAAATTTTTATTTTTTCTCTCTCTTTCTTCCAATGATATTAGAAAATGCTGCAAACTGCTCAAGCGTCAGGGTCTCCCCACGCACAGTCAGAGGCATTCCAAGCTCCGCGATACTCTCCTGAATGACTTCCTTGGAAAGCTGGAGCTGCGGAAAATTATGGAGACCATTGACCAACGTTTTTCTGCGCTGATTAAATGACGCCCGTATGATCTGAAACATCAGCTTTTCATCCTCCACCAATACCGGCGTCTTTTCATGCTTTGTCAGCCGGATAACTGCACTCCCCACGCTTGGACGCGGCATAAAGCAATTTGGCGGCACATGCGCGATGATCTCCGGCTTTGCATAATACTGCACCGCGAGCGAAAGCGCGCCGTAATCCTTTGTTCCCGGTCCAACCTGCATCCGCTCGGCAACCTCTTTCTGCACCATGATCGTAATACTCTCAATCGGTACATGGCTTTCAAAAAGGCCCATGATGATCGGAGTTGTAATATAATAAGGAAGATTCGCGACGACCTTGATCGGTCTGCCGCCGTTTCTTTCATTTGCAAGCTGATTCATATCAAGCTTTAAAACGTCCTCATGAATGACCGTCACATTGTGATATGCGCCAAGCGTGTCGGCAAGGATCGGGATCAGATTTCTGTCAATCTCCACCGCCACAACCTCTCTTGCATTTTCACAAAGGTACTGTGTCATCGTCCCGATCCCCGGTCCGATTTCCAGCACAAAATCGTCCTTTGTAATGCCCGAAGACTCGATGATCTTCTCAAGCACATGTGTATCGATCAAAAAATTCTGTCCGAATTTCTTTTGAAAGTTAAAATTATATTTCTGTAACACCGCAATCGTATTCTGCGGTATGCCAAGTGTCGCCATCTTATTCTCCGTTCACAGGGTATCTTATTTCACAAGCACTTCCTCGTACAATCTGTCTAAAAACTCCTCATACAGCGCGCGGAAGGTATCATGAAAAATCCGGGCAATCGAGGCATCGCCTTCCCCGGTTAGCTGTTCCTCCTCATAGAGCGCAAACGCCGTCTCATACAGCTTTGGATTTTTCTCATAAAACGCCTCCGTCAGACCGTCCTCAAACATAAAGCGTGCCTCCTGCGAAAGATTTTCCTTAAAATCCGCCTTGGAAATACAGCCGTTTTCCTCATAATCCGAGAGATAGATATGACCGTCCGCCGCCCTGACAAATTGTGTAAAGCTGCTGCTCACATCGTCGTATGTGACCGGCACATAATGCTCTCTCCAGTAGCTCTCAAAGGCTTCCCGATTAGGAAACTCCTCAAAAATCCCCATTGCTTCCTCCATATAAAAAGTTATCCTGTCGTTTTAAATCGTCAGTCAAAATCTTTGAAATTTCTGATTGAACCACTCCTACCGCGCGGCAAAAGGAGCGTCAGACAACTCAAGGTGTCAGTTATTTATGATCCGTTGTCCCTACACCGCAAAGAAAATTCCTATCAGCTTTATTATATACAAAAATAACAGACATGGCAAAGATTTTTTATCTCTCACAAGATACGAACAAATATTCGATTTTTTACTTGCCAAATACAAACATATGTGCTATTATATTTTCAGAACAAATGTTCTTTCCAAAAAGCGAGGAGGTGCAACGATGAATCTTACACAGAATTTATCCCTGATGGAAAAGCTTACGATCCTTACGGATGCAGCAAAGTATGACGTCGCCTGCACCTCCAGCGGTGCAGGGCGCAGGGGAGACGGCGTACACATGGGGAACTGTATTTCCGCCGGTATCTGTCATTCGTTTTCTGCAGACGGACGCTGTATTTCCCTGCTTAAGATTCTTTTTACAAACGAATGTATTTTCAACTGCGCCTACTGCCAGAATAACTGTAATTCTGACGTTCCGCGCGCCTCCTTTACACCGGACGAGGTCTGCACGCTCACAATGGAGTTTTATCGCAGGAATTATATTGAAGGACTTTTTCTAAGCTCCGGCATCTTAAACAGCCCCGACTATACGATGGAGTTGATTTATCAGACGCTTTACAAGCTGCGCAGGGAGCATCATTTTAACGGATACATTCATGTCAAAGCAATTCCGGGCGCTGACCCTGCCCTGGTCGAAAAGGCAGGCTTCCTTGCGGATCGTATGAGCATTAATCTGGAACTGCCCACTGCGGATGGGCTAAAAAAGCTTGCTCCCTACAAGTCCCGACGGGCAATTTTAAAGCCGATGCGCCTGATCCAAAGCAGCATTGCCGCAAATAAGAATGAGATCGCGCTCTACCGCAACGCACCGCAGTTCGTTCCCGCCGGACAGAGTACACAGATGATCATCGGGGCAACTCCTGAAAATGACTATCAGATTATGCGTGTGACCGAGTCTCTTTATCAAAATTTTGGTCTAAAGCGTGTTTTCTATTCTGCTTTTATCAATGTGAATGAGGATTCCAACCTTCCGGTGCTGCCCGGCGGTCCGCCGCTGCTGCGCGAACACCGGCTGTATCAGGCAGACTGGCTTCTGCGCTACTACGATTTTAAGGTTGATGAGCTTTTGTCAGAAGAAAAACCCGATTTCAATATTTATCTCGATCCAAAATGTGACTGGGCGCTCCGTCATCTGGAGTATTTTCCGGTGGAGATCAACCGCGCGCCCTACCGCACGCTGCTCCGTGTGCCGGGTATCGGCTATAAATCGGCACAGCGCATTGTAAAGGCAAGGCGCAGCAGCGCTCTTGATTTTTCTGATCTGAAAAAAATCGGCGTTGTCTTAAAGCGGGCGCTTTATTTTATCACCTGCTCCGGTCGCATGATGTACCGCACAAAGCTGGACGAGGACTATATTTGCGCAAACCTGCTGTCTGACCGCACACAGATTCCGCGCGAGATACGAGAAAGCGGTTATCAGCAGCTTTCACTCTTTGACTGCGGCATATTGGAGCATACGGCTCTGCCCCAGTCTGATATTCTTGCCTCGGAGCATACCGCAATCTGCGGCTCCTAAGGGTTCTGATTTAAAAAACGATTTGAGAAAGGAGCAATCCCATGTATGTATTTATATGCGAGGATCATTTAGAAGGCATCTTGACAGGTGTCTACGATGCCTGCGCAAGCCGCCTTGGTCATCGAAATATCCGTCTTATGACAGGAGAACCTGATAATTTTGAACTTTTTTCAGAATATATCACAGTAACACCGTCTGCGCAAAAAACCGAAAAAGTCATCCGCACGATCACCGAGCGTTTTGGCATGCAGTTTTATGAATCAATTTATCAGGCAGCCATGTCCGGCGAGGCGCATACGGAACAAAAGCTCGATAAAGCAGACGCGATCTATCAAACGATCCTGCTTGCGCTCTCCTGCGGTGACGGTCAGCGGGTGCTCCTTTCGCTTGGAGAGCCATGTGTCTACCGTATTTTTGAGCTGTGCCGTGCAACAAATCGGGAAGCGCACAGGCATCTTGAGTTCCTGCGCTTTTCCGAATTGGAAAACGGCGTCCTTTTTGCCGTTATCCATCCAAAGGATCATGTACTTCCCTATGTTGCCGAACACTTTACAGACAGACTTCCGTCTGAGAATTTTATGATTTATGATGAAACCCACCGGACAGTTGCCATACACAAAGCCTCTAAGCAATATGCGATTGTAGATGCCGCAGACCTTGATCCTGATAAAATAAAACGGTATTCCGAAGATGAAACGGAATACCGCAGATTATGGCTTGCATTTTTTGATCATATTGCGATTGATTCGCGTAAGAATCCAAAGCTTCAAATGCAGCTTATGCCAAAACGCTTCTGGTCAGATATGACGGAGGTTATGCGCTTCGCTCAAACAGGGTGAGCGCATTCTCCCATGTAACACGCTCTACCATTTCTCTTGTCACGCCTTTCAGCTCTGCAATTTTATCGGCAACATAAGGCAGATACAAAGACTGATTGCGTGTTCCGCGATGCGGTTCAGGCGCCATGTACGGACAATCTGTTTCCAGCAATATACGCTCCAATGGAAGCTTTTCTACCGTCTCCTTTAGCTTCTTAGCATTTTTAAAGGTGACAACACCCCCTACACCGATATAATAGCCCAGCTTTACAAATTCCTCCGCCATCTCCGGTGAATAGGAATAGCAGTGGATGACACCGCGTGCCCTGCTGTCTGGCTTCTGCTCTTTTAGAATACGCATCGTATCCTCTGCCGCATCCCGTGAATGGATAATGACCGGCAGCCCGCATTCCTGTGCCAATACAAGCTGCCTCTGAAACCACTGACGCTGTCTCTCCTGTATCTGAGGATTCTTCTCCCAGTAATAATCAAGCCCAATCTCTCCCACTGCAACAACCTTTGGATGAACCGTCTCGCTTTGCAGCCATGAAAAAGTCTCATCATTCAGGTCTGAAATATCACTTGGATGCACACCAATTGCAGCATAAACATGTTCATACTTCTCTGCAAGCTGTAATGCCATTTTGCTTGATTCTATGGATGCCCCTACATTGATGATCCTGCCTATCCCTCCGGCAGCCATACTGCACAGCAGCTCATCGCGATCATCTGCAAATGCGCTGTCATCATAGTGCGCATGTGTCTCAAAAATCATTACGCCTCTCCCTTCTGTTTCTTTTTTACTCTCTGTTTTTTGCGTAAATAACGAATCAAGATACCGACCAGCAGAAGAACAACGGCAATTCCCCCAACGGCAAGAGCGGAAACTGTTCCCTCTTTTTTACAGACAACTGCAACGTCTGCACCATAAGGAATTGTTGCTGTCAGATAACTTCCATCCTCCTCAAATGATGTCTCTGCCCATGTTCCATTTTGCCTGATCATCACCTGATAATTTTGCTCTGCCTTTGGCTTGATCAGATGTACCTCTACGGTATCATAGCTTTTTTGCCGCTCCCCGGTTAATTCCCACGCATAAGCGTATGCGGCCTCCCCAGACTGATCCGATAGCTTTGGCTTTTCTATTTCTCTTAACTCCAACTTCGTATTTTCATAAAATTGCGCCACGGCAAGCATCATAGGTCTTCCGTCCTCATTTTTCTCTTTACTTGCAACGCTTTCCTGCCACGGAATATATTCCGGTATAATCGTAAGGTTCCTGCAAATATTTGTTAGCTGCTTTTCCGCCGGCCATCTGATATAACAGCCTTCCTTTTCCTCCATCTTAGGAAAGTCAGCCTCCGTGATGCTTCCTCCATAGGGAATTTCCAATGTTGAGAGTAACTCGCCCTCCTCATTCTCAAAGGTAATCGTGATCCGGCGAAATCCCTCTGGAATATCCTCCTGCTCCATCAGGCTTTCATAGGAAACCTGTTCTGCGGCTTCCGCATAGCTGATGTTGTCAATTCCATGCAGCTCCGTGCTGACAAAACAGTTGTTCTCTGCCGTTCCCTCCTCTGCCAAAAATCCTGCAATACTTCCCCGACGCTCTCCATCACTTGCAATGTCGCAGATACTGATGCTTTCCTTTACGTTATAGCCCTTTCCGCAGATACCTCCGATATAATCACCGCCGGAAAGATTGCAAAGACTATAGCTTTTCTCAATCGACGCAGCGCTGTTTCCCGCGATGCCGCCCAGATAGCTGCCGGATTCAGAACAAACCTCGCCGTATCCCTCACAGTCATATACAAATCCGAGCTCCTGCAGCCCGATTGCACCGCCGGCGCAATTCTTTTTTGCAGTGACAGGACCATAATTGATGCAATGAATCATAACATCGTTTACTGTAGAGCGCAATGTAATGTTTAAAGTACCGGAAAAATCAAGATCAAATTCCGGGTCTGCGCGATATTCAATATTCATCGTTCCTGCAATACCGCCGACATTCAGATCTCCATAAATCTTTCCATAATTTTTACAGCCTGAGAGCACACCGTCCATTTCCCCTGCTGTCTCGACTGATGAAATATCCGTAATCACCTTCTCCTTAGATGTCATCGCTTCTATATCGCTGCTCGCAGAAGCAGCAAGCTGATTCATCTGGTTGATGGCACTTTGCATATTCTGTGTGATCGATTGTACTCCATTATCGACTGTTACCGCCAGATTTTTTAAGTCCTCCGTTCTGCTGTTATTGCTGAGCTGGCTGGAAAGCTGATTGGTCAGCTCCGAAGCAGAAATATCCGTATGGTCATATCTGCTCTGCAAATTTCCAAGATTATCCTTGATCGTATTGAGATTATCCTGCAACTGCTGAACCTGCCCCTCGGTAAGCTCTCCGCCGTTTTCCTTTAGACCCTCCATATTACTCCATGCATTTTTAATATTATCCACATAGCCCTGCGCCTGTGCATTGCTGTTGTCTATGGCTCCTGCGATTGATTGAAGATTACCCGAAATATTATTTACCGCACCCTGATACTGCGTATGCAGATTCTCAGTAAACCGCCTCACTTCTGACGAGGTCTGGCTCATGGCAGAGGAAATATTATTTAAGGTCCGATTCAGTCGGTTAATGTCATTTTTCGTCTGCTGAAGCTTATCCTCTAAATACTCAGATTCCACATAAGGCTCCGCCTGCCCTGCAATACCGCCGACATCCTTTCTCCCATAAACCTCCCCATAATTTGTACTGTCGAGCAGAACGCCGTTCTGGCTTCCCACAATTCCTCCGACATTATATCCGGTATGCTTATAACCGATCACCCCTTCATTGACACATCCCGTGATCAATCCGCCGGAATGCCCTGCGATTCCTCCCATATCATTGCGGTTGACAACGTGTCTTGTAAGATTAAATGCACTTACATCCATTCCTGCCAAATCAAGCGTCGGGTCCAACTCCTCAATATTGACACTGCTTGTACTCTTGCAATCCCCAAGCTTTCCGTCATTGATTCCCGCGATTCCTCCGGTATTGTTAGTTGCGAGAATCACTGCACTGGTACTGCTGGATAAAATCGTTCCTGTCTCTCTGTTTCGTCCGGCAATTCCTCCAACACCGTTAATTCCCGAAACAGCGCCGCTAAATGTACAATTTGTGATCGTTCCGTAGTTGACGCCCACAATTCCGCCGATATTTTCCTGGCTGCCAAGCGGGGCGATCGTTCCCTCAATATGAAGATCCTGCACAACGCCGCTCTCTCCGATATAACGGAAAAATCCAAAATCAGAGCCTTTTTCCTCAAGCTTCACATTGCGGATCGTATGACCATTTCCCTCGAATGTACCGTTAAATGACGCCACACCCGAAAAATTTACGCCAATCAGATCGAGGTCCTCGGCAAGACTGACTGTTTTTCCAATACTCCAGCTATCGTATTTACAATTTTCCATAAATGAAACAAAATCTTTCGTATCCCGGATCACTACGTCTGCCTTGGTTTCCCCGTCGGTTTCCCCGCCTTCCGCCTCGGTATGCGCCTGTTCCTTGGAAGGCTGCGCTCCATAGCACAGTTGTGCAAAGGAAGGCGTGATAAGCGCCGCACCGATGCATACTGCAAAAATTCCGCGCATCATCCTCTTTTTTGCCCTCATTCCTGTGTACCTCCATCTTCTTGTGTGATCTGCCCCTGACGTCCCGGAAGCACCGTATCTACAGATACCTTCATCTGTCCCTGGAATGCACCCTGCACATCCGCATCAATTTCTCCCTGTACATAACCGCGCACATGACCATTGATGCGCACACGCCCTGCTACTTCTCTCTGCGTCCTTGAAATATTCATGGTAAGCGCCGTCTTTTCGATGATCCAGTCTCCTGCCAGCAGAATCTGCGGCAGTACGAACAATACCAGTATAATAGAAGTCAGTGTACCTCGTCCGAGTACCGTACCCATGGAAGAAACCGTGACGTCCGTTGAAATATTTCCAATTAAAAATCCCGCGCAGGTCATGATCGAGCCAGAGGTAAAGATTGTCGGAAACGCCTGATTCAGCGTCTCAACAATCGCTTTTTCAATCGGCATCTCTCGCTTAAGCTGCGTATAACGGCTGGTAATGACAATCGCATAATCAATCGTTGCTCCCATCTGGATCGCCGATACGATCAGATATGCAATAAAGTAAACTGCCTGTCCCTGCATTGCAGGAATCGTAAAGTTGATCCAGATGCTTCCCTGGATCGTGAGCACCAGCAGCACCGGAAGTCCGGCAGACTGAAAGGTAAAGAATAAAATAATCATGACAAACAGCGCTGTCACTACACTGATGATCAGGTTGTCTGTCGCAAAGGATGTCTCAAGGTCATGCGCACTGGTGGAATTTCCCGCCAGCAGTACATTTCCTTTCCCGTAGGCTTGCTCCGCAATGCCGCGGATCTCCTCCATCGCATCATAGGTTTCCTGCCCTTCTACCGGCTTTTCAATACTCAAAACAAAACGTGTGTAATTTTCTCCCTGAAGCTGAATCTGCGCGTCATGAAGCGTATCATAAAGCGTCGTCATCATTTCATCCATATCCTCATCCAGCGTGACATAGCCCTCCTGGTACTGGTCATAGAGAAAGAGTACCATATCAATCAGTGGGACGCCATATTCATCAATTCCCGTGACCACAGGACCATACTGCTTGGCATGATACGCGTATGCAGAATAAAATACCTGTACGACCTCCACGTCCAGATCTGTCAGCTCTGCAAACTGACGTGGCGTCAGCTTATCCGTCAGCACATAATCATCACCAATTTTCTGATTGGCAAGTCCAAGCGCCGATTTAACAAAGGGAAGCTTCTCAAGTTGACTTAATGTATGCTTTTCCTTCTCATAATCTCCTGACGGTACAAGGACGACGAGCTGGTTACTCTTTCCAAACACCGACTCAACCTTTTCTACCGCGATACGCGACTCGCTTTTCTTGCTGCCCTCCGCGGAATTAACATCAAACACATAATGACAGTTGCTGGAACCGACAAAAGCCGCGATGACAATCACAAGAAAAATCGGCGGTATGATATATTTTGTTTTTGCCGCAAATTTTCCCACAAACGTGATGTTCGGCACATAACACTTATGATGCGTCCGATCAATGCCTTTTGCAAAAATCAACAAAATCCCCGGCATCAAAAAAAATACAGAGATCAAACTGAATAAAATCGCTTTCACCAAAACGATACCCATATCAAAGCCCAGCCGAAACTGCATCAGCATCAGCGCGATCAATCCGGCAATCGTTGTAAGGGATGACGAGCTGATCTCAGGTATCGCCTTTGAAAGCGCTACCGTAACCGCCTCCTCGGAATCTAAGAGCACATGCTCCTCCATGAACCGATCGCAAAAAATAATGGCATAGTCGATCGCCAACGCCAACTGAAGGACAACGGCTATCGAATTTGTCACAAACGAAATCTCCCCAAACCAGTAATTCGTTCCCATATTTAAAATT
>Avalanche_p1__coassemble_878_pt1 | contig 25659 bp, 24 predicted proteins | sample Avalanche_p1__metabat2_low_PE_018 | metagenome-assembled genome bin Avalanche_p1 | reverse complement strand
TTTCATAAGAACCGAGCATTCCGGCACGAACCAGAATACTCGGTACAATTCCGATCAGAAGAAATAAAAGTATCAGTCTCCATTTGAGACTTCCAAAAAAATCTGCTGCTTTCTTAAACTTTGTCATCCCATGCACCTGTCAATTCTCGGAATAGTAATAACCGACCCCCCATTTGGTATGCACATACCTGGGCTCGCTTGGATTGCTCTCGATCTTCTCCCGCAGCCTTCTGACATGCACATCCACAGTGCGCACATCCCCCGGATATTCATAGCCCCAAACAAGATTGAGCAGATTCTCTCTGCCATATACCTTATTGGGATGATGCACAAGCAGCTCCAAAAGATCAAACTCCTTCGCTGTAAGGTTGACCTCCCTGCCAAGAATAAAAAGTCTCCGGCTCTCACAGTCAAGACGCAGCTCCCCTGTCTCGATCACCTTTGGATTCTCCTGCTTCTGCGCTCCCGCCGAGGTTCTGCGCATGATCGCCTTGATCCTTGCCTTTACCTCCAAGATATTAAAAGGCTTTGTGATATAATCATCCGCGCCGTATTCAAGCCCGAGGATCTTATCCATATCGTCTCCCTTTGCCGTGAGCACCACGATCGGCATATCCGAAAATTCACGAATCTGCTGACACACCTCAAAGCCGTCAAGCTTTGGCAGCATAATATCCAAAAGATTCATATCGTATGCCGTTTCCTGCGCCATCCGCAGCGCCTCCTCGCCGTCATAGGCGCAGTCTACCTCCATGCCGTCCTGCTCCAAGCTAAAGCGGATTCCTTTTACAATTAACTTTTCATCATCTACCACAAGAACCTTCTTCGCCATCTCACTTCACCTTTATACTGTCCTTTAGCCGTTGATACATTCCCTCTTTGATCCCGGCTATCTTCATGATTTCCTCCGCAGAAGAAAAACCTCCATGCTCCGTGCGGTATGCCACAATATCGTCCGCCTTCGCCTCCCCGATCCCCGGAAGCGTCATCAGCTCCTCACGGGTCGCAGTATTTAGATCGATCCGTCCATCCTGTCCCTCTGCCCCTGCGGACGGCTCTCCTGTTCCTGCAGCGCCGGACAACTCCACAGCCGTGATTCCTGCCTGCGCCTCCTCCGCCGTCGGCAAAAATATCATCTGACCGTCATGTACCTCCTCTGCCTGATTCACCGACGAAACACTTGCGTCATCCGTCAGACCGCCCGCAAGCTGTATCACCTCATAAATCCGGCTGCCGGATGCAACCTCATAAACACCGGGCTGTACGACAGCGCCGCACAAATACACATAGCAGCTTCCCGGCGTCCCTTGCGTACACTCCTCCCCTGTCGTCTGCTTTTGCATCGCTTTCGCAGACGTATCGGACGTCTCTGTTCCCGCCGTTTCTGCCGTCTCTGCTTCTGCCTGTGTCTCCTCCTCTGTTTGCGTTTGTGTTTCTGTTTCTGCCTCTAAATAGACCTGTTTCCCTGTCCCGCAGCCGACACTAAAAATAAAGCAGACCAAAACAGCTGCCATCCATCTTCTTTTTAACCTCATAAGCGTTCTCCTTCTCTCTGCGAACGAAGGAGCTCTCAATGCCCATTAGTTCTATTCTAACGAAAATTGACCGCTATGACAAGGGGCATTGTAGTTTTTTCAGAAATATTTTGAAATTGTCTCCTCAAGCGCCACCCAGAAATCTCTGGCGTCAACGGAATTCGGCGCAAGTATCGCCGATTCATAAGACTCATAGGCAACCTGCTCGACCCAGTCCGGCTCCCTAGACGGGATCACTGAATAATGACCGCTTAACGGATGCAGCTGCTCCGCCATCGTCACCGTAGCAAAATAAGCAAAATCTGCCGCCTCATCCCCCTTATCAGAAAAATCATTGACGACAAGCATATCCGTCGTTGCACAGGGATACGCCGGAAGCGTTTCATTTAACGCCGGTATTTTCATCAGGGAATATCCATATCCCTCCAGCTGCTTGAGCGAGCTTGTATCAATAAGCGCCGACAACGTTCTTCCATTACGGAAATTGTCAAGGATGCTCTCCTCAGAGACCGTCTCCGTATCTATGGAGAAGGACTGCAGGATCGTCGCAAAATAATCAAGGTCCTGCTGATACAGTGTCTGGTCATAAATCACCTGAAGCACCTCAGGCTCCGTCTTTTCAAACGTCACGCTGTTGGAAATAAACGGAAAATCATAAAAGGCATCATTGACATCCCACTCCAGAAGATATTCCACATTTTCCGGCGGCTCATTTTGATTGGAGTAATCGATCAGCGCCTGCAAGGAATTTGGCGCTGCTTCAAAATAATCGGTCTGATAGATAAATACACAGGTATTGTAGCCTAACGGATAACCCAGCAGCTTATCTCTGTAGGTCGCCGCAGTCACCGCGTTCTTCGCCGTATTCACACCGTCAAGTCCCTTTTTGTTTTCTTCGGCAAGACCGTAACGATATACCTCCTCCAAATTATCTCCTGCGATCAGGTATACATCCGGAAACGCCTCCCCGCCCATAGTCGCATCATAAATCTTTCCAATATAATCAAGCGTCTCCTGACACTGTACGTTGACCTTAATCCCCGTTTTTTCATAATATGCAAGCGCCGCCTGCGTGAAAAATTCAGTATAGGTATCGTCCGTGTACCAAAAGGTCACATCGGAGGCTACCGTTTGATACGCCTCCTGCGCCGCCTCTGTTTCATTGCTCCCCTTTGTCTCTCTGTGAAACCAGCCGCTCCTTGTCACACCAACTGCTGTAAGTACAAGCGCACCGCCTACCGCCGCTGCGCAGATGAATTTCTTTTGTATCGCTTTCATTCTTCTTCCCTATGCTCTTTTCATATTTTATGGATGACAGAAACGCCCCCTGCCGCTCCATGCCCGCACGCCTCTTTTGATCATCTATGGCAATGCCGGATGAAACGCATTCCGCCGCTCTGTCCGTCTTTAAAATAATAGCATAGGTTTTCGCATTTATCAAAGCTTTTACGCATTCTGAGCTCAAGAAATTGCACAGGCTTTCTCTCACATAAATGAAGCGATATTTTTTCTATCTCGCATAATTATTCACGTTTAATTTCACCACAAAGCTTCTCCTTTTGGGCAAGGCAGCCCCCTCCCTCTTTTCCCTATACTTTTGATAGAAAAATGGCGTGTATACGACGAGATACAATCCTCTCTATACTCTCTGCCTTATGATTCTCTAATGGCTTATTGTATTTTTATAAATAATTTATGCATATTCTTACTTGTCATTTGTTTGGTTTTATTGTATACTTCGATATAGCATGTTACGAAATCTGATAGAAAAGGAGTTTACCCATGAAAGAAAAAGTAATTTTAGCGTATTCCGGCGGTCTGGATACCACTGCCATCATCCCCTGGCTCAAGGAGAATTATGACTATGACGTAATCTGCTGCTGCATCGACTGCGGACAGGAGGAGGAGCTTAACGGTCTGGAGGAGCGCGCGCTCTCCTGCGGCGCTTCCAAACTATACATTATAGACATCATCGACGAATTCTGCGACGATTACATCATGCCATGCGTCAAGGCAAATGCCGTATATGAGAACAAATATCTCCTCGGCACCTCAATGGCACGCCCGCTGATCGCAAAAAAGCTTGTTGAGGCTGCAAAAAAAGAAGGCGCTGTCGCTATCTGCCACGGCGCGACAGGAAAAGGCAACGACCAGATCCGTTTTGAGCTTGGCATCAAGGCGCTCGCGCCGGAGCTTAAGATCATCGCTGCATGGAGAGACGACAAGTGGACCATGCAGTCGCGTCAGGACGAGATCGATTACTGCAAGTCACACGGCATCGACCTCCCGTTCTCTGCAGACACCAGCTACAGCCGCGACCGCAATCTCTGGCACATCAGCCATGAGGGACTTGAGCTCGAAGACCCTGCTGCAGAGCCGGATTATGAACATCTTCTGGTGCTTGGCGTATCGCCGGAGAAGGCGCCGGACGAGGGCGAATATGTGTCTGTCACATTTGAAAAGGGAATTCCGACCGCAGTCAATGGCAAACAGATGAAGGTCTCCGATATTATCCGTGAGCTAAATGCCCTCGGCGGCAAACACGGCATTGGCATTATCGACATCGTGGAAAACCGCGTGGTCGGCATGAAGTGCCGCGGTGTTTACGAGACGCCGGGCGGAACGATCTTGATGGAGGCACACCAGCAGCTGGAGGAGCTTGTGCTTGACCGTGCCACAATGGAAGTGAAAAAAGATATGGGAAATAAGCTGGCGCAGATTGTGTATGAGGGCAAATGGTTCACCCCGCTGTGCGACGCCGTACAGGCATTCGTGGACTCTACGCAGGAATATGTCACCGGAGAGGTAAAGCTTAAGCTTTACAAGGGAAACATCATCAAGGCTGGAACGACCTCCCCATACTCTCTCTACAGCGAATCGCTGGCAAGCTTTACGACCGGAGACCTCTATGACCACCACGACGCGGAGGGCTTTATCACACTGTTTGGGCTCCCGCTAAAGGTCCGCGCGATGAAGCTTTGGGAGAGTGGAGCAAAAAATAAGTATGAATAATTTTCAAAAAAGCTGTTAATTTTCTAATTCTGCGCCTGAAAGCAAATTCTGTATTTCAGGCGCAAAGTAAACAGCTATGCAAAGCGTTCATCAAAAGTAAATCCCCTTTTTGATCCGTCTCACATTCCGGCTTCTTCCATGACAGACCACTTCTTTTTCCGGATCATCTCATAGAACTCCTCATACCCATACATACGCTCCATCGCATAAAAAAGCTTTTCCCCGTCAAATCCATAGGCAATCATGCCTTCCGCTTTCGTCCACGAGGGATTCCGGTAACATACGATTTTCTGAATGTATCCATACTTGATATACTTCCTTTTGCGAAATAATGAATCTACCCACACCCCATCCTGATCCCAGAAAATGCATTGCTTATCCTTGATCGCAAAAATGATCACAGGAAACAGCAGCAGCACTATAAGCAGACAAAGTAAAAGGATAAAATATATTCCACCCTCCCGGATGATCTCTGCCCATGTATCTCCCGTGTCCAGCTTTGCCAGTATTATAACACCTAATGCGAGGAACGGTGTTACTGCCATTACTCCACAGCCAAAATATAATCTTGCATTGTCTTCGTACATCATGTTTGCATTCGGAGGAATATCTTTTCTCTTTCTCTGCTTTCCCTGACGCATCCTCCAAAACATCCAGCCCGCCAGCACGCCTCCCACTGCTATAAATAGATTGATACACAACTCTATCAGCTTTTCCATTGGCTTATCTCCCGCTATTCTCTTTCTATGATTGAATCAGCCGATTTGACACCTCTGTGATTCTTTGTAAAAACTGACCCCCAAACGTCAGATTTTTTGATCTGACGTTTGGGGGCACCTCGTTTCTTAAAACCTCTCCTGTCTTTCCTTAGTAGTTCTCGGCATGAACCTCAAAGTATGCCTGCGGATGATTGCAGGTCGGACACTTTTCCGGCGCCTTAGTTCCGACAACGATATGACCGCAGTTCCGGCACTCCCACACCTTCACCTCGCTTTTTTCAAAAACAGCAAGCGTCTCAACATTCTTAAGCAGCGCCCGGTATCTCTCCTCGTGGTGCTTTTCAATCTCTGCAACTCTGCGGAATCTCTCAGCAAGCTCCGGGAAGCCTTCCTCCTCTGCTGTTTTAGCAAATCCCTCATACATATCCGTCCACTCGTAGTTTTCTCCCTCTGCGGCAGAGAGAAGATTCGCCTGTGTATCGCCTAACCCGTTTAATTCCTTAAACCACAGCTTTGCATGCTCCTTTTCATTGTTTGCAGTCTGCAAAAATAAAGCCGCGATCTGCTCATAGCCTTCCTTTTTGGCAACAGAAGCAAAGTAGGTATACTTATTGCGCGCTTCCGATTCTCCCGCAAACGCTGCCTGCAGATTGCGCTCTGTCTGCGTTCCCGCATACGGGTTGCTTCCCTGCGCCCTCTCTACGATCTCCTCGAAGGCAGATGCCGGCTGCTTGCAAAGCGGGCATACAAATCCCTCCGGCAGACTCTCTCCCTCATGCACATAACCGCAAACCTTACATTTCCATTTTTTCATTGTCTCTTTTCCTCCTTTATGAAATAAATCACTCCTATCCTGATAAGAGGTATGAAGCATCTCCTCTGCCAGTGCGCTAAGCGGCGCACCGTAAAACTCCTCATAGACCTTGCGCAGCTCGGCATTCTCGTGGCTTTTACGCACCGTAAGAGCATGGTCTCTCTGATAAAGCCCTTCAATTCTCGCCTTGATGACCGCATCCTGCTCTCCCGTCATCTGCTTTGGCTGTCCGCCTCCGCCAACGCAGCCGCCCGGACAAGTCATAACCTCCACAAAGTGATACTCTCTTTCTTTGTTTTGTATCTGCCGGATCAGCTTTTCGGCATTGGCCGTACCGTGAACAACAGCGACCTTAACCTCCAGCTCACCGAACCGCACCGAAGCCTCGCGCAGCGAATCAAATCCTCTAACCGCTTTCAGTTCCAGGAAATCGGCCGGCGCCTGCTCCCCTGTTACCCATTCATAAGCCGTCCGAAGAGCCGCCTCCATTACGCCTCCGGTATTTCCAAAGATCACGCCCGCTCCCGATGCCTCACCCATCAGAGAATCATAAGCGCTTTCCTCCAGAGAAGAAAAATCAATTCCCTCCTCTCTTGCCCATGCTGCCAGCTCGCGCACCGTGATCACAGCGTCCATATCACGCAGCCCCGGCTCCTTTAAATAATGTGCCGACGCGTTCATTTCCTCGCGGCGGATCTCAAACTTCTTCGCCGTGCACGGTGTTAATGCCACATTAAAAATCCTCTTAGGGTCAAGCTCTTTCTTTTTTGCAAAATATGTTTTGACTGTCGGACCCTGCATCCCGATCGGACTTTTCGCTGTTGACAGATGAGGCGTCATGTCCGGGTGATACATCTCCACATATTTGACCCATGCCGGACAGCAGCTCGTAAACTGCGGCAGCGGAGCACTCGCCTTTGTAAGACGTGCGATCAGCTCACTTGCCTCCTCCACAATGGTGAGATCCGCGGCAAATGCAGTATCAAGCACATAATCCGCCCCAAGCCTCCGAAGCAGTGACACCAGCTTCCCCTGTACAAAGCTTCCTTTGGGCAGACCAAATTCTTCTCCGAGAGAAGCCCTTACTGCAGGGGATGTATTGATCACAACAATTTTTTCTGAATCTAATACTGCCTCTCTGACCTGACGATATTCCTGTCGCTCCGTAATACTGTCGACCGGGCAGACGTTAGCGCATTGTCCGCAATGAATGCAGATCGCTTTTCCGCCCGTCTGTGCAAGGTTATAGGTTCCGTGCACGCCGATCGGGTCTGTACAGACCATTTTACAGGCGCCGCATTGAATACACTTGCTCTCGTCACGGCAAATACTTGGATTATCAGCCTCGATCGGCACGCGCACCGTAAGCGGTAGATGTTCCATACAACTCCTCCTTTGTATTTTTCTTCTTACATGCAGGGCAGACGCCCTGAAAAACAATGTCAAAGTCGATGAAATCAAAGCCCTGCTTATCGGCGACCGCATTCTTTAAATCAGGCACCTGAGGCATCTCCACATCAAACAGACGCTTACATCCCATGCACCGGATATGATGATGGCGGTCCAGTCTGCAGTCGAAGCGGTCCGCTCCCTCCACCAGCGTTACCTTGCAAAGCTCTCCGCTTTCCACCAGCTGATTCAGATTTCTATAGACTGTCGTTCTGCTGATCGTCGGATAGGAAGCGATAATCTCTCCATATACCTCGTCCGCTGTCGGATGCGAGTTTAATTTTTTCACTGCTTCCAGGGTAAGACTGCGTTGAATCGTCTTGCGTACCATTTTATCACTCCATCTCTATTGCTCAATGTTTCTTAATAGTATCTTATACTATTAAGAAGTTTATGTCAATATTTATTTTTGTATTCTAGGGAAATGCTGCCCTTCAAAAACGGCATCCAGCCCCTCCAGCCCCTGTGCAAGCTCCCGCTCACAGAGCCTCCCATAACCAAGCAGAAGTACGGGATATGCACCAAATTCCCCCTTCCCTGTGATACACTTCTCCTCCTTTGCCATACGGGCGATCCCTTCTTCCTGCCCCAAATAATACTGCCGTATACCCGACACCCGCACGCCAAATTCTTCCGCCCTCCTGCAAAGCTCCTGCTCCTGCTCCTGCGTCTGCACCTCAACCAGCAGATGAAGTCCTGCATGCTCGCCGATCACGCGGCGCACCCATCTCCTCTTTTTTAGCTCTGCCAATAAAAAGTCATGTCTGGCACGGTAAATACCTCTCATCTTATTCAGATGACGCTCAAAATGTCCCTCCCGGATAAAGCTGTTCACCAGCTCCTGCTGGATTCTCGGCACGGTCGCTGCATAAAAGCCGCAGACACAATGATAACGCTCCAAAAGCTTTGGCGGAAGCACCAGATAACTGATCCGAAGCGACGGTGCAATACTCTTGGAAAACGTGCCAAGATAAATAACTCTCCCAAAGCGGTCAATGCTCTGAAGCGACGGTATCGGCTTGCCGCGGTAACGGTATTCGCTGTCATGGTCGTCCTCAATGAGATAACGGCCTTCCCTCTCCGCTGCCCACTCCAAAAGCTCCAGTCGCTTTCCGAGCGTCATTACCGAACCAACCGGAAATTGGTGCGAGGGCATCACATAGACCAGCGATGGAGCAAGCCTTCGCACCTCTCTCATACAAAGTCCGTCCTCCAAAGCCGGAACAGTTATGACCTCATACCCCGTATTTAAAAAAGTGCGGTATGCCTGCGGATAACCGGGATCCTCCATCAAAACTGTCTGCTCCCGCCCCAGAATCTGTGACAGCAGTATCTCCAGATATTCATTTCCGGCGCCAACAATAATCTGATCCGGCAGACAATTTACCCCGCGCGCCTGATGCAGATAAGCGGCGATCGTCTCTCGCAGCTCCCGTCCTCCCTGCCCGTCTCCCGCCAGCAAAAGCTCCTCCCTGTCATCAAGCAGTACGTTTTTACTAAGCCTCCTCCAGATATTATACGGAAAATTCTCTGTGTCGACCGCATAAGGAGAAAAATCGATCAATGACAGCCTCTGCCCGTCCTCTCTAAGCGCCCTGGAGCCCCGGCTGACAAGCTCCCCTTCTTTTTGTATTTCCCGATGCAGACTGTAAAGCCCTGTAATATCGCATACAAAAAAGCCCCTGCAGGGTTCCGCTTTGATATATCCCTCTGCCCGGAGCTGTTCGTATGCGAGATCGACGGTACTTCGGCTGACGGAAAGCCCCTGCGCCAGCCGACGCGTCGATGGGAGCTTTTCTCCCCTTAAAAGGTTTCCTGATACAATCTCATTCTTAATCGACTCATATATTTTTTCATAAAGGGGAGCTTTCGCTCCCCCTTGCAGATCGATCATAATTTCCATTATTGCTTACTCTTTTTGATCTCGTTGACAATCGTCTCCTTTAAATCATAAGCACGGTCCTTCATCTTCTTGGACGCTGCCGCAGACTGCTGGATTCTTGCAATACACTTCGATGCCACATCATATTTCTTAAAATGATATGCCATCGTTGCCATCAGGTAATCCATCGTGCACTCATCCATACCGCACATCGGATAATTTTCACTTGCAACTGCTTTGGTAAAGCCCTCAAACGCCTGTGCGTAAAACGCCTCCTCCTGCTCCTTACATGCTTTGCGCTCCTGCTCCTGCTTTGGGTCCTTCGGGTCGAGCGTCTCGCATTTTCCGCGCAGCAGCCATGCCAGATTTAAGCAGGTATATGCTTTCTCGCTTGTCTTTCCTTTTTTTGCCATTGCACAAAAAAGCGCCAGCTTGTAACGCTCAATCGCCTCGTCATAGTCAAGCACCTTCGGCTCAATCGAACCATCTCCCTTAAAATTAGCGCAGACCTGCTCCTTCACCAGACGGATCTGACCGCTTGACAAATGCTCGAAATAGCGGCTGACCGCCGTATAACCGCAATGCGGGCACGACTTCACATTATACTTTAATGTATCAATATACTCATGGCGCGGGCGCAGATCCAAATCCGACTCCAGACGCTTGACACGGCTGTTGACAATTTTTGTCTTAAACACCTTATCGCAGACCGTGCAGCGAACCGCCTTGTCAAGAAGGAAGCTTGACTCCTGCGGGATCTCCCCCACCTGTGCGCCTTTCTCATTTACAACTTCCTTTTTCTCCTCCGCAAAAATATTTGCAGTATCCTCCGCCTTAATGCCAAACTTTTCTAACCCCGAGAATAAATTCATATGCTTTTCCTCCTAAATGTAACGCTACGCAGTCGGCAGCTTAAATGAGCTCTTTAATGATACGATGCGATTAAATACCGGATGCTCCGGCGCAGAATCCTTCACGTCCACACAGAAAAATCCTTGTCTGACGAACTGAAAGCTTTCATACGCCTTCGCCTGCGCCAAGCTCTCCTCCAGCATACAATCCTTTCGTACGATCAGGGAATTCGGGTTTAAATTCAGACTGCCGTCCTCATTGTACACGCCCTTCTCCTCATCCACGATATTCTCATACAAACGCACGGTCGCCTTCTTTGCATGCGCCGCAGATACCCAGTGAATCGTGCCCTTTACTTTTCGTCCGTCCGGACTGTTTCCGCCGCGTGACGCCGGATCGTAGGTACAGTGGATCTCCGTCACCCTTCCTTCCTCGTCCTTCACAAAGCTGTTGCAGGTCACAAAGTACGCGTTCATTAAGCGGACCTCATTCCCCGGAAACATGCGGAAATATTTCTTGGGCGGCTCCTCCATAAAGTCCTCGCGCTCAATGTAAATCTCTCTCGAAAACGGAACCTCCCGCACGCCGAGCGACTCGTTCTCAAGATTATTGACAACCTCCACATATTCTGTCTGCCCCTCGGGATAATTATCAATCACAACCTTCACAGGATCAAGCACCGCCATCATACGCGGACGCTTCATTTTTAAATCCTCGCGGATGCAGTACTCCAGCATCGCATAATCCACAGAGCTGTTCGCCTTGGAGATACCGCAGAGCTCCACAAACATTTTTAAGGATTCCGGCGTAAAGCCCCGTCTGCGCAATGCCGCGATCGACACAAGACGCGGATCATCCCAGCCATCAACGATTCCTTCCTCAACCAGACGCTTGATATAGCGCTTTCCCGTCACAACATTTGTCAGATACAGCTTTGCAAACTCAATCTGTCTTGGCGGCATCTGGCTCTTATCCGGCACCATATCAGCGCCAACCTCCCGGAGCACCCAATCATAAAGCGGTCTGTGGTCCTCAAACTCGAGCGTACAGATCGAATGCGTAATTCCCTCAATCGCATCCTCCATCGGATGTGCATAATCATACATCGGGTAAATACACCATTGATCGCCGGTTCTGTGATGGCTCATACGCGCAACACGGTAGATGACAGGATCTCTCATATTGATATTGGAAGAAGCCATATCGATCCGGGCACGCAGCACCTTCTCGCCATCGGCAAACTTTCCATTCTTCATATCCGAAAAAAGCGCCAGATTCTCCTCAATGCTTCTGCTGCTGTAAGGGTCTTCCTTTCCCGCCTCGGTCAGCGTGCCGCGATACTCACGGATCTGTTCCGCCGAAAGGTCCGACACATATGCCTTACCTTTTTTAATGAGCCGCACCGCGCCCTCATACATCTGGTCAAAATAATCCGATGCAAACAGCAGCCGCTCCTCCCAGTCCGCGCCGAGCCATTTTATATCCTCTATGATCGCCTCCACAAACTCCGTCTTTTCCTTCGTCGGGTTCGTATCGTCAAAGCGCAGATTAAACTTACCGTCATACTTTTGCGCCAAGCCGTAATTCAGTAAAATAGACTTGGCATGTCCAATATGCAGATAGCCGTTCGGCTCCGGCGGGAATCTTGTATGCACCTTCGTGCAATGCCCCTCCTCTATATCCTTATCAATGATCTGCTCAATAAAATTCTTTGAGACATTTTCATTCTCCATTGTCATTCCTCCTCATCTTCTGCCAAAAAAGCAGGACAGCTTATCACATATCATACATGATACGCACGCAGGGCGCAAGCATAATCTGAAAACCTGTCTTGCTTTAGCCCCTGACTTCATTCCGCAATCTGTTGCAGAGCGCGATGCCCGCCAGCAGCAGAATCGGAAAGATCACAGCAGCCAAAATCCCTGCCTTTAAATTATCATTCCTGACACCTGAAACGATACCCGCCAACGTAGGTCCGCCGGAGCAGCCCAAGTCCCCTCCAAGCGCGAGCAGTGCAAACAGCGCCGTCCCACCGCTTGGAAGCGCGGCTGCCGCCTTACTGAAGGTCCCCGGCCACATAATGCCGACAGACAGACCGCAGAACGCACATGCCAAAAGATTGACTGCGGGAACAGGTACAAATACAATACAAAGATACGAAACGATACACAACAAACTGCTGCCTGCCATAAAACTATCCAGCGCGATCCGATCCCCGAATTTCCCGTAAAAAGCACGGGAAATCCCCATCAGCAACGCAAATGTCATAGGTCCCGCCAGATCTCCGAGCGTCTTGCTGATGCCAAGCCCCTGCTCGGCAAACATGGAAGCCCATTGGCTGACTGCCTGCTCGCTTGCTCCGGCACAGACCATCATCAGCAAAAGGACCCAAAACAGCCGGTCGGAAAGGAGCTGCCTGATAGTCATTCCGCTCTCACCCTCCGGCGCAAGCGGTGCAAGCGGCACCTTCAGAAACGCAAACATGTTTCCAAGCGGGATCAACGCCCAAAAAAGTGCCAGAAGCTTCCAAGCCTCCGTTCCCGCAAGCTGAAAAAACAGGGTCGAAACCAATATCACCCCGACATGCCCCCAGCAGTAAAAAGAGTGCAGCATACTCATCGCCGCTTCTTTATTCTCCGACGGACACGCCTCCACGACCGGGCTGACAAGCACCTCCAAAAGCCCGCCGCCGATCGCATAGATCATGACTGCAGTCAAAATTCCAACAAACGGGTCAGCCAGCACCTCCGGAAGAATCGTCAGTGATACAAGACCTGCCGCCGCCAACAGATGCGCCAGCACCATAGACCTGCGGTAACCAATACGATCCACAAACCCGATTGCCAATAAATCGACCAGAAGCTGAATCCCAAAATTAAAGGTCACTAACAACGTGATCCTTGATAAGGAGATTCCATAACTTCGCTGAAAGGTCAAAAACAGCAGCGGCACAAAATTATTGATGATCGCCTGCACGATATATGCCGTAAAGCATGCTGCAATCGTCTTATTATATTGCTTTTTCATTTGGAATACTTCTTACTCTGCTCCTCTAAAAATTCCGGCGTATCAAAATAATGAATCTTCATGGCGGCCTTCACCTCGGCAACCGTCTTAGCCGCCTCCTCCCTTGCCGTCTCGCTGCCCGCCTTTAAAATATCGTAGACATCGCCGATTCTCTGCTCATACTCTGCCCTGCGCGCACGGATGGGACGAAGCTCCTCCTGCATAACGTTATTTAAGAACTTCTTGACCTTCACATCGCCAAGTCCGCCTCTCCTGTAGTGCGCCTTCAGCTCATCGAGATTCGTATATTCCGGCAGATACTCTGCAAAATGACCGTCATTGCAAAACGCGTCCAGATAAGTAAACACCGTATTTCCTTCCAGCTTTCCCGGATCTTCGATGCGGATATGCTCCGGGTCGGTAAACATGGACATGATCTTCTTCCGCACATCCTCCTCGGACTCCGAAAGATAAATACAATTTCCCAGCGACTTGCTCATCTTTGCCTTACCGTCCGTTCCCGGCAGCCGCAGACATGCCTTATTCGACGGCAGGAGAATCTGCGGATCAACAAGCGTCTCCCCATATACGGCATTAAACTTATGCACGATCTCCTTCGTCTGCTCAAGCATCGGCATCTGATCCTCGCCAACCGGCACAGTCGTCGCCTTAAACGCCGTAATATCCGCCGCCTGACTGATCGGATAAGTAAAAAATCCAACCGGTATACTCGTCTCAAAATTGCGCATCTGGATCTCCGCCTTTACCGTTGGATTGCGCTGCAGCCTGGAAACCGTCACCAGATTCATATAATAAAAGGCAAGCTCCGTCAGCTCCGACACATACGACTGGATAAAAATATGAGACTTCGCCGGATCAATGCCAACTGACAGATAATCAAGCGCCACCTCCATAATATGATCCCGCACCTTTGCCGGATCATCTGCATTGTCCGTCAGCGCCTGCGCATCTGCGATCATAATAAAAATCTTATCGAACTCACCGGAATTTTGAAGCTCAACTCTCCGCTTTAATGAACCCACATAATGACCTACATGGAGCTTTCCGGTCGGGCGGTCGCCCGTTAAAATAATTTTCTCTGCCATCCTTCTTCCCCTGTCAAAATATTCTTTGTTCATTATACACGTTTTCTGATTCAAGTGCAATCCTTATAGCTGTTCTCTCTCCTCCTCACGCCCCTTCTGCTTTTGAAAAATATGGATCACTCCGCTGTCATTGAGACTTTTTAAAAGAGCGGTCGCGATCGGCAGAAGAAACAGACCCGCAATTCCCAAAAACTGCAGCCCCACGATCATCGCGATCAGCGTCACAACAGGCGAAAGTCCCATTTGCCGCCCAACAAGATGCGGCTCTGCAATATTGCGCACAACCGTCACGACCACATACAGCGCCACCAGACCAATGCCAAGCGACAGATTGCCCGAGGAAGCCGCGATCACCGCCCATGGCAGCAAAACCATTCCGGTTCCAAGCACAGGAAGGATATCTAAGATCGCAATGATAAACGCGATCACGACCGCCCCCTCCACGCGCAGCAGCAGAAGTCCCACCGTAAGCTCCAGAAATGTCATTCCTAGAATCAGGCAGTAGGAAAACGCATATTTTCCCAGTGTTCCCATAACATATTGCTGCATTCCATGCACATATGCCTTGAAGCGCTTCGGCACCTGCGCTTCAAGAAACGCACAGATATTCGGAAATTCCAGTTCCATGAGCATCGTCGCGATCAGCGTCAAAAACAGATTCATACAAATTCCGGGAATATGCCCTGCCGCTGCAGACACACCGTCAACAATCTTCCCCGAAATCTCTGATGCCATATTTCCGCCGCCGCGCAGCAGGCTTCCCTCTCCCTGTGCAGATACGCCAAGAACCTCCGTCCCCCATGTACTTGCCGTATGGAGAAACGGAGCGACCGATTCCTTAAAAAAGCAGGTAAGCTCCGATGCACAGCCGCGCAAAAGCTCTACGACACGCCAGCCCAGCAGATAAAGCAGCAGAGCGATCAGCGCATAAAAAAGTATAACGATAGAAACTGCTGCCGTCTTTCTTCCCACATGGATATATTTCACGGCAGCATCTACAACAAAGGAAAGCGCCCACGCCACGACAAATGCCGCCAGAAACGGAAACAACGCCACTCCCACATACTTCACAAGACAAAATACTGCCGCTGCCCACACACCCCAATACGCCGCCCGGATCAAAAATTCCTTCTGCCTTTTCAGCCGCTTTTCCCTCTCCATAGTTTCCCCCTCTTGCCCAGCTATTTATTAATAACTATATCCAATCAGACAAATCTCATGCCTTTCCTGTGAACAAAAATGTGCATCGTGCGAAGTCCTTCCCTCCGCCGCAGTGCGATCCCCGGAGCCTTTTTGCTTTATAGGGGACCAAGTTTCCTATAAAGCAAAAAGCCTCTCTGCTGTGTCGTCTACGACTTATCTCAGCAGAAAGGCTCCTGTTATGTTGCCTGCAGCTATTTTGAAATATTAATTAATTGGGGTAGTCCGGTCTCATAGCTAAGCCTTATATGTGGCTCGCCATATTCCCCTGCCCTTTGTCCGCACATCTGCTTCGGAAAGCTCATGATCGCAGACTTTCTCTCTTGTTAAATTGCCTACGCCTCTGTTTTCAGGATATAAATGCAGTTTGGTTTATCCACCTTCACCCGTGCCCCCTCCTGCAGGGAATATCCCCGTTCAAAATCAATGCGGTAGGTAAAAATGTCATTGGAATTATTATTAAGCGTCAGATAACGCATTTCATCCGGATAAAACGCCAGCATCTTCGGATAATCGCTGTTGACCTTCGTCATGAACTTCTCCGTAAGCATTCCGGTCCTGGCATCGATCTCATAGCACACGACAGAATTAACACCGGCATTGCTGCACATCAGATATTTGCCGCTCTTTGAGATTTCCATGCCCGAGGCTGCACAGACGTCCTCCTCCTTATGCGTAACAGTCCGAACCTCCTGGATCTTTTCAAACACAGGTTCGTCGTCCACAACCGAATAATGGTATACCTCGATCATATTCAAAAGCTCGTATAAAATATATGCGTACTGTCCGTCTCTGGAAAACCGTATCATACGGGGCGCAGACTCCAGCGGCCCACGGATAATATCGATCAGCTTAAGCTTTCCGTTCTCATAATCCACACGGTACACCTTCACCTGATCCAGACCATTGTCGACAGCACAGAGAAACTTCTGCTCCGGTGTCAGCTTGACGCAGTCTACATGCGGAATGAAATTGCGCTGGGCAATGCTTCTGCCCATACCCTTGTGAAAGACCCCGTCAGAAATCTCACCGATGCTTCCGTCCGGCGCAAGGCGCATCATGCTGACGCGCCCGTCATGATGACCGCCCACAAACAAATAACGGTTTTCATCATCCACCTCGACATAACAGCCGCGCATACCGCCGATCCACTGCTTATTCATCGGAATCAGATCGCCGTCCGGCTGGATGGCAAACGCCTCCACTCCCTCGTCCGCGATCGAATACAAAAATCTGCGATCCTTGGACACCACAATATCGGACGGATTATTGATCGGAACAACCTTACGTTCCCTTAATCCACCCTCCGACACATTCAAGTCATAAATATGGATTCCGACACTGTTCTCGTGGGTGTAGGTACCCACATACGCAACATATTTCTCCTCTTTCATCGCTTTGTACCGTCCTTATTCTTTTCTGCGCAAAATATCATAAAGCTCCAATGGCTCTCCTAAATCGATAAAAAGTACCTGCTGCGGATGCGGACAAGACTCCATTTCCTGTCCCTGCTCATCCACGATCCGACGGACAGTTACCGTCCGGTTCTCACCGTCCGGCTTCATCAGCTCAATTTCCTCTCCCACGGAAAACTTGTTGCGCTGCTCGATGCGGTACAGACCTTCCTTTGTCCGCTCACCCACAATGCCAAGATAAGTGTATTCCTTGACATATGTATTGTTGTCATAGATCTGCGCCTCATCCGTCGGTCTTCCAAAGAAAAATCCGGTTGTAAACTGACGATAGGTACAATTTGATATTTGATCCAGATACCACGGCAGATGCTCCTTGTAAAGCTCGGGTGACTGCTTATAATCGTCAATCGCCCTCCGGTAGGTTCTTGCCACGGTTGCCACATATAGCGCTGTCTTCATTCTACCCTCTATTTTAAAACTGTCAATACCCGATTCCATCAGCTCCGGAATATGCTCGATCATACAAAGGTCTCTGGAATTAAAAATGTAAGTACCGCGCTCGTTTTCATAGACCGGCAGATACTCTCCCGGACGCTTCTCCTCCACCAGCGCATATTTCCAACGGCACGGGTGCGTACATGCGCCGCGGTTCGCGTCCCTTCCGGTAAAATAATTCGACAACAGACAACGTCCCGAATAGGACATACACATCGCTCCGTGAATAAAGGTCTCAATCTCAAGGTCATCGGGGATATTCGCCCGAATTTCCCGAATCTCTGCCAGAGAGAGCTCCCTTGCGGAAACAACGCGCTTTGCGCCCTGCGCGTACCAGAAAAGATAGGTTCCGTAATTCGTATTATTTGCCTGTGTGCTGATATGAAGCTCAAGCTCGGGACAGATCTCCTTTGCAATGGCAAACACCCCTGGGTCCGCAATGATCAGCGCATCGGGCTTTACCTCACGCAATTCCTCAAAATAACGCCGCACGCCTCTTAAATCTCCGTTGTGCGCCAGAATATTTGCAGTAATATATACCTTTACGCCATGCTCATGCGCAAATGCGATCCCCTCGCGGATCTCATCCATTGAAAAATTCTTCGCCTTCGCGCGGAGTCCAAATGCTTCTCCTCCGATATACACTGCATCCGCGCCGTAAATAACAGCAACCTTTAACACCTCAAGGCTGCTTGCCGGTATCAATAACTCCGGTTTTCTCATACTAATATACTAATCTCCATTCCTAAGCAGCTTATCGCAAAAAAGCGGCGCCGCTGCTGCGCCTAGCCTGTCTGCGGCGTCTCCTGCCGCTTTGTGCATCTTGTACTGACGGTGATCCCATCGCCTACCGGAAGCACTGCCGTGGTAAGCTCCTCATGGTGTGTCAGCACATATAAATATTCCCGCATCCGTTTATGGATCGTGCGGTTTCTTCGCGTCACGATAAAGCGCGATTCCAGAATATCCCCGTCCTGGAGGACATTGTCCGACACAAGGATGCCATCCGGCGCTAAAAGCCGCAGTATCTCAGGCAGAAAATGAATATACTGCCCCTTCGCCGCATCCATAAAAATAAAATCGAATGTCCCTTCCAACGTAGGAAGAAGCTCTGCGGCGTCTCCCTCCAAAAGAGTGATCTGATCCTCTTTGCACGCCCGACGGAAATTCTCACGGGCGATCGGAATCCGCTTTTCATAATTCTCAATCGTAATGATCCGCGTTGATCCCTGCGTATACTCCGCCATCAAAACAGCGGAGAAGCCGACTGCAGTTCCAACCTCCAGGATGCGCTCCGGCTTTTTCATTGCCAGAAGCAGCTTTAAAAAGCCCTGCATCTCCTTGCGGATGATCGGCACCCCTGCCGCCTTTGCTTCCCGCTCGATCCTGTCTAAAATTTCTGTATTTCCCGTATCAAGGGAATTGATATACGCTGCAAGTCTCTCGTCTGCAATCACTGCTCCGTACTCTCCTCTGTCCCTGTTCCCATCACGACGATCATCTCCTTGCCTGTCATGGATGTATTGAGCGTATAAATCCCCGGCAGAAGCTTATCGGAATATGCCGATAGCTTTAACTGCGCATAAAACAGCTTATCGTCACGGATCAGCCCCTGCTCCTTAAGCAGCTTTCCTATCTCATGCTCTGACATATCAGCAGTTATCTGCACCACAACATCCTCTCCCGGCGCTTCCGCAACCGCCTCCTCGGTAAAGACCCGATAACCGAAGTTGTAGCAAAAGGTTCCGAGCTCTATCAGACCTACCACAACAAGCAGGAGCACCAGAATAGAAAAACTCAGACTGACAAATTTAAAAATCATCTTATTTAGCTTCATGTATCTTCCTCGCCCGCCATGTCAAAGCGTTTTCTCTTACACTGCCCTTTCCTATACCTCCATAATGATCGGCATGATCATCGGACGGCGCTTTGTCTCCTTCCAGACAAAATCTCCGAGGGAATCCTTGATCTCGGTCTTGATCTTGCCCCAGTCTGTAATTCCCTTATCCATGCAATACTGCATCTTATCATCCAAAAGATTCTTTGCCTCCTCCATGAGGCTCTCTGAGCCCCGGACATAGACAAAGCCTCTTGAGACAAGGTCAGGTCCTGCCAAAAGCTGTCCCGAACCGCTCTCCAAGGTCAGCACCACAATGATGATACCGTCCTCCGCCAGATGCTGGCGGTCACGCAGCACGATATTTCCGACATCGCCTACGCCAAGACCGTCCACCATGATCGCTCCCGTATGCACCTTGCCAGTTACCGCCGCGCTCTCCTCCGAAAGCTCCAGCACGTCTCCGGTAGAGATCAGGAAAATATTTTCCTTTGGAATCCCAAGCTCCTGCGCCACCTTCGCCTGTGCGATCAAGTGACGGTACTCCCCATGTATCGGCACTGCATATTTCGGTCTTACCAGCGAATAAATCAGCTTGATCTCCTCCTGACAGGCATGACCCGACACATGCACATCCTGAAAAATCACATTTGCTCCCCTGATCGAGAGCTCGTTGATAATGCGCGAAACAGCTTTTTCATTGCCCGGTATCGGGTTGGAGCTTAAAACGATCGTGTCGTTCGGCTTAATTGACACCTTCTTATGAATGCCGCTCGCCATACGGGATAACGCCGCCATAGCCTCACCCTGGCTTCCCGTCGTGACAAGAACGATCTTCTCATCGGGATAGTGCTTTACCTCGTCAATATCGATCAGCGTATGATCCGGGATGCGGACATAGCCAAGCTCTGATGCGATCCCTATGATATTGACCATGCTGCGTCCCTCAACCGCAACCTTACGTCCATGCTTATAGGCTGTATTGATGATCTGCTGCACGCGGTCTACGTTCGATGCAAAGGTCGCCACAATGATCCTGCGGTCCTTATTATCTGCAAACAGCTCCTCAAAGGTTCTGCCAACCGTTTTTTCCGATTTCGTAAATCCCGGACGCTCCGCATTGGTACTGTCGCACATCAGGGCAAGCACGCCCTTCTTTCCGATCTCGCCAAAGCGCTGCAGATCGATCACATCGCCGAATACCGGCGTATAATCCACCTTAAAATCTCCGGTATGGACCACGATGCCCGCCGGCGAATAGATCGCGAGCGCAGCCGCGTCCTGAATGCTGTGGTTTGTCTTGATAAACTCCACGCGAAAGCATCCAAGATTGATGTGCTGTCCGTGCTTTACGACCTTGCGCTTTACCTTCGTGAGCATATTGTGTTCACGAAGCTTATGCTCGATCAGACCGTTTGTAAGCTTCGTCGAATAAATCGGCACATTGATCTCACGCAGCACATAAGGAATCGCTCCGATGTGATCCTCATGACCATGCGTAATAAAAAAGCCCTTGACCTTCTCGATATTCTCCCTCAGATAACTGATGTCCGGGATCACAAGGTCGATTCCATACATGTCATCCTCCGGAAATGAGAGACCGCAGTCCACAACAATAATACTGTCTTCGTACTCAAAGGCAGTAATGTTCATACCAATCTGCTGCAATCCTCCCAATGGAATGATCTTCAGCTTTGCAGTTTTTTCTTTTTTCAAAATATTACCTCCGTTCTTAACTTCATCTCTTTCTTACCGTTCGTATTCAATGTCTGCATCCTCGATCAGCTCCGCAAATATCTTGCCGACAGCCGTAAGCTCCGTGTCGTCCTCCACCATTTCGTATACGACCTCGTCGCCCTCCGTGCAGATTTCTTTCAAGATATATGCCTCACAGTCTTCTGTTTCCTTTTCCGTCACAAAAAGATATTTTGTTCCGCTTACCTTCGTCTCCTCAACCACAAAAAACGCAAGCTTCTCTTTGGATTTCGGGTCAATAAATACAACTTTCTCCATCATTACAATTACTCCATTTCATCGGCTGCCCATATGAAGCGAATCCAGATAACCCTGCAGGATAAATACCGCCGCAATCTTATCCACATACTTCTTTCGGTCCTCTCTCCTGATCCCTGTCTCCATCATGAGCCTGTCAGCCGAAACTGTCGTCAAACGCTCATCCCACAAGATGACCTCTACACCCGTCCGGCGCTCAAGCATCTCCTGGAACTCTTTTGTTTTCCCGCAACGCTCACCCTCGGTATTATTCATATTCTTCGGGTAACCCAACACGATACGCTCTACCTGATATTCCCGCACAATTTCTTCTATCCTTGCCAAAGACTGGCGCAGCTTATTAGGAGATTGTCTTCTGATAATCTCCAATCCCTGCGCCGTCAGTAAAAGCTCGTCGCTGACCGCAACACCAACAGTCTTCGCGCCGAAATCCAATCCTAAAATCCGCATCTTAAAATATCGCCTTTCCGCGCAGCTTATTCCCAGTGGTTATTCCTGATATAGGCGGTTAAAACCTCCTCAACCAGTTCGTCACGCTCTACCTTCATGATCAGACTTCTTGCATTCTTATAGCTGGTGATATAAGTAGGATCACCAGACATAATATATCCAACAATCTGATTCACCGGATTATAGCCCTTCTCCGTCAGTGCATGATAGACGATCGTCAGTATCTCACTCACCTTAAGCTCCGGCTCTTTTTCTACTTTAAAATATTGTGTGTTATTGATATTCTGCATATTTGTCACGCCCTTATACCTGCTCTCACAAGAATTTGTGCATTTTATCCTCTTGTGCGAAAAGCATTGCTATTTTCATTTTAATATAGTTTGTCCTAAAATTCAACCATAAGATAAATGCCTTCCGTCAGTTCTTTTTTTACGATGCCCGAAACAAACTGATTCTGCAGCTCCCTCTCGCTTTGTACGGCAACCTTGACATACTCCTTCGTATAGCCCGTATAGTATGTCTCGCCCTCCCAGAGAAACTTCTCCTCAAGGATCGCCTGCGTCTTTTTCCCTATATAATAATCGCGGAACTCTCTCGACATACGCGCGCCCAATGCGAGCAGCTCCTCGCTGCGCCGCTTTTTTATCTCCTCCGGTATCTGCTCCTTCATTGCCGCAGCCTTCGTACCCTCGCGCTTGGAATACTGGAAAATATGCATCTCATAAAAACGGATGCGCTCTAAATATGCCCGCGTCGTCTCAAATTCTTCTTCCGTCTCTCCCGGAAATCCAACGATCACATCCGTGGTGATCGCCGGATGCGCAAAATATCTGCGCAAAATTTCACAGCCCTTTTCATATTCCGCAGTATCATACCGTCTGTTCATGCGGGAGAGCGTCGCGTCACAGCCGCTCTGTAATGACAGATGAAAATGCGGGCAGATTTTCTCCATACCTGAGAGCTTTGCAGCAAACTCCTCCGTCACAATGCGCGGCTCTAAGCTGCCCAGCCGGATTCTTTGAATCCCATCCTCTTTATGGACCTGTTCGATCAGATGCAGCAGACTGTCGCCTGTATCCACACCGTAAGAGCTTAGGTGAATGCCGGTCAGCACAACCTCCTGATAACCGTTCGCCGCCAGTCTGCGTATCTCCGCCACCACCTCCTGTGCGGCGCGGCTTCTGACCCTGCCGCGCGCAAACGGTATGATACAATAGCTGCAAAACTGGTTGCAGCCGTCCTGCACCTTGATAAACGCTCTCGTATGCTCTGCCGTCTTTTCCAAAAACAGCTCCTCATACTCCTGTTTCTCATGGTTAATATCCGTCACGCTTTTGGTCTTTCCGCAAGACGCTTCATATTCATTTAGAAGCTCCAACAGCTCATGCTTTTTATTATTTCCTATCACAATGTCGATCGCATCATCGACAAGCGCCTGCTCCTCCTTTGTCTGCACATAGCATCCAGCCCCGACAACGATCGCCTCGGGATTCATCTTTTTTGCCCGGTGCAGCATCTGTCTTGACTTCCTGTCCGCCATATTCGTCACCGAACAGGTATTGATCACATAGACGTCGGCGCGTTCCGTAAAGGGCACGATCTCATATCCCGCCCCCTCCAGCAGCTGCTGCATTGCCTCCGTCTCATATGCATTTACCTTACATCCCAAATTATGTAACGCCGCTTTTTTCATCTCTGCCTCCTTTTTGTATTCCTTCCATTTTAAACGTGGGCGTACAAGTCTGTGGCTGAAAAATTTCTGTCTATGATCCTTCAGCCATATTTCCTGCTCATTTTCACTTGCTTTTTATGTTGACTTTTCCATGAAAAACCATTACTATAGAACTATCTTGAAACAGTTAATTCTAAGGAGGTTTTTCACATGAAAACAGTACAGATTTCTTTAAACTCCATTGACAAGGTAAAGTCTTTTGTCAACGCTATCACACAGTATGAATTTGATTTTGACTTAATCTCTGGCAGATATGTGATTGACGCAAAGTCTATTATGGGTATCTTCAGCTTAGATTTATCCAAGCCGATCGACCTTGCCATTCATGCAGAGACGAATGTGGACGAGATTATGGAAACCTTAAAGCCTTACCTGATCTAATTTCTTAAAAAGCGCACCGCAGGAAGATTTCCTGCGGTTTTTTCAATTCACGATCATTGTGGATTGATTTTCTTATCCTTCAAGCTCTATCACCTCTGTCGTGTCGATCGCCGCCTGCATCAGCGCGTCGATCTTCTCATCAAGCTTCTTCTCATCATTATGGATCACATTTAAGCTCGGCTTTGTGACCGGATGCTTTGCCACAAAAATCGTACAGCAATCCTCATACGGCAAAATCGACGTCTCGTATGCGCCGATCCTCTCGGACACCTCCACGATCTCCTGCTTATCAAAGCCGATCAGCGGACGGTACACAGGCATCGTGCAGACCTCGTTTGTCGCCGCTAATGACTGCATCGTCTGGCTTGCCACCTGTCCAATGCTCTCTCCGGTAATGAGTCCCAGGCATTTATGTTCCTTCGCAAAATGCTCCGCAAGCTTCATCATGTAGCGGCGCATGATAATTGTAAGCTCCTCATGCGGGCACTGCTCATAGATGTAGAGCTGAATGTCCGTAAAGTTTACGACATGCAGCTTCATCGGACCGGAATATTTTGCAACAATCTTTGCCAGATCGACAACCTTCTGCTTTGCGCGCTCTGACGTATAAGGCGGCGCATGAAAATAAACTGCGTCTATGGATACGCCACGCTTTGCGATCATATAGCCCGCCACCGGACTGTCAATGCCCCCCGATAAGAGCAGCATCGCGCTGCCGTTTGTCCCGACCGGCATACCGCCCGGTCCGGGAATGATCACAGAATAGATGTTAATCTGGTTGCGGATCTCAACATTCAGCACAACCTCAGGCTGATGCACGTCCACACGGGTTTTGGGAAATGCCTCCAGAATCTTCTCGCCCAGCTTTGCATTGATCTCCATCGACTCCATCGGGTAATTTTTACGCGCACGTCTCGCATTGACCTTAAAGGTAAACTGCTTGTCCGCATAGACACGGTCGATGTAAGCGAGCACTTCCTCTGCAAGACGCTCAAAGCCTTCATCCTCAATAAGAACGACCGGACAGATGCCGACGATACCGAACACACATTTTAATGCGCCGATCACCTCGTCATGATCATACTCCCCTTCCGCATCCACATAAATCCGTCCCTGCTCCTTGCGCACGCGGAATTTACCGTCCACCTTTTTTAACACACGGCTGATCCTGCCGACAAGCGCATCCTCGAACAGATAACGGTTTTTCCCCTTAATTGCAATTTCTGCGTACTTAATTAAAAATGATCTGTACATATATAATCTCCATTCTTTTTACATACGTTTGCTCTCATATGTCTATCCGATCTATCTGCGGACAAATTTTCTGCGGAACGGAATGATCTCCTTCATTTTCTCCACTGCATAATCGACTTCCTCCTCCGTCGTATCAACGCTAAGGCTGATACGGATCGTCGATTCCACTGCACCTTTGGAAAGTCCAAGCGCCTGCAGCGTGCGGCTTGGCGCTGGCTTATGCGAGGAGCAGGCGCTGCCCGCTGACACATAAATGCCATACTCCTCCAGAGAGTGCAGCATGACCTCGCTTTTCACATCACGAATGCTGATGCTTACAATGTGCGGCGCACAGCTTCTGTCTGTTCTGCCATTTACCGTCACGCCCTCAATCTCCCCGACCCCTGCGATCAGACGCTCTCTTAGCGCATACATCCGCTCTATTTTTTCCTCAAAATCCTCATAAATCTCCGCCGCGGCTTCCCCAAGCGCAGCCACCCCCGGCACATTCTCCGTTCCGGACCGCAG
>Avalanche_p1__coassemble_875_pt1 | contig 25787 bp, 23 predicted proteins | sample Avalanche_p1__metabat2_low_PE_018 | metagenome-assembled genome bin Avalanche_p1 | reverse complement strand
GTGCACGCGTATTTGATGTGTTCTTCCTGTTTCAAGTTCAAATTCCATATAAGTGTAATTTGTAAATCGCTCCAGCACACGATAATGGGTAACGGCGCATTTACCGTTTTTCTCATTGACCGCCATTTTTTTTCGTTCGATGGGATGTCTGCCGATCGGCGCATCAATTTTGCCGCAATCATCCTTCACCCGTCCGTATACAATTCCCCTGTATTTTCGTGTGACAGAATGTGCTTTGATCTGCGCGGCAATGCAAACATGGCTCTCATCATTTTTGCAAACGATCAGGGAGCCTGTCGTATCCATATCAATCCGATGTACGATCCCCGGACGAATCTCACCATTAATTCCGGAGAGACTGTCGCGGCAGTGATACATGACTGCGTTGACAAGCGTACCCCCGGAATGTCCGGCAGAGGGATGGACGACCATTCCCTTCGGTTTATTTACAATTAAAACATCCTCATCCTCATATAAAATATCAAGCGGAATATTCTCAGGAAGAATCGGTGTTTCCACCGCATCAGGTATTTCTACCGTAATAAGTTCATCTGCCCTTAACCGGTAATTTGCTTTCCGGGTGACATCATTGACACGAACATGACCGTCCTTGATTAATTTTTGAAAAAAAGAGCGTGACAAACCGGAGCCTGCCTGTTCAAAAAGCAGCCCCAAATATTTGTCCAGACGCTCTCCCTCATACTCTGCCCCCACTTCAAACTGTTCGCTGTTCATGCCTCCTCCTTTTTCTTAGAAGGGAAGATGCGCTCAAAATCAGATTCCTTATAATAGAAAAGACCAAGCACGATCAAGAGAATCGCAGCAACTGTCACATAAATATCTGCCATATTAAAAATGGGGAAATCAATCAGGCAAAAATAGAAAAAATCAACAACGTAGCCCTGTGTCAGTCGGTCGATGTAATTCCCGATCGCACCCGCAAAAAATAAAACGGCAGCCGCATGCAGCCAGAAAAAGCGCCGCTCATTCGGCAGCCTGAACAGATAAAAATAAATGATCAAAAGCGCAACCACAGTCGTTAAAATAAGAAAAAGCATCTGCTTTTCCTGCAAGATACCAAAAGCAGCTCCGCGGTTTTCGAGATAACGAAGCTCAAATACACCCTCCCACAGAACAATGGATTCCTGTCCTTTTAAATGGGCGACTGCTAGATTTTTTGTAAATTGATCGAGAAAAATAAGCACTGCTGATATAAAGAAACCAATCAGCCCTTTACAAATTCCGGAACATGTACGCATAAAATCTGCTCCCCTTTCTTTCTTCTTACACATCCTCCAAGCGGCATATATAGGAGATCCCATCTAAGAGCTGTTCGTCCGTCAAACCACGCGCAATATACGCCTCTCCGGGCTTTCTCAATAAAATAAATTGAATCTGCCCGCCCGCCATCTTCTTGTCAGACTTTGTCGCGGCAAGAATCTCCGTTGGTTCTATACCGCCGACAGAGGTTTCAAAGCCAAAAGAAATCAGACAGTCTTTTATCTCCTTTAGGGCCGTTTCATCTATATTTCCCGTCTTCACGGAAAGATAAGCTGCCGACATCATACCAAGCCCCACACACGCACCATGCGAAAGAGAAAAATCGCAGAGCTTTTCCACTGCATGGCCAATCGTATGTCCGAAATTTAAAAGAGCACGTTCTCCCTTCTCTTTTGGATCCTGCTCTACGACCTCACGCTTGATCAGGCAGCTTCGCGCAACCATTTCCTCCATAGTGGGAAGGTCTCTTTCCAAAATCGCGCTGCGATTTTCCTTCAGCCACGCAAAATAAGACGCGTCACGGATCAGTCCATGCTTGATAATTTCACCCATTCCAGAAATAATCTCACGGTCTGGCAATGACGTTAAAACAGAAGAATTGATATAGACAAGTCTCGGCTGATAAAAAGCGCCGACCATATTTTTATACTGCATAAAATCAACGCCTGTTTTTCCGCCAATACTGCTGTCTACCTGTGCTAACAGTGTAGTCGGAACCTGAATAAAATCAATTCCCCGCAGATAAGTGGCGGCGGTAAATCCTGTGAGATCACCAACAACACCTCCGCCCAGAGCAAGCAGCAAATCTCCCCGTTCCAAACGATGCTTGATCAAAAATTCATAGAGGCCCTCCACAGTCGTCAGATTTTTATGGCGCTCTCCCGCCGCAAAGGTATATAGCGCCACAAAATCAAATGCTTCCTGCAGACATGCCTTCACCTGCGCGCCATAATATGTTCCCACATTGGAATCAGTCACAATACAAATCTTTCGTGCACGTTCATAGCCAAGCTTTACCAGCTGTGTACTCAATTCACAAAAATCATCAGTCAGTCTGATACAGTAGATTTCTCTGTCATCCTCTCTGACGGAAATTGTCTTTGCCATAAGCAATATCCCTTCTTAATTGCGATAAATCTGATAAGTAAATTTCAGTCTGCCCTTATTCGTCGTTCCCTGCTCACTCTGATAAATAAAACGACCACAGCCGCGCACCGATATGACATCCTCCTGTCTGCAGCTATAGGTTGGACTTGTCGTAAGCTTTCCGTTTATAAATACCTTTTCACGCCGAAACAATTCCAGCGCCTGACTGCGCGAAAGCTTATAAACACAAGCAATAACGGCATCGATGCGATTGGAGGTGATGATTCCCGTCGCAAGCTCCGGCGCCTGCACATCGTTGATCTCATCAAGCTCACATTCCTCCAGATGAACAAGCGTGTGGCGCACCTTTGTGAGATTTTCCATAAAATAACCGGAGATGCCAGTCTCACAAATGAGATAAGCAGCGCCCTCTCCGAGCATAATATCCCCGATCCTGTTGCGTTCCACACCCAGATTCATGATCGCGCCTAAAATATCCCGGTGACCAAATTTCTCTGCAAACTTGGGATAGGAAGGGGTCATACGCAGCGCCGTAATCGGATAATTCCATGCATAGGAAAGAGCATCAGGAAGAAATGCAATCATCTGACGCTCTGCAAAAGAAACACCGCCAAAGCACTCTGTTTCTGTCGCAAAAAGCTTCTTTGACTGGTGATAAATATTTAATTCATTCAAATTAAGGAAATCACTAAACAAAACGATTCCCCTGCGGTCCGCCTGTTTCGATAAATCGATCAGGCGCTTTTGACAAAGTTCCTGTTCATTCATATACATTAAAAATCCGTCTGGATATTTCTTCCATTAAAGGAGTCTACCAGATTGAGAAAATCTCCTGAGATGTCTACCGACGCTGGTGTGATGATAAATATGTAATTTGATATTTTCTGAAGGTTTCCGCTGATCGCAAAGCAGGAACCGGAGGTAAAATCGATAATCCGCTGGGCAATTTCCACATCAAGCCCCTCCACATTCAAAACTACGGTACGGTTATTCAGCAATGTTTCCGTAATCTCCCTTGCATCCTCTACCGAGGTTGGCTTGATCACACAGACCTCCATACCATTGCCGGAAGCCTTCTTCACCGGGCGGATTGGAGTGACCTTTGAGGAGGTCTTTGACGATTTTTCATGATACGACTTTCCGGTATCATAATCGTCGTCATAATCATCCATACGCTTTTCCTTGCGGAACGAAGATTTCGGCTTAATATCCTCATCCTCATAATCATCATCGTAATCATAATCCTCATTATAAAAATCGTCATCATCATCCGGATTCAGACGCATGATATTTAAAAACTTATCCATAATTCCCATTTAATTGCGCTCCTGACTCTAGCTGTTCTTATAAATCCGCTCCCCAAATATACCGGTTCCCACACGAATAAGCGTTGCCCCTTCCTCGATGGCAACGGTGTAGTCTCCAGTCATACCCATAGACAATACTTTCATAGATACATTATCTATGTTTTTATTCATTATGTCAACAGATAATTGCTTTATTTTGCGGAAATACGGGCGGTTCTCCTCGGCATCTGCAACATTTGGGGCGATTGTCATCAGTCCCTGAATGCGCACGTTTTCCAGCCTTGCGATCTCCTCCACCAAAAGAATCGCATCCTCCGCCGAGGTTCCGAATTTGGAATCCTCTCCGGCAATATTGACCTCGACGAGGATCGGAACGATCATATGTTTCTTCTTTGCCTGGATATTAATTTCCTCGGCGAGACGGTAGGTATCGACCGAATGGATCAATGCCACCCTTCCGACGATATACTTTACCTTGTTCCGCTGCAAATGCCCGATCATATGCCAGCGAATATCTGACGGAAGCTCATCCATCTTCTGACAAAGCTCCTGCACCTTATTTTCTCCAAAGTCACGAATATTTGCCGCGTAAACCTCCTCTAGCATGGAGATGGGTTTTGTTTTGCTCACGGCAATGAGCGTGACCTCCTCACGCTTCCTTCCCGCCGCCTGACATGCAGCCTGAATCTTTTGTTCCACTGACGCTAAATTTTCTGTGATCATATTCTTTCCTCCCAAAGCTTACTGTGTAACTAAATCGTCTTCCTTGATCTTAGAGCCATCCAATGCAATATGGTCATACAATGCGATTCCATAGTCTGTTCCTGTACGGACAATCGAATACTCCTCGTTCTGATATAAAACATCAATCTGTTTAAATACTGCATAACCCTTATTGATATTGTATACGCCATCCAAAACAGCAGTATTCTCCCCGATCCGGTAGGAAGCGCTGGAATCCGGCTTTTTAATGACATCCCACGCTCCGACGTCCTCATCATCAATATAATAGGATTCCTCTGTCTCATAGTAGATCGTCGGTGTGAGAAATTCCGTGTGCTCCTTTCCGTCCTTATCCACACGGGACAGCAGGATTCCCTGCTCCTGCGAATCACCGCCCAGTAAAAAATATTCCTTTGGCACGGTAAAAAATTCTTTTTGTGTGATAGAGGAATTTGGGAGCTTCAAGCCCGTTCCTTCCTGCAGGAGCAGCTCTATCTCAATGTAGCGGTCCTTTGCATAACGGATCATTGAATTTTTCAGGTTGAGGATCAAATAATCCTGCCCGTCCCGATTGACGAGGGAGTACGTCGCATAAGCCGTCTTATCATCCTTTACAAAACGAAGTTTCAGTGTGTCGTCATCTGCCAGCTCCTTCGCCACACCCTGCGGAACAGGAAGGACAATATTCCAAAGCTCACTCGTGATCAGCTTATAAAGAGGAGCTCCGTTCTCAATCTTTCCTGCGTTCTGATTGCTCACCCGGCTGTAGGAAGCCTCATGGAACATATCCGCAGTAAAGCTGTCTGTGGTAACCTCCTCATAGCCGTCCGTATAATAGACAACGACACCATGCGTATCTGCAGCAATCGGATGAAAGGTATTTCCCGCCTGTGCGCTCGCCGTATAATCGCCAAGCTGTGAAAGCGCATTTAGATTCAAGGCTTCATTGAGCGAGGATGCAACGTCCTCCTTAAAGGAATATACCTGATAAAAATTTTCTGACTGATAGGAGGTCTGAAAATCATAAATACTCTCCTCCAGCTCCGAAAGAACATCGGAATCCAGCTCCGAAACCTTCTGCTCTGCATTGTCAAGCAAATCTGAGATCTCTCCATTTTCATCAATCGAGCATACAAGGTTATTGTAACTGACCTTAGAGCCCTCCTTTACATAAAAATTCATCGTTCCTGTATAATTTGCATAATATACCTGCTCCTCACGCAGGATCAGTCCGCGATAGACATGGTTTGCCGCCATCGTTCCCTGCTCCACCTCATAAGGAGAGATGTGCGTCGCAGTCATATAGGTAAACACATTAAAAATAAGATAAATAAAAATAACGACAAAAATAATGATGCCAATATTCAGATTAAAAGGTTTGCGATACCTTACTACCTTTTTATTTTCACTCAAAAAAATACCCGCCTTTTTTAATTTCAATAAATCTATTTTATCATTTTACCGCAAAGAAAACAACTTCTGCAATGTATAAATGCAATCTGTCCGGTACATACTATCGAAAAAGGAGGAATCAGCATGAATACAAATTGGTTGGATTATACATTGCTCACATTAGTGATCATCGGAGCCGTCAACTGGGGATTGATCGGCTTCTTCCGCTTTGATCTCGTCGCCTTTATATTCGGCGATATGTCATGGCTCACCAGGATCATCTATGCGGTTGTTGGGCTTGGCGGCTTATATCTGCTCAGTCTCTTTGGCAGGATCCGTTCTATGGAAGAATCATAAGCGATAAGATCATAAGAAAATAAGTCATGGGAAACGCGAAGTTTTCTAATTCCAAAAGAACCTGTTATGTCAACAACGAGCGGCACGCTTCGCGAGCCACTCTTATGTCAACAAAAAGTGCTGCTAACATGCAGCACTTTTTGTGTTTAAAATTATAAGGAAATGACGATTTTCGCCTTAGCACATTCGGGAAGCTGCGATGCATCGCGGGATATGCTTAAAATAAACTTCACATTATATTTTTCACTGATCACATCAAGCTTTTGGATCGCATGACTGATTTCCTCCTCTGTATCAATGCACGAAATTGTCAGAAAGCTGTCTAAATACATTTCTTCCAGATCATTGTCCTGCGATACGATACCGCAGATAAAGCCGAGGAATTCATCACAATTATCAATCGGATAATCTGTCACGTTAATGAGCCGAACCTTATTATTCAGTTCGTACATATGCTTCTGGCTCTTGTCAAGATATACGATATTACCGGACACGGCAGCAACAGAAGCATTCACTTTGTTTAATAATTCCTTTGTCTTGCCTTTTCCCTTTTCACCTGAAATAATCTCTATCATGGTCATTTCCTCCTAGTAGTCCTGTTTTATGCATATTCTTTGTTAATATGTATAAAAGCAGTTGGTTTTATAAAACAATTATAGTCTATATGCACATAAAACACAACTACTAATTTGCAAACCCTGCAAGGATTTCATTCATCAGCATATAAAGGTTTGATTTCCCATCCGCTTTAAATACGATAGAAATAATCGGCTGTCCTGACGCATTTTGGGAATACAAAACAAGACAATAGCCTGCCTCTCCGGTTGTTCCCGTCTTTCCTCCAAGGATCGTGAAGCCTTCCGGTGTTTTTGCCTCTCCGGTCAGATAAAGATTGGTATTTTCCCATGTCTTTTCAACTGACTCCCCCTGCGCATTCGTATAGACAACGTCGTAAGACTTTGCAGCAATGATCTCTGAAAACATCTGATTTTCCAAAGCTTTCGCAAAAATTAAATACATATCATAGACTGTCGTATAATGATTTTCATCAGGCAGACCGTTCGGATTGACAAAATGAGTCTGTGTTGCCCCCATTGCTGCCGCCTCCTGATTCATCAGCTCTGCAAATGCCTCTACCGATCCGGCAAGATGCTCTGCAATCGCAATCGCCGCATCGTTTCCGCTGCGGAGCATCATTCCATAGAGAAGGTCACGGAGTGTCACACGGTCTCCTGCCTTTAAGTCGCAGACAGACGAATCGGCAGCCTGATTGGCGGCATTCTCACTGACTGTCACATAGACGTTAAGATCATCAGAATATTTAAGAGCAAGATAGGCAGTCAGAATTTTTGTAGTGCTTGCCGGATACAAGCGTTCGTAAAGATTCTTGGCATATACAACCTCCCCGGTGGAAAGATTAAACGCGCCGGCGCCCTCCGCCACCGAGGAGGTTGTCGCGTCCGTACCAAGCGCAATATCCTCTGACACACAAAGTCCGGTGGAAAAATAGTTTTTAGAAGTGTCCGAACCCGTCGCAGAAATGCCAAGTGAATCCGCCATTTCATACACGTCATAGGAATCTGTGAGTGTTTCCCCGCTGCCGCAGCCGTATACGGCAAAGACCAGACATATCATAAGTGTAAATGCCGCAGTTTTACTTATACATCTCACGCCACTCCAAGTCCCCTCTGTCTAATGATTTGATCAAAAGCTCCGCGCTTGCCAGATTTGTCGCAAGCGGAATATTATGCGTATCACAGATACGAAGAATACTGTGAATATCCGGCTCATGGGACTTCGGCGCCAGCGGATCGCGCAGAAAAATGACAAGATCAATGTCATTGTGCTCAATCTGCGCGCCAAGCTGCTGCGCACCGCCGAGATGCCCGGCAAGATATTTGTGAATATTTAAGTTTGTGACCTCCTCGATCAGCCGTCCGGTCGTTCCGGTTGCATACAACTCATTTTTACTTAAGATCCCCCGATAAGCAATACAAAAATTCTGCATCAATTTCTTCTTTGAATCATGCGCGATCAATCCAATGTTCATATTCGCAGATACCCCCTGTTAATATTTTTTAGGCTGCAGACCGACATTTAGAACAAGTCCGATGCCTATATATAATGACCATAGCGAAGTAAGACCATAGCTCACAAACGGTAAGGTTACGCCTGTATTTGGAAGCAGACCGCTGGCAACTCCAATATTGATGATGCTTTGGAAACCGATCAGCGCGGCAACTCCGCAGCAGATTAATCTGCCTGCCAAATCTTTTGCTTTTCTAGCAATAAATATACACTCAATCGTAATGAAAAGCAAGAGTATTATGATCGCCGCCGTGCCAAGAAAACCAAGCTCCTCTCCAGCTACCGCAAAAATAAAATCGTTTTGCGGCTCAATGATAAAATTACCGTTTTTTACAGATGCAGGGTCCGTATTTCCAAGACCCTTTCCAAAGAGCATTCCCGAACCGATCGCCATGATGGAGTTCTGCTGCTGAAGGGCAATATCCGGATAATCCTCCGGATAAAGCCATGCCATGATACGCCCCATCTGATAGGAGCGGATAAACGGAAATTTATCCTGAATAACCAGTGTCATAAAAACAAGAAAAGCAGGTACACAGGTAAGCAGAACTCCCGCGACGATCTTATAGCTTAGCCCTGCGATAAACAGCATGGCACAAAATATCAGCGCCATAATAATAGTTGTCGAGAGATTTGGCTGCGCAATAATGAGCGCTAAGATGATTCCGATCAGAAGAAAGGAACGGCATAGTACCGGCAGACTGCTGATCTTCTCCTCATGCTTCATAAAATAATAGGCAAAAAATAAAATAACACAAATCTTTACGAGCTCCGAGGGCTGAAATCGAAACCCTCCGATCTCAAACCAGCGCTGTGCGCCGCCGGCGTCGTCACCCGCCACAAATACAAACACCAGCAGGGCTACGGCAAACATATAGATCACCCATGAAAAACGCAGCAAAAAGCTGTAGTCAATACAGGATACCGCCGCCATGATCAAAAGACCCGAGAGCATCCCGATCAGCTGCTTTTGCTGGTCTCCCGGACTTGCGCTTCCGACAAGCAGAATGCCTATAATATTTAAGATCACTACCAAAAGGATCAAGGTAAATTTGTAATTCTTTAGTTTATACTGTTTTGGCATTTTCTCAGGATTCCTTAAGAATAATTTTAATTTCTATGTTTTCGGGTTCAATATCAATATACTTTGTGACGAGCAGTCCGATCTCTTGGCGCAGCTCGTTCATCGCATTCTCATCCAGCTTTTTTTTGCGCGCATCGATCATAAGCCGCAGACGTTCTTTTGCAACATTCTTTTTTTTCGTTCTGTGGCACATATCACACCGTCTTTCTTGCGGTGTTTCCCCACAGAACACGGGAAAACAGACTGCCGCGCTTTTGGCTCATATCTTCATCGACCGGCAGCTCCTCTCCCAGAAGTCTGCGCGCAATATTCTGGTAACCTAACGCTGCTGCGGAGGAACGTGTGCCAATGACAGGCTCTCCGTGATTTTGGGCGATGATGACCTCCTCATCCTCCGCAACGACTCCGATGAGCTTTGCCTCCAGAAGTTCACAAATATCAGGAATATCCAGCATATTTCCTTCCTTTACCATCCGCTTGCGGAAACAGTTGACAAGAAGCTGTACCTCCTTTGCCTTCTGCCGCCGCAATAGCTGCAGCACGCAGTCCGCATCATGGATCGCCGCGATCTGAGGCGTGGTTACAAGAATGATACGGTCTGCATCAAGCGTTGCCAGACGAAAGCCCTCATCAATCCCCGCCGGGCTGTCAATTAAAATATAATCAAATTCCCGGCGCAGATCCTCCAGCAGATCAGACATCTGTGCCTGACTGAGCCTGTCCTTACACTCATTAGAGCACGGAGAGGGAATCACCCATAAATTAGGATAACGCCTGTCACGGATCAGCGCCTGCTTAAGCCGGCATTTTCCGGTCAGAATATCCACAAGATTATAGAGGATCCGGTTCTCAAGCCCCATGACTACATCAAGGTTTCTTAAGCCAATATCGGTATCAACCAATACCACCTTTTTATCTAACAGTGAAAGTCCCGCACCGACGTTTGCTGTTGTAGTCGTCTTGCCAACGCCGCCTTTTCCTGAGGTAAAAGTGATCACTTCACCCATTTGTCAAAGACCTCCTGTTTTTTATTACTTAATCCGCTGTTAAGGGATTAAGGCTAATAATACCCGCGCTGAGCGTTGCAAGCATCGCCAGCGGGGTTTTATTACGTCTGGAAAAGAAAGAAGCCCTGCCCTTTGGTGGGGCTTCTCCATAAATGCCGGAAATATTATAGGTCTTCGGCTCAAAAACCAACGCGGAAATAAAGCTGCCCTGTCTGCCGGACATTCCCGCGAATGCGCTGCCTCTTAATGCGCCAAGAACCACAATATCGCCCTGTGAAACAACACATGCGCCGCTTGGCACATCGCCGATGATCACCACGCTCTCATCTGTCTCCAAACGCTCTCCGGCAGAAAGGGCCCCATAATAAAAGGTACCTGTCACTCTCTGCTGCAACTTTTCATTCTGCTGCTGCGCAGCGATCCTTTGAGACAAAATCGCGTCGCGCAGCTCGTCTTCCTCGACAATGCAGCGAATGTCAACCCCCGTATTTTCAATGATCGCATCAATGATCTGATACTTCTCCTCATCTGTGAGTATTCGCCCCTCAAAGGAGATTGCAAAGGATGCATTTGCAAAAAATTTTTCCGAAGCCTGAAAGCGTTTTAAAATCTCATCCAGCAATTCTAAAAACGGCAGCGCCGCATCCAACACCAACGTAATTCCGCATTTACTGCTTTTAATGATAACTGCCTGACTCATAACTCCCTCCACCTAGTCGCTGAACTGACTGGAAGACGTAGAATTAACCTCCTCTGCCTGACCGCTTAAGAGTTCCTCTGCATCTTCTGCCTTAAAATAATAAGCAAGTACATTTCTGGAAAGCTCTGCCGCATTTTGCGAGGTATAGCCATAGGCAATACGGGTTGCAATCGCTATTTCCGGATTTTCATAGGGTGCATAACCGACAAAGAGCGCATGGTTCGCGCGTGTCAGATTCTGCTGTGCCGTACCGGTCTTACCTGCCGCAGCTATCGGAAAACCGTTAAATTTACTTGTATTTTCTACAACCATCCGCATACCGGAATGAATTGCATCCCATTCTTCGTTATTCAAAACATCAATGGTATTGCGTACCTCCGGTGCAAAGGATGCGATCGTATTGCCCTCCGAATCGGCAACATGGTCAAGGAGCGTATACCGATATACCGTTCCTTTATTTGCCACAGCCGTGATATAGCGGGAAAGCTGCACTGTTGTATAGCGGTTATTACTCTGTCCAATCGCCGCCATGACCGGAAATTCATCTGCCATCCGCGGCTCAGCCTCCTCGATCTCGATTCCTGTTTTCTCATCAAAACCGAACATCGCCGCATATTTCTGAATCTTTGAGATCCCAAGCGCATCGTTATAATTTGTCTGGTAGTTGTTTGTGCTGAGGCGGTAACCCACCTCATAAAAATAATAATTGCACGAATCACGGATCGCCTCTGCGACATTGACATCTCCATGTGTGCCGCCTCTTGAGAAAATCCAGCATTTGGGTTTATTGCTGATATTTTCATATTGTCCGAGGTCCTTGATCTTTTCTCCGAGCGTAATATAGTTCTCTGCAAGTCCTGCCGTTGCCAGAACCATCTTGTACGTAGAACCAGGCGCCGTACCCTGCTGTGTCGCGTAATTGTACTGCGGCAGTGATTTATCTGTCTGCAGACTGTTGAAGTATTCTGCATCCACTGTATTTGCAAGACGGTTGCTGTCATAGCCGGGATAGCTGACAAGCGCTAAAATCTCGCCTGTTTTCGTATCTGTCACGACACAGGAGCCTGAGCATGGATCAAGCGCAAGCTGCGCCGGCGTGATCGCAAGATTTTTGATCTTATCCTTCAAAAATGTTACCGCGTTGATCGTACCGTTTTGTAAGCCCGCAATCTCCGCCTCATTGTAAGGCAATACCCCCTGATCAAAAAGGATCAGACAAAGCAGACGTCCAGAGATGGCGCCCTCCTTTACCAGATACTTATAAATGATCTTGGAAAACTCCTTCTGCGTGGCAATATCCTCCAAAATATACTGACATAGGGCAGTATAGATTTCGGCAGAATCTGAATATTTTTCCTCGATCGTAAACTGCGTAATGTCAATCCAGTTTTTGGAAATCGCATGATTGAGGTAGATATACGGACTCACCTCCCCTGTTTTCCATGACTGATAGATCTCATCCGAGGCGTCAATCCGCTCCTCGATCAAAATCTTATTGCCCTTAAGCTGATTGATGATGTAAGTAAAGTAATCCTGATCCTCCTCGCTCAAATTCCGGAACTGCTCTGCATTTTGATCTGCAAGATCCGCAGAAAGTCTGTTTTTTACAACTGTTTCACGCGACGCAAAAATCCGTGCAGTCTCACGCTCATTTGCGGTCGCGTCCTCCTTGGCAAACGATTCCAGATCGATCACATTATTGTCGATCAGTGCAAAATAGACATCCGTGATCGGAATTGGGATCTCTGAGGTCGGATTATCAATGTTTGAGTAAACAATTCCTGCAATCTCCTGCTCCAGCAGATGATAGACGGCGCTCTGAAGATCACTGTCGATAGAAAGATAGACGTCATTTCCTGCCGTCGGCTCCTTCCTGTCGATCACCTCCAGCACCTTGCCCATATAATCGACATAAAGCTTTTCATAGCCCTTTTCGCCCTTTAAATAGCTGTCCATATACTGCTCTATGCCGCCCTTTCCGATGACGTCATTGAGCGTATAGCTGTCATCGGCTGCCGAAAGCGTCTCGTATTCTTTCTCTGAAATCTTGCCTGTGTAACCGATAATAGAAGCAAAATATTCACTGTCGTTATATTTGCGGATCGTATCGCTGACAGCATCCACACCCTGCAGCTCATCCGAATGCTCCTTGATATAAGCGACCGATTCCTCCGAAACATTTTCTGCGATCGTTGTCGCAATATACTTCTGATAAGCATTCTGTGCCATTGCAAACCGGACGATCACAATCTTATGCGCCATTGCGGCATCATAATCCTTGCTCACACCATAGGAATCAAGCAGATATGCCATGACCTGATCCGCCGTTGCATTTTTCGTATCGTAGCCAAGCTTCTGACTGTATTTTAAGTCATCATAGGAAATCGCTCCGTACACATCTGCCAAAAATCGCTTCCAGGCAGTCCCCGTTACATTAAAAGCGTAGGAGCCGTCCGCCTGAAGATCGATCTTAAAATCATTGATGATAGCGTCTCCATTTTTTTCAAGTGCGGTGATCACCTGCGCAATTTCCGCGTTGAGCGCGTCATTTCTCTCTGTGGTACTGCTGTAGGTACCGTTATCCTCAAGCGTAATTGAATAGGACAATTCGTTGTATGCCAAAAGCTTTCCGTTTCTGTCATAAATATTGCCGCGGGTACTGTTTAGCGTCCGCTCCTTCACAATCTTTAGTGTGTAATTATTTTGATATTCTTCTCCGCTTATGATCTGTAAATAAAACATCCGCCACAGCAGGATCGAGAAAAGGATCACCATAAGAATTCCCGCAACCGCAAGGCGTGATTTTTTTAACAGCCTGAAAAATCCTTTTATATTTTCAACCAAATTTACTTGCACTCCTTTTTTCAATGATTTCCAGTCTCTGATTGAGCTTTAAGATGATCACATACAAAAAAATCGTGATCAGCATCGTATAGACAAGCTCCGGCAGGATGATATGCAAAAAATAGTACTGGAAATCAAAACGACCGCGAAACAGAAACAGAAAAAAGTAAATCAGCAGATTGCAGCTTAGATCGCTTCCCGCGATCAAAAGCATCGGCAGCTTCACATCCTCAGGATAGAACATCTTGCGGAAATAACCGTTAAAATAACCGATATACATATAGAGCAGCGCGTGAACACCTACCATACCACCGCCGAACAGATCCATGATCAGCCCTGCCGTAAAGCCAATGTAAATTCCCTCTTTCTTTCCGCGCATAAAGCCAAATGCCGCCACTGCAATGATCATCAGATTCGGTGAGATGGACGCAAATGCAAGCGCCTGAAACAGAGTCGTCTGAAGCAGATAGCATATTATTAAAATCATAAAAACAGTCAATTTTCTTCTCATACTGCCTAGTTGTTCTCCGTATGCTGTTTCTTGTCAAGGATCACCAATACTTCCTCGATATGCTCAAAATCAACGGCCGGCGTAATCGTTCCGGATTTCGTCAGATTATTGACGTCTGTCTCCATCGCGCTGATATAGCCGATCAAAATCCCCTGCTGGTATTGATCGGAAATATACGAGGTTACGATCGAATCACCGATCTGCACCTGATTATCGCCGTCGTTTAGATTGGAAAATTCGATCACCATATTTTCATTCATATTCTTAAGACTTCCGTTGACGATCAGATTATCGGAGGTCGTCGTGACCATGCCGCTCACCTTTGCCGTATCATTGATGATAGAGGAAACAACCGCGTAATTTGCGCCGACCTCCGTCACAATACCGACAAGCCCGCTTCCGGCAATCACATTCATGTCGACGTCAATGCCGTCGTTTGTTCCCTTATTAATAGTAAAGGTGGAGAACCAGTTGCTCCCGTCCTTGCCGATCACATTTGCCGCAACCTTTTCATAGCTTGGATATTTCTGATCCAGCTCCAATAATTCGCGCAGATTCTCAAGCTCGTACTGTTCAAGATTTGTCGTGTTTAATTCTGCGGTCAGCTCGTCCACCTGCTGCTTCAAAAGCGCATTTTCCTCCATGACATCATGGAGATTCTTAAATTTCTCCGCCTGATCGGTCATCCATGTGCCCACGGTATTAATGCCCTCCTGCATAGGAATGAACACATAGCCTGCCGCCGCATGCAGCGGACCGCCGGAAATCTGAAAGGTAAAGCTCACCAGAATACCGACGACACAGACTCCCGTTAAAATGATCAGTATATACTTTGGTGGAAGAACAAATTTGGATTTTCGTTTCATATTTTCCTCTATAACAATATCTTACTTTTCATGCTGTATGCCAGATGCTTGAATTTGCTGTCCGAAACAATCTTTAACAGTCCGCGCACCACGCATTCCTCCGGCTCCTCGCAGGTATTGATGCGAATACCGGTAATCTCAGCAAAGAGCTCGTCCAGATCATGGATCTGCGAGCTTCCTCCCGTGATATAGATCCCCGAATGAATAATATCCTTTGCCAGCTCAGGCGGCGTCTTTTCCAAAATCATTTTGATAGAGTTACAGATATTATTCAAATTATCCTTGATCGCGTCATAGATAACCGCCCCCGACATTTCAAGCTCGATCGGAAGTCCGCTTACAACATCACGCCCCGCAACGATCATCGTATCCTCTCTGCCGGGAACACCGGAGCCCAGACGCTCCTTTAAGCTCTGCGCTGTTTTCTGACCGATGACAAGATTATACTTACGCTTCACATAGGTGATGATCGATTCATCAATCTTATTGCCGCCGGAGGGAAGCAGCGCGCTTAAGACAAGCCCTCCCAGCGAGATCACGGAAATCTCTGTCGTGTCCGCTCCGATGTCAACGATCATGATACCTGTCGGCTGATTGACGTCAAGCCCAAGCCCCACGGCGTCCGCGATGGGCTTTGCGCACAAAAGCACGGTCTTTGGCTTTAGGCGGCTCTTATAGAACATATCGTAAAACGCCTTTTTCTCAAGCTCCGTAATATCTGTCGGCACTGCCACGATAAATTCCGCGCCGCGCAGCTTTCCCTTTGCATGCTTCTCAAGATAAATCTGGAGCATCGACTGCAGATTATTGAAATCCGCAATGACGCCCCCCGCAACCGGGAAAGTGACCTGAATCGTCTCCGGCGCTTTCTCATACATGGCATAGGCATTATCTCCATACGCGTAGATCTGATCTTTATTGATCAGCGCGATCGTATTTTTCTCATTTAAGATTTTATTGGACGACTTGCAGTAAATCTTCATATTGCAGGTGCCAAGATCAATCCCATACACATTATTCGTCATCGTTCTCTCCCTCAACATAAAATTCTTTTGTGTTCCCGATAGCTGTAATACGACTGATCTCCCAGTATAATATGGTCGATCAGCGGTATCTCAAGCAAACACCCGCATTCCCTTACGCGCTCTGTCACTGCGTCGTCCTGCACGGACGGCTGTGCGCTGCCGCTTGGGTGATTGTGCAGCAAAACGATCTGCACGGCACGGAAACGAAGTGCGGCGAGAAATATCTCCCGCGGCGAAACCGGAGTCTGCGTAATGCTCCCGATAGATACCGTCGCCTCCGAAAGCAGGCGGCAGCGGCTGTCAAAAAATAAAACAACAAGACGCTCCTGCTTCTCATGGCGCATACGCTCCATATAATAATCAGCAATCGTCTGCGGATGGTTCATGGAAAGGCTGTCCTGATAGCGCGTTTTTGCAATGCGCTTGGAAAGCTCCGCCGCACATTTTAGCTCGATCGCCTTCACCGTACCGATGCCGTGGACCTGTTTCATCTCCTCAAAAGAAAGCTCATACAAATTCAACAGGTTCCGGCTTCCCTGCGCCAAAAAATCCTGCGCAACCTCGATCGCCTTCTTCCCCTGCGTGCCTGAACGGATGATCACCGCCAAAAGCTCCGCATCGCTTAACGCCTCCGCGCCCGATTCCAGAAACTTCTCATATGGCTTCTCGGAATCCGGCAGCTGCTTCATGCTCGTAAAATTTTGCTCCATATTCTTCTGCTTACTCTCCCCGGAAGCAGAATCCTGATCCTCATTTATTTATCAACCTGTAAATAAACAGAAATCTACACCTTATTCTAACATAATCACTCCAGCTTCACAAGATTGCGTTCCTTAAGTTTTTGTAAAGATTTCAGGATACCGAATTTTGCATGATACCACGTCAGACCGCCCTGAAAATATGCTGCATACGGCGGTTTGATCGGTCCGTCTGCCGAGAGCTCGATCGACGAGCCCTGCACAAAAGCGCCCGCAGCCATGATCACATCACTGTCATACCCCGGCATTGCCCAAGGCTCCGGCGTTACATAGCTGTCGACCGGAGCCGCCGCCTGGATCCCCTCGCAAAACGCAATGAGCGCATCGGGATCATGAAAGGCAACTGCCTGTATAATATCGTGCCGGCTCTCCGTTCCGTTTGGAACCACCGCAAAGCCAAGCCTCCCGTAGATATTTGCCGCAAAAATCGCTCCCTTGAGCGCGCCTGCAACTACCGTCGGCGCAAGAAATAATCCCTGATAAAAGGACTGCATGATCCCAAGCGACGCGCCGACCTCCTTGCCAAGTCCCGGAGAGGTCAGGCGGTACGCCGCGTTCTCGACGCATTCCTTTTTCCCGACAATGTAGCCGCCGATCGGCGCAAGACCGCCGCCCGGATTTTTGATGAGAGAACCGACCATCATATCCGCGCCCACAGAAAGCGGCTCCCGCTCCTCCACAAATTCTCCGTAGCAGTTATCAACCATGCAGATGACCTCCGGCTTTAATTGTCTGATAAAGGAAATCAGCTCGCCGATACGTTCCACGGAAAGCGTTTTGCGCGTCGCATATCCCTTGGAGCGCTGGATCGTCACAAGCTTCGTCCGCTCATTGATCGCCGCCCGGATGCCCTCATAATCAAATGCACCGTCAGCCAGCAGATCCACCTGACGATAGGTAATGCCGTACTCCGCAAGCGATCCCTTGGACGGACGGATACCGATGACCTCCTCCAACGTATCATACGGCTTTCCGACCGGAGATAACAATTCATCGCCCGGACGCAGATTTGCCATCAGCGCAAGTGCGAGCGCATGTGTTCCACAGGTGATCTGCGGACGGACCAGCGCATCCTCTCCGCCGAAGCAGGAGGCGTATACCTTTTCTAAAGTATCTCTGCCAAGATCATTGTAGCCGTAGCCGGACGTCATCTGAAAGCACTCTGCGCTCACACGATTTTCCTGCATCGCTCCAAGAACCTTTAGCTGGTTAAACTCCGCAATCCGGTCAATTTCATCAAACCGCTCCAAAAGCTCCTTTTCCACACGCATTCCGTAGGCGTATACCTCCTCCGAAATGCCAAGCTGTCTATATTGTTCCATCAGTCGCTGCTTCATCTTCTATGATTCCTTTCTCACCAAGCACCTTAAGCATTTTCTCTAAAATCTTTTTATCATCGTACTGATATTCCCGCTTATCAAGCCAGATCACCTCACGCTCCCTGCGAAACCATGTCAGCTGACGCTTGGCAAAATGCCTCGTCTCCTGCTTGATCGCACAGACTGCCTCCGCAAGCGTCTGCTTTTCATCGAGATAGTCCAGCAGCTCCTTGTAGCCAAGCCCCTGCATCGAGACCATCTCCCGGCTGCAGCCCATCTCCTTTAGACCTCTTACCTCACCGACAAGTCCGCGCGCAAGCATCTCGTCGACACGTCTGTCAATGTTTGCATAAAGCTTTTTTCGTTCATCCGTTAGGACAAAATAGGCAAAATCATAGGGAGAGGCTTTCTGTCGCTGCGTCTCGTTGTGCTCGGAAATGCGCCTTCCCGATAAATGATAAAATTCCAGCGCCCGTATGATACGCTTTTTATTATTGGGATGGATTTCCTCTGCAGACCTTGGATCAACCTCCTTTAACAGTTGATGAAGATACGGCGTGCCGCGTTCCTCCCCGATTTGTGAGAGCTTACCGCGATAATCCTCATCACACGCCTGACTCGTAAAATCAATGTCATAGAGCAGCGCCTGTATATAAAATCCGGTTCCCCCGACAATCAGCGGGATTTTGCCGTCATCATAGATTTCTCTCAAATACTTTTTTGCCAATTCCACGAAGCGTACCACATGAAATTCCTCAAACGGCTCCAATTCATCAATCAGGTAATGCCTGATCCCCGCCATCTCCTGCGGCATGATCTTTGCCGAGCCAATATCCATATGCTTATAGACCTGCATGGAATCGGCAGAAATGATCGCCCCGTTTATTTTTTTTGCCAGCGCAAGAGAAAGCGCGGTTTTCCCGACTGCCGTCGGTCCTGTCAGAATTACCATCGGTTGTTTTTTCATGTCACACAATCCTTTTAAACTTCTTCTCAAGCTCGTATCTGCTCATCGAAATAATCGTCGGTCTGCCGTGCGGACAGTGATATGGGTTCTCGATCGTAAGAAGTTCATCGATCAAGCGCTCCGCCTCTGTCACGCTCAAATGACTGCCGCCTTTTACTGCAGCCTTGCACGAAAGAGATGCCACCTTTTCCAGAATCTGCTCCGGCGCTTCTCTGCCGCTTGTATTCGCAAAGCTGTCCAAAAGCTCAAGAAACATGGTTTTTGCATCCACGCTCCCAAACTCTGCGGGAACTGCGTTGATCGCATATTCCTTGCCGCCGAACGCCGCGATCTCGTAGCCAAACCGTTCCAGGTGACTGCCGTACCTTTGCAGGATCTCCTGCTCCTTAAGGTCAAGCGTCAAAATAATAGGCGGACTGATCGCCTGCGAAGAAAAATCCTGTGCCTGCACACGCGCCATTGTGTGCTCATAAAGCACCTTTTCGTGCGCTGCATGCTGGTCAATGATAAAAAGCTTGTCCTCATACTCGATCAGCCAGTAAGTGCCAAATACCTGCCCGATGATGCGGTGCCGTTTCGCCGCATCCTTCGTCAGGAACTCTTGGCTCTGCTCCGCTAAGGTCTGCTGTTCATAGACAACCGGCTCCTGCGGCGCTTTCTCTTTCGCTGCTTCTTGTCTTTTTTCACCCTGCGGCCCGCAGTCCACGCCGTCAGCATCCTTCTTCCCAGGCGCCTCATCTGTTTGATAGCTGCCTGCCTCGCAAAGGACATTGTCCTGTGCGTTTTGCTCCCGCTCACCAGAATCACCGAGCAGTTTCTCAAAGACCGCGAGATTTTCTGCCTGCCCCATCTGCTGTATCTTTGCATCTGTCTCCTGCTTTTCCTCTGAATCCGGGCGTACCTGCTCTTGCAGCTTTGCGTGAGCTCCCTCCTTAGCTTTTTCTGCCAGAAGGCGGTCTCTGTCCGGATATTTCAGCTCATACGGGCTGTCTTTTGCCACAGACGCACGCAGCTTTTGAAGCTGCGATTTCTCAAACGGCTCCGGCGTATGCGATGCAATGGGCGCGCGCTGCGCCTCTTTCTTTTCCTCAATGGAAACCTCCGGGATAAATTCCTTATGCGTCAGGGCGTCTCTCACGATCTGGCAGAGACTGCTGTACATTTCCTCCTTGTTGGCAAACCGAAGCTCCATCTTTGTCGGATGGACATTGACATCCAAAAGCTCCTGATCCACGGTAAAATACAGCACGCAAAACGGATACTGGTGCTGCATCAAAAACCCCTTATAGCCATCCTCAATCGCCTTTGAAAGAAGCGCGCTTTTGATATAGCGCCCGTTGATAAAATAGCTCTCATAATTACGGTTGCCACGGGATATGACAGGCTTTCCGAGAAAACCATGCACGGTAAACAGCTCATGCTCTGCATGTATCGGCAGGACCGCCGCCGTAATATCCCTGCCGTAAATATGATAAATCATATCCTTTTCCTTGGAGTTGCCCGAGGTATGCAGCTTTGTCTGCCCGTTGCTGATAAACTTAAATGAAATGTCAGGATGCGACAGCGCAAGCCGTTCCATCAGATCTCCGACATAATTTCCCTCGGTCTGCGCGCTCTTTAAAAATTTGCGCCGCACCGGTATATTGTAAAAAAGGTTGCGCACAAGAAACGTCGTGCCATCCGGTGCGCCAACCTCCTCGTTTTCTTTTTCCTTTGAGCCTTCGATGACATAGCGTGTGCCGGTCAGCTCCCCATAGGTCTTTGTGATCAGTTCTACCTGCGAGACTGCCGCAATGCTCGACAATGCCTCGCCCCGGAAGCCGAGCGAGCTGACATGGAGCAGATCCTCGATGCCTTGGATCTTGCTCGTCGAATGACGCAAAAAAGCGAGCGGCACCTGCTCTCTTACAATGCCGCAGCCATTATCGGTAATGCGGATCAAAGAAATGCCGCCCTCCTTGATCTCCACAGTCACTGCGGTCGCCTTTGCGTCGATCGCATTTTCCACCAGCTCCTTGACCACGGAGGAAGGCCGCTCCACAACCTCCCCCGCCGCGATCTTATCAATTGTCTCCTGACTTAATAATGTAATCTGAGGCATGATTCCTCCTCTTTACCAACGGTTTTTCACTTTGTTTTGCAGTTCATATAATTTATTGAGCGCCTCGACCGGCGTTAAATTTCCCACATCGACGCTGCGCAGCTCCTCGATAATATCATCGTCTCTGACCGTATCAAACAAGGACATCTGCGTCAGATCGACCTCGTCCAGCCGCTCCTTTTTCTTTTTGCCGGACGTTCCCGTATTGACCTCGATACTGCGCGCGACGGCGGCAATATCGTTTGCGAGCAGCTCATCCGAAATCTCCTTTGCACGCGCAATGACAGATTCCGGCACCCCCGCAAGCTTTGCGACCTGAATACCGTAGCTTCTGTCTGCGCCGCCGCCTACGATTTTACGCAGAAATACAATATCGTCGCCTTTTTCCTTGACTGCGATACAGTAGTTGTTGACGTTGCCAAGCTTTCCCTCAAGCTCCGTAAGCTCATGATAGTGCGTTGCAAATAAGGTCTTTGCGCCAAGGAGCTTCGGATTACTGATATGCTCAACGACTGCCCACGCAATACTAAGACCGTCAAACGTACTCGTTCCTCTGCCGATCTCATCAAGGATCAGCAGAGAATCTGACGTCGCGTTGCGCAGAATATTCGCCACCTCGTTCATCTCTACCATAAAGGTGCTCTGTCCGCTTGCAAGGTCATCCGACGCCCCGACGCGCGTAAAAATACGGTCGACAATCCCGATATTTGCAGAGGCTGCAGGAACGTAGCTTCCAATCTGCGCCATCAGCACGATCAGGGCGGTCTGCCTCATATACGTCGATTTTCCTGCCATATTCGGTCCTGTAATAATTGAAATCCTGTGATTGTCATTATCCAGATATGTATCATTATCTATAAAGAGATCATTGCGGATCATTTTTTCCACGACCGGATGACGACCGCCCTTGATGTCAATGACGCCGTTTTCATTGATCGTCGGACAGCAGTAATTATTTTGATCTGCCACAAGTGCAAGCGAGGCAAACACGTCAAGTCCTGCGATCGCCTTTGCCGTCCTTTGAATGCGCACGACCTCCGCAGCGATCTTCCCACGCACCTCGCAGAATAAGTCGTACTCTAAGGTGACAAGCTTATCCTCCGCGCCAAGGATCATATCCTCAAGCTCCTTGAGCTCCGGCGTGATATAGCGCTCCGCATTGGCAAGCGTCTGTTTGCGCAAAAAATAATCAGGCACCAGCTCCTTGTAGGAATTCGTGACCTCCAGATAATAGCCAAAGATCTTATTGTACTTAACCCGCAGATTTTTGATGCCCGTTTTCTCCCGCTCCTTTTCCTCAAGCTCTGCAAGCCACTGCTTGCCCTCCGTCTTGGCATGGCGGTACTTATCAATCTCCTCGTTGCAGCCCTCCTTAATGATCCCTCCTTCACGAACGGAAATCGGCGGCTCCTCCACGATCGCGGAATCAATGAGATCGTAAAGCTCCTCCAGGGTATCTAGATTGTTTCGGATACCGCTTAAAAGCTCCCCATCAAACTCCTCCAAAAGCGCCCGGATCGGCGGGAGCATCTTAAGGGAGTTGCGGAAAGAGATCAGGTCGCGCGGATTTGCCGTCATATAGGTAACTCTTGTGATCAGACGTTCTAAATCATAAATCGGATTTAGGTACTCCCGCAGCTCCTCGCGTGTGATGACATTTTCATTCAGCTCCCGGATCGCCTCCTGACGGCTTTTGATCTGCTCTGCCTCGATCAGCGGCTGCTCCACATAAGCGCGCAGAAGTCTTGCGCCCATCGCCGTCTTTGTCTTATCCAGCACCCAAAGAAGCGAACCTCGTTTCTGCTTCTCGCGCAGCGTTTCCACAAGCTCCAGATTTCTTCTCGTCGAGCTGTCGATGATCATGTATCTTCCGGTCGCATAGGGATGAATGGAGGAAATATTGCCAAGATCGTTTTTCTGCGTCTCATAAAGGTATTTTAGGAGAGCGCCGGACGCGATCGTGCCGCAGCTGTAATCGGAAAGCCCCAGTGCGCCGAGACTTTTCACCTTAAAATGACCAAGCAGGGTATTCTCCGCCAGTTCATCTCCAAAATACCACATGTCCAATGCATAAATTGTAATCTTAAGTCGATGACGCATATCTTCTATATCCACGCCACTCATATAAAAGCTTTCGTTGCATATAATTTCAGATGGAGCAAATTTATTGATCTCATCCATAAGCTTTCGCTCCGCATCGACCTCCGTCACATAGAAATCCCCGGTCGAGACGTCGGCGATCGAAATCCCGTATTTATCCGCCAGATAGACGATACACATGATATAATTGTTCTTCGTCTCATCAAGCGCCTGCATATCAAGATTTGTTCCCGGCGTAACGATGCGGATAACCTCACGCTTTACCAGCCCTCTTGCCGTTTTAGGATCCTCCACCTGCTCGCAAATAGCGACCTTGTGCCCCTTTGCAACAAGCTTATTCAAATAGGATTCCGCCGCATGAAACGGCACGCCGCACATGGGCGCGCGCTCCTCCATACCGCACTGCTTTCCGGTCAAGGTCAGCTCAAGCTCCTTTGACGCAGTGATCGCATCGCCGAAAAACATCTCATAAAAGTCGCCGAGCCTGTAAAAAAGAATGCAGTCCTTGTAATCTTCTTTTGTCTGCAGATATTGCTGCATCATTGGTGTATATTCTGCCACGTATTTTCCCTCTGTTTCTAGTTCTGTTTACTTTTCAAAATTGCCTCTGCGACCTTTAGCCCATCCATCGCCGCCGAGAGAATCCCTCCGGCATAGCCCGCTCCCTCTCCGCACGGATAGACGCCGCCTACCGCCGCCTCAAAAGACTCGTTTCTCGGAATACGCACCGGCGAGGACGTGCGGCTCTCTACTCCCGATAAAATCGCATCCGCTCTGTCAAATTCCGGAAGCGCGCGCGCAAACACATGCATTCCCTCGATCAGTGATTCCTCCAATTCCGCAGGAAGAAGCCCGCGCAGATTCACAAACTGACGCGCCCCCTTCGTCTCACTCGCAAACCCGCCGTAGGAAGCAGACGTTCGGCTTGCGCAATAATCACCGAATAGTTGCTGCGGAATCGCTCCATTGGCAAGCGCGTATGCCCGCTCCTCCAGCTGCTCCTGAAAACGCACGCCCGAAAGCGCGTCCTTGCCGTCAAAATCCTCCGGCGTTACGGAGACGATAACGGCGCTGTTCGCATTTGACGCATCTCTGCCGGAATAGCTCATGCCGTTTACCGCAAGACGACGTTCCTCAGAGGATGCGTTGACGACATAACCGCCCGGACACATACAAAAGGAATAGACGCCCCTTCCGCTTGTCAGATTTGCCGTGACCTTATAGGGAGCGGCGGGCAGCCTGTCTGCATAAGTCTCTCCGTATTGCTGTAAATTGATCATGTGCTGAGGATGCTCCACACGAAAGCCGACGGCAAATGACTTCGGCGTCATGCAAAGCTCCCCCTTTTGATCGAGCATACGAAAGGTATCACGGGCGCTGTGCCCGATCGCGAATACCACATGGCTGACCGGGATCCATTCCATGTGATTTAACTCTACCGCGGCAACATGCCCAGCCTCCTGCCTGTAATCGGTCAGACAGGTCTCAAAGAGGAACCGCGCGCCCGCCTCCTCCATAAATGTGCGCATGGAAAGCACGACATCCGAGAGAATATCAGTGCCGATATGCGGCTTATGTTCATATAAAATGTGCTCCGGCGCGCCAAACCTTACAAGCGTCTCCAGCACAAAGCGATTCCTGCCGGCAGGGTCCTTCACGAGCGTGTTTAATTTTCCGTCCGAAAATGTTCCTGCGCCGCCCTCGCCAAACTGCACATTTGATCCTGGATCAAGCACGCCGGTCTCCCAGAAACGCGCAACGTCAAGCTTCCGCTCCGTAATCCTTTTGCCGCGTTCTACTACGATGGGGCTTATCCCCTGCTGTACGAGCGCATAGGCGCAAAACAAGCCTGCCGGTCCTGCGCCGACGATCACAGGCGGAAGTGCAAAAGCCTCTTTTTCGACTTTTGGAAGCACATATTGCTTTGGGGTAAAAAAGACGATATTTGCATCGTGTATCTTTTTTTGCAGAGCCGTCTCTGATGCCACAGCCACATCCACGGCATAAACATACTGGAGGTTCGGCTTTTTGCGCGCATCAATCGAACGCTTCGCAATGGAGATTTCCTGAATCTGGTGCTCCTTGATATGGAGCAATTTACATATTTTTTGTGCCAGCTGCTCGGGCGTATGCCCAATTGGCAGCTTTATCTGATTAACTCGTATCATAAATGCGATTGTTCCTTTCCTGCTTTTCGTGCGGCGTCTGCCGCATGGCTTCCCGCCACAGCCCCGCTTGCCCAAGCCCACT
>Avalanche_p1__coassemble_858_pt1 | contig 26588 bp, 23 predicted proteins | sample Avalanche_p1__metabat2_low_PE_018 | metagenome-assembled genome bin Avalanche_p1 | reverse complement strand
CATCGGTGATGATACAGTCTTTTTTGACATGATCTTTTAACAGGCGCAGATATTGTATGTTCACCCGGATAGGCGCGCACAAAAAAATATAGTCACAGTCATAAAAATCAGACGTGCTGCAACTGATTTCATTTTCGATCAATTCTTCGCGGTATGCCTGTGTGATCGTATCCTCATGCGCATCGGCAGCAACGATGATGATGTCTTTTTTTAATTGTCTGAAGCATTTTGCAATCGAGCCCCCGATCAATCCGAGACCCACAAAGCCGATTTTCTGCGGTATCATAGTTTGTTCTCCCGTCCTTTGCTTAACATAAGAGTGGCTCGCGAAGCGTGTCGCTCGTTGTTTAGACTATCATCATATCATTTCCGTCCGAAAAATCAACATCAAAGCAAAAAAGCGAAAAAGAAAAATTGTAACGAATATGTAAACGATAGGCGGAAAAATTGTCGAAATATTCAAAAAATATACATACTCTATATATAACTATATGTTAATATAAATTATCTGGTAAAGTTGAATAAATAAGTTGTAATAAACATGAAAATTTAGTAGAATATAACCATACAAAATATGATCACAGGATAAGGAGGGTTTGCACATGCATGTTTACACAACAGACAAGATTCGTAATGTAGTTTTACTTGGACACGGCGGATGCGGCAAAACAAGCCTTGTGGAGGCGATGGCTTATCTTTCCGGCATGACGACGCGTATGGGAAAGGTCGAGGACGGGAATACCATCAGTGATTATGATAAGGAGGAGACAAAACGCCTTTTCTCGATCCAAACCTCGGTCGTTCCGATCATCTGGGGCGATACAAAGCTGAATATTCTTGATACACCGGGCTATTTTGACTTTGTCGGCGAGACGGAGGAGGCTGTCAGCGCAGCCGATGCCGCGATTATCGTTGTTTCCGGCAAGGCTGGGATTGAAGTCGGCACACGCAAGGCGTGGGAGCTTTGTGAAAAATATAAGCTGCCGCGCATGGTATTTGTGACGGATATGGATATTGACGAAGCGAGCTTCCGGCAGGTTGTCACGGACTTGCAGGAGCTGTACGGAAAGCGCATCGCTCCGTTTCATCTGCCAATCCGTGAGAACGGTGCGTTTGTGGGCTATGTCAATGTGCTGCAGCAGCGTGCAAAGCGCTGGAAGGAGAACGGCGAGGTAGAAAAAACAGAAATACCCGATTATTCGATGGAAAATCTAAAGCTCTGCCGGGAAGCTCTGCTGGAGGCGGTAGCCGAGACGAGCGAGGAATTTATGGAGCGCTATTTTAACGGCGAGGAGTTTTCCGAGGATGAAATCCGTCAGGCGCTCCGTGTCAATGTGGCAGACGGAAGTATGGTTCCTGTCCTAATGGGTTCCAATCTATTGGCGCGTGGCATGTATACATTGATGGTAGACATCGTAAAATATCTTCCAAGTCCCGAGAAGCGCAGTTGTACCGGCATCAACGCAAAAACAAACGACGTTTACAATGCCGATTATGATTTTGCAAAACCGAAGTCTGCATATATCTGGAAGACGATCGCAGACCCGTTTATCGGAAAATATTCGCTGATCAAGGTCAATTCCGGGGTCTTAAAGACAGATGATATTTTGTTTAATCATCATAAGGATGCGGAGGAAAAAATCGGAAAGCTTTATGTCATGCGCGGCAGCAAGCCAGAGGAGGTAAAGGAGCTTCATGCGGGAGACATCGGAGCGCTTGCAAAGCTGTCCTCGGCAGCAACGACCGATTCGCTTTCCACAAAATCAAATCCTATTTTGTATATTCGCACGACAATCTCCACACCCTATACCTGTCAAAGGTATAAGGCAAAAAATAAGGGCGATGAGGATAAGATTTCTCAGGCGCTGCAAAAGCTGATGATGGAGGATTTGACCTTAAAGGCAGTCACAGATACAGAGAACGGTCAGACACTTTTATACGGTATGGGCGACCAGCATCTGGAGGTTGCTGCAAGCAAGCTGTTTGACCGCTATAAGGTTGCGATAGAATTGAGCAGACCAAAGGTTGCATTCCGCGAGACGATCCGAAAAAAGTCGGATGTAGAATATAAATATAAAAAGCAATCGGGCGGTCACGGGCAGTATGGTCACGTCAAAATGACGTTTGAGCCGTCCGGAGATTTGGAGAAGCCATATGTCTTTGAGCAGTGTGTGGTTGGCGGCGCTGTTCCAAAAAATTATTTTCCGGCAGTGGAAAAGGGAATTACGGAAGCTGTTTTAAAAGGTCCAATGGCAGCTTATCCGGTTGTCGGCGTTAAGGCAGTGCTCTATGACGGCTCCTATCATCCGGTAGATTCTTCTGAGATGGCATTTAAGGTTGCTGCCGTGCAGGCGTTTAAAAAAGGCTTTCTTGAGGCTTCTCCTGTTTTGTTAGAGCCGATTGCAGCCTTAAAGGTCTGCGTACCGGACAGATATACCGGTGAAATTATGGGAGATCTGAACAGACGGCGCGGCAGGGTGCTTGGCATGAACCCGGTAAACGGCGGTTATCAGGAGATTCTGGCGGACATTCCTTATATGGAGCTCTATGGCTATAATACGGATTTACGGTCTATGACAGGAGGAAACGGTACATTTTCTTATGAATTTGCAAGATATGAGCAGGCGCCTTTAGACATCCAGCAAAAGGAAGTTGAGGCGCGGGCATCAAAGCTTGAAAATATGGAAGACTAGAAACAAGGGCTAAGATTATTTTACAGTACACGGAGAGGAGGGAAATACATGAGCTTGCACAGAAAACTATTTCTTGTAATATTTGTATTTACCCTCCTTTTCAATGAGCCGCAGATGCTTCGGGTTTATGCGCTGGAAATTCGAACGGAGGCAATGAATAAGCTGGAAAATATGGATATGGTAAAAAAGTCCGCTGTCTCTTTTGCGGACTTGGAGGAAATACATCTTGCCTATGCATTAAACGGCGGAACGGGAAATAAGAATCCGTTTATCATTGCAAAGGAGGATCTGCCGTACACTTTAAGCATTCCAGAGCGCGAGGGCTATAATTTTGCGGGATGGTATACTGACCGTGCATGTACGGACAAGATCACACGGATCGATCAGAGCATTGCTAAAAATATGGTCCTTTTTGCAAAGTGGACCAAGGAAATTGATAATTATTATAATGTTGAGATGTACACCTATCGGTCGGGTGCGATTGAGGGAAGAAATCATAAGGAATTAAGAGACTGTCAGTATGACTTTTTAGACGATCTTGTCATTCCCGGTATGCCATCCACGAGAGAGCGTGATTATCTTGAGGCTATGATCAGCAGCGATGCACAGTGTATGCAGGGACTTTGCTTTACGCCTGACTATATCCTGATGACCGCCTATGCAGAGGAGGCACAAAGCAGCGGTTCTTTGATGGTATTTGACCGCAGCAGCGGAGAATATCTCGTGACGCTCCGCATGAGGGAGGACAGTCATCTCGGCGGCATTGCCTTTGACGGAGACAATGTTTGGGTCTGCCATTCAAGCGCTAAGACGCTGGAACGCATTCCGTATACTACCATTCGGTCTATGGCAAAAAGATCCGACCGCCGCTGTGTTGACATTTCGGAAATGACGGATGAGTATCGCCTCAAAAACATACCGTCAAGCATTACCTGTTATGGAGGAAGAATCTGGGTAGCGACTCATACGAAGATTTTGGATTCCCAGATGCGTTCTTACAGCTACGATGAAAAAAGCAATCAGCTTTCCTCCGTAAACAGCTTTCGGATTCCCAGCAAGGTGCAGGGCATTGCCTTTGACGCAGACGGAACGGTCTATCTGAGTACATCTTACGGGCGGAATAATTCCTCTTATTTAAAGGTATACGCGTCGCTGCTGACCTTGACGCAGAGTCCGAATGAGCCGACCATGAATGTAGAGATGCCGCCGTGTGCGGAACAGATTGCGATCGCAGATGAACATATTTATGTTATTTTTGAGTCTGCGAGCCGAAAATATTTTGAAGGAACAGACGGAAACGGACGAGCGCGCGCACCGCTTGATAAGGTGCTTGAGGTTGCCGTTGCGTCGATCTGGTAAATGCTGTGTGAGGGTCTGGATTTAGAGGTCTTATAGAACATGTTTTACTGCATTTCATATACGAAAAGTTCTTTAAAAAGAGAGGAATAGGTGCGGAAAATTGACATACATCGGAAGATCGGATTTGTACACTTTGCCATAGAGGGGGGATATATGAAAAGGACATTAAACTTGATTCTTTCTAAAACCTGTCAGATTAACAAATTTCTTATTTTAAATTGGATCATCTATTCGATCAGCCTGTTTGTATTTCAAACCTTATGGGTATTACTGCCGGAAACAATCTGCAATTCAATATTGGTTACGGATAAAAGGGGGGTGCTTTTTGGCAGCCTTCTTGGTTTACTTGCAGCTTTTGCATTATTCCTAAGTACCTGGTTGAGCAATGCCGGATGGATGCGGATGCAGCGAGTGAGATATTCTGTCCTTTTAGATTTGATAAAGACTTCTATTCGTATTCCTTTTTCCAAAAGTATCAATTCTGAGTTTTTAAGTCGTTTGGAGAAAGCAAGAGAAGCTTCTATGAATCCATCCATAGGAATTGGAAGTATGATGAATGAAATCTATCAATTACCGGCGGCAATTCTGACATCCATTGGTATGTTTGGAATCATAAGCAGAATGTCTGCATTGTTAGGGATATTTTTGCTTGTTACCGTATTCATTTCGTTTCGTATCACTGTGCTGATAGAGAAAAAGGACGAAGAAGAATGGCAGGAAACTACTCCTCTTAGCAGAAATCATGAAAAAGTGTACGATCTTTTGATGGAAGAATGCTATGCAAAGGATATAAGGATTTTTTCTTTGAAAAATCTGCTGCACAGTTATGGGAAAAATTACTCTGCTGTAATTCATGGGATTATGATTAAGAAGCAGAAAGAAAAATGGAATTATCAAATGTTTCTTTTGATAAATGAATTTTTGAGAGATGTTGTGGTGTATGTCTGGCTTGCAACCGGCATTGTCTCCGGGCATCTCCCCATTGGTTCATTTTTGACTTATGTGCTGGGCGTCTTGCAGTTGGGCAATGCAATACAGTCTATTTTTTACAGTAACACGAAAATCCAAAAAGAAGCAAAGCGTTTCTCTGATTATTGGAAAATTATCGATGAAATCGAGCAATCTGAAAAACCAGTATATCTGGATACGAAGTTTGAGGATATGAGCAGTCAGCCTCTTAGTCTGGAGTTTGATCATGTGACCTTTTCCTATCCTGATTCAGACAAGCCAACGATTCATGACTTATCTTTTGTGATTCTACCTGGGAAAAGAACTGCTATCATTGGTATGAACGGAGCAGGAAAAAGTACTATTATAAAATTAATATGTCGGCTGTATGAACCACAATTTGGATGTATTAAGCTTAATGGTGTTGATATCAAAAAAATTCCTCCGGAACAGTATTATCAACAATTAAGTGTTGTTTTACAGACCGGAAATATTTTCCCCTTTTCTATTTATGATAATGTATCGTTATCGGAAGATACCGATTTGGAGCGATATTGTAAAGCAATGCAGTTATCAGGTTTTTATGCCACGGAAGACAAACTTCCAAAGAAAGGAAATACGGTAATTTCCAATATTATGAATTCAGAAGGAGTAAATATTTCGGGTGGAGAATGTCAGAAGCTGCTGCTGGCTCGTGCCATTTATCGTAACGGAAGAATTTTTCTTTTGGACGAACCTGCTGGCGCAATTGATGCAATTGCAGAAGAAGAACTGTACCATAATTATTCGGAAATCACCAAGAATTCCACCAGTATCATTGTTTCTCACCAGCTTTCATTTATTGGATTCTGCGATCGGATCATTTTATTGGAAAAGGGAAGAATCATAGAAAACGGAACACATATACAGCTTATGGAACTGAAAGGTCAATATTATGAAATGTATATTGGGCAAAAAAAGAGATATGAGGAAGGCTGAAAACAGCAAAAATAATATCTTGCGGTTTATTGATTATACAATAGAGAAAAAGCTTCGGTGGACGGAGCTTTGCTTGGCGACCATTGTCATGAATGCAGCCGTATCTGTTGCAGCGGTATATATTCCCAGAAGCTTAGTCATGATTGTCAGTACCTATCATGATTCTCTATGGAAGATCGTAATCTTCACAATTTTATTTCAGATGATGTATTTCATTCTAAAAATGAGTGCCTCACGACTGCGCGAAAAGCTTAGAATAAAATCCGGCAAGCTATACCGTCAGGCATATGAAGACCTTGGAATTTCACAAAGTGATCTTTCTTATGATGAATTTATTACCTCTGAGAATATGGAATTGACACAAGGTGCAAAATATGGAATATGGCAACTTCCGGCATTGTCCGCCAGCATGGAAAAACTTGGTTCCTCCATAGCAGCCATGACCCTTAATGGTTTCATTATCGCTGTCTATGATTGGAAATATTTACTTATTCCTGTTATAAGTGTTCTTTTCCTCAAGCCATTATATCGTTATGTAACAAAAATAGAACTGGATAATGCAAAGCGCCTCTTGCCTGAAAACAGAGCATTTGGATGGTATTGTAAATTGATTTCCGATTTTCGGTATGGGGAAGATCTTCGGGTATATCAAGGAGACTCCCTCATTATGAAGCATTGCAGTGTCTTAATGGATAAGATTTATTTGACAAATCAGAAGGCTTTTGCAAAAAAAGGCTTATATCTTGGCTTTGTAAAATTTTTGATTCAGTTTCAGATAGTCGTATTTTCTGTTTTTATTGGCTTTCGTTCCATGCAAAAGCTGTCGGTGGAAGATTTTGTACTTTTATTTAGCGCAATTTGTGCTGTGAGCACAGCGTGTAACGAGATTATCGTTGAAATAAACATGGTAAAAAAATTTGATGCTCTGTTAGATTCTTTTTTTTCAATTATCGAAAAACATTGTGAGCCAAGCGTTTCACATACAAGAAAGTTAGAATCCATACATACACTGGAATTTAATGATGTGACATTTACTTATCCGCAGAAAACGATACCGGCGCTTAAAAATGTGAGTTTTTCTATTTCTTCTGGAGAAAAGGTAGGGATTGTCGGAATGAATGGAGCAGGAAAGAGTACAATAGTAAAACTGCTTTGCAAATTCTATGCACCACAGTCAGGACAAATACTGCTCGATGGAAAAGACATTCAAGAAATGGATGCGGATGAGCATCAGGAATTTATCGCAGCGCTATTTCAGGATTATGGGTTGCTGCCGGTTACCATTTTAGAAAATATTGCAGGTAAGGCAGAGGAACAAATAAGTCCACAGGAAAAGGAGCGGGTCAAAGAGTTATTTTCTGTATCCAATCTGGAAGCATGGATTTCCATGTTGAAAGCAAAAGAAAATACCTTTCTGACACCCGCGTTATCATCAAAATATGTATCTCCATCCGGCGGTCAAGGGCAGTGTCTTGCTATGTTGCGCGTTCTTTTTAAAAATTCTCCTATCTATGTTTTTGATGAGCCTACGATGGCATTGGATACGGAGACAGAAGAAACGATCTTGCAAATGTTGATGGAGATCGGGGAGCATAATATATGCATCATGATTTCCCATCGTCTGTCCCATGTAAAATTGATGAACCGAATTCTTGTATTAGAGGATGGTAAGATCGTAGAAGATGGGACGCATGCTTCATTGATCCGTAAGGATGGTCTTTACAAGAAAATGTACAATCTTCAAGCGGAAAAGTATGGGGTGCAAATAAACGGATCATAAAAATCGGTATAATCACATAGTGCGTTGGATCTGGTAATACCGTGCAGAAACCCAAAGGGAGGAATTTTTGCACGGTATTTTTACAAGGGAAGATTTGCTAAGCATAGTCTTTTGTGGATGCTGCTATGCCTGCACATCCCTCGTTTTTAACCTGTGAACGGCAATCCATGTGAACAGCAAAAAGAACAGTACGACGCATCCGACAAACGGCAGACTGTTTCCGGCAAGCGTATCGGTATCGCGGTTTGCGTTCATGCCCATCAGCATCAGAGAATATGGCCAGCACAGACCGAGACTGATTTCGCCGGCATGAAAACCGGAGATCACAAGTCCCATAACGCTGCCAAGCAGTGCGATCCCGATCGGAAGTGCAAAGCTTCGGATGCACATAGAAAGCAGAAGCTGCAGAGAACCGATAGCCGTCCCGGCGAGCGAGCCGCGCAGCAGCCAGAAGAATATTTCGGCAGGCGGCAGACCGGAAAGACCGCAGAATTTCCCGCCGATGAAGTAAAATATGAAAATGATCATCTGGGTCAGCACTGTGACAAACAAGATCACTGCAAGCTTTCCGAAGAAAATATCACTCACCCCGACGGGAACTGTCATCAGGACATTCCAGTTGTGGTCCATGTGCTCCATACGCCAGAGATAGGCGGCATAGAGCGCGATGAGAGGCGCATAGAAGAAATTGCTGTAAAAAAGTGTCACCTGCGACCAGAGCGAGTACCAGCCGTTAGTCAGAACCCCAAGATTACTCTGGTAATTAAAGACACCCATGATGGCGGGGATTATCGGCAGCAGCAGACACGCGAGCCAGATGATGGAGCGGCGCAGCTTTGCGGCTTCCGCCCGAATACATAAAAATGTCATAGATCAAACCTCCTTTTTGAGAAAAATACTGCGGCAAATGAGATACAAGGCAACGCCAAAAAACATGTAGCCGAGAAACAGGGCAATGGGAAACGGCAGCTCATAAAAGCTCATGACCCTTGTGGCAGGGTCGTATTCCATCCGATAGGGGAGGAACGCGCCAAAATAGCTCCACGGAAGAATCCGTGTGAGAGCAGGCGGGAAAAACATCGAAAACAGTCCGATAAAAGCGCCTGCAAGCCCGATAAAAAGCGGGGCGATCTGGTTTTCGCAAAGGAGCGAGAGAATGTGCTGTAAAATCAGGATGACGGCTCCGGCAAGAAACAGCGCCACGCCGTGTCGAAGCAGCAGCGGCAGGGAGAGCGGCTCGGTAAAATGATAGAGCTTTCCCGCCAGCGGAAACAGCAGACATTCCCCAATGGTAAACAGCAGCAGATAAAAAACTTCGTGTACAAATTTGAGGTCATAAAAGCTGCCTTTTTGCTGCAAGGTATAGAGCAGCTTTAGCGTCTGTCCTTTGATCTCCATGTCGCAGAGACGGCTGGCAAGCACTGAAAGCAATACGGGCATAAGCATCGTATTCATCAGAGGAAGCTGATAAAACATTTTTGTGTAGCCGGCTGCAAGATCCTCCGTCGTTGCATTCTGATAGGTATAGGCAGACCATAAAAATAAAACGATAAGAAAGACTAAAGGGACGAGCCACAGCCTTTTGTGCCGTCCTTTTTTTAGTTCCACAAAAAGACAGGTCATTTACATCACGCTCCTTCCGGTGAGCTCAAGGAAGATGTCCTCAAGGCTCCTTTGTTCCTCGGCAAGTGAGAGGATGCCAAGTCCGTTGGAAAAAAGAAGTGTTCCGGCGCGCAGAATATCCGCCTCTTTTCCCGTATTTAAGTAAAGTCTCCCGTGCGCGGCGGCACATGGCAGCGCCCCCTGCTTTAGGATGCGAAGCGCTGTTTCATCATCCGTCGTGTGAAGCAGCATCCGCGCGCGGCTGTGCTCGTGGAGCGCCGACAGGCGATCCTGAAAGATCAAAACGCCGTGATTGATGATGCCGACATGGTTTGCCATCTGGTCGATTTCCGAGAGAAGATGGCTCGACACAAAAACGGTGATCCCATGCTGTTCACAGAGGCGGCGGATGAGCTCGCGCATCTCCTGAATGCCGGCAGGGTCAAGACCGTTCGTCGGCTCGTCTAAGAGCAAAAGCTTTGGATGACCGAGCAGCGCTGCGGCAAAACCAAGCCGCTGTTTCATGCCGAGTGAGTAGCGGGATGCTTTTTTGTGTTGTGCGTCTGTCAGGCGGACGGTGCGAAGCACCTCGTCGACCTCCTTTTTTCCGGTCTGCTTTAAATCTGCGATCAGGGAAAGATTTTCCCGTCCGGTCAGGTGACCGTAGAAGGCGGGCGATTCAATGAGCGAGCCGGTGGAGCGCAGCAGGGCAATCCGGTTTTTCGCGTCTGCGGTTTGTCCGAGCACACGGATCTGACCGCCGGTTGGCTTGACCAGTCCCAGGATCATTTTCATGGTAGTGGATTTTCCCGCGCCGTTTGGTCCGAGGAAGCCGTAGATACGGCCCTCCGGAACAGCTAAGTCCAGCTCTGAGACGACACGCTGTTGTTTGTATTGCTTTGTGAGCGCATGTGTTTCTATCATATTATTCATGGCAGTTACCCTCCGTTTTTTCTTTTGCCGTTTCGGCATATGTCTATCCTAAGGGCACAGGCTTAAAGCAGACTGAAAGCCGCCTTATTTTTTCCTTAAGTTTTGGGGCAGGGCTCTGGCGTTGCAGATAAAAATAAGGTATATTGGGAGTGAAAAAAGGAGAATCTGTACCATGAATTTATATAATTGCAGCATCCTTCTGGTGGATGACAATGAAAAGCTTGCAGGCATGACCTGTGATATTTTAAGGAAGAGCGGCTACGAGACCGTCTATACGGCAGGGAGCTGTAAAGAGGGGATAGAGGTGTTTTTGCGGGAGACGCCAAAGCTTGTGATTTTGGACATCATGCTTCCTGACGGCGACGGCTATACCTTATTCCGGCGGATGCGAGAGGTGTCCGCCGTCCCGATTTTGTTTTTATCGGCGAAGGATGAGGACAATGACAGACTGTTCGGGCTGGGGCTTGGAGCGGATGACTATATCACAAAGCCGTTTTTGCCGCAGGAGCTCGTGCTCCGTGTCAACGCGATTTTGACACGTTCCTATTTTCGCAGACAGGAGGCGGAAGCGGATGACACGTTAAATCTCTCCGGCAGGGAGGTTTCCTTAAAAAATGCGACTGTCACATGTGAAGGGACGACCACGATGCTCACGGCAAAGGAGCTGCTCCTGCTAAAAAAGCTTGCGGCAAATCGCGGCAATGTGGTGACCTTTGACGCCCTGACACGGGCAGTCTGGAACGATGATTATTATGGATATGAGAACACATTGATGGTACATATCCGCCATCTGAGGGAAAAGATCGAGCCGAACCCTTCCCATCCGGTCTGGCTTTTAACCGTGCGCGGGATCGGGTATCGTCTGTTAAAGGAGAGTCAGCGATGAAAAGCCTGTGGAAAATATGCAGAAGGTATATTCTGTCAGGAATTTTTCTGGCAATGCTGCTGCTTTACTTAAATTTTGCGCTGTTTCTCTATATCGGCGTCATCAATATAGGAAAGGCGAACGGACGGGACATCAGCCGGGAGACAATGGAGGCTGTCGTAAATTCACTGGGGCAGGAAAACGGCGTGCGCGCAATGGGAGAGGAGGGGATGCGTCTTCTCTCTGAGAGCTCCTTTGTGTGGGCGATGCTTTTGGATGAAAGCGGCGCTGTCGCATGGAGCTGGGCGCTGCCGCCGGAGCTAAACCATCATTACAGCATCGGTGATATTGCCGCTCTAAGCCGCTGGTATCTAAATGATTATCCGGTGCGCGTCTGGCGGAACGGTGAGGAGCTGATGGTTTTTGGGATGGATCAAGACAGCGTGACACGTTTCAGTGTGCTCTACGACCTTGCGATGGTGCAAAATATGCCTGCTCTGCTTTTGCAAATGCTGACGGCAAATCTTATCCTGCTGCTTGTGCTGTCGCTATGGCTTGCCTACCGGTTTTATCGTTCGATGCGCCCGATTGCGCGGGGCTTAGAGCAGTTGCCCCAAAAGGAACATCATCCAATCCCGGAAAAGGGGCTCATGGGCGAGCTGGCAGCAAAATTAAACGAGACGGCGCGGCTTTTGGAGTGGCAGGAGCAGAAGCTAACAAAGCGTGATGCGGTGCGCACAGAGTGGATTGCCGGGGTATCGCACGACATCCGCACGCCGCTGGCGCTGATCATCGGATATGCAGACGAGCTTTCGGAGAACAGCATGACAGAGGCGCAGATGCAGAAAAGAGCGCAGGTCATAAAAGAGCAGAGCCTTATCATCCGCCAGTTGATCGCAGACTTAAATCTTACCTCCAAGCTGGAATACCAGGCGCAGCCGCTTACGCTTGTCACAGTTTCTCCCGCCGTTTTACTGCGGGAATGTGTGGCGGAATATTATAATCAGGGACTTTCAGGGCAATATGAGTTTGAGCTTTCCATCGACGAGGCGGCGGAGCCGTTTAAGATCTGCGGCGATGTGAATCTGCTGCTGCGCGCCTTTCGCAACCTGATTGGAAACAGCATCCGCCATAATCCGGACGGCTGCTGCATTTTCGTGACAGCCGCCCGATGTGAGGACGGAATCTGTATGACCTTTGCCGACAGCGGAGCGGGAATCCCTGCAAGGATCGTTAAGGCGCTTGCGCAGGACTGTGGTGAAGGGGAAAAAAACAACGAGCGACACGCATCGCGAGCCGCTCTTATGTCAACAGAAACGGCTGCCGGGAGTACCGGACAGCCGCCGCATATTATGGGGCTTCGCATCGTCACACAGATCATTCGAGCGCATGGCTATGAGCTTCTATGGAAGGAGCGCGCCGGCGGGACGTATGATGTGCAGATACAGATGCACGAGCCTCAGATTTAAACAGATCGGGAAACTGCTTACTCGATCAGGGTCAGAGCAGAAATATCGGAGTCGATCGTCAGGGAGTAGTTGGTGTAATAAACTACAAAGCCCGGCGCGCTGCCGCCCGGTTTTTTCACATTTTTTTTCTGGAGATAATCGATCTCGACCTTGTCGCCGCCGCGTGCTTTGGAGTAATATGCCGCCAGTCTTCCGGCTTCCTCAAAGACGCGGTCCGGCAGCTCCTCATTGTTGGATTTTATGATGACATGGGAGCCGGGAATCCCCTTCGCATGAAACCACCAGTCATTTCCGGTTGCAAATTTAAAAGTAAGCTCTTCGTTCTGGTAATTATTTTTGCCGACGTAAATATCGTAGCCGTCAAAGGAGCGGTAGTGGAAGGGCTTGCTTTTTATTTTTGCCTTCTTGTCCGTCCGCTTCCGCTTGATATAGCCAAATTCCGTGAGCTCCTCCTTGATCTGCACCAGATCGTCCTCCGTGAGCGCAATGTCGAGGGAGGCGGAAATGCTTTCCAGATGAGAGATCTCTGTCTCTGTCTCAAGGATCAGATCGGTAAGCGCCTCGTAGGTGCGCTTTAGCTTGTTGTAGCGGTCAAAATATTTCTGCGCGTTTGCCTTCGCGTCAAGCTGTGGGTCCAGCGGGATCTTTATCATTTCATTCGTGTAATAATTGAGCGCCTCAAGCTCCTTTGCGCCCTCGGCAAGTCCATAGCCGTAGGTGTGGATCAGTTCGCCGTAAACCTTGTATTTCTCGCGCTTTTCGGTATCCTTTAACTGTTTTTCCTGAAGGGCATATTTTTTGCGGCTGCGTTCCAGCGCATTTCCGACGATGCGGCGCAGGTCGGCAGATTTCTGACGGATGCGGGTGTAGATATTTTTGGAGGCATAATATTCCTCCAGTACGCGGGAAATGGAGTCGTAGTCCGTCACGGTATAGTCATCCGTCTCGTATTCCGTGAGCCGGAAACAGAAAAAGTCGACAGGCTCCCTGCCGCGCGAGATAATGTTCGGGCGGTAGCTGTGGTTTGCGACATCCTCCATCATCCAGTGGAAATTGTGGTAAAGGTGCAGCTTTGCATCGCTGCTTAGGGAAGCGACCGGCAGATCTCCGTCAATGGACGCCCGAAAGCAGATTTCGTTCGCCATGACCGGGCTGACGCCGGTAAAGGAGGTGTAGACGGCCTTCGCGATGGAGGACGGTTTTGTCATGACGCTTTCAAAAAAGGCGGACTCCGTCACCTCAAGCGGGTTTAATTTGTCACTCTGCGTCGCGGGAATACAGTAGGCGCGTCCCGGAAGAACCTCGCGCACCGAACTTATCATCGCCGAGACGTGCTTGATGCTGTCGATGATCATTCCGTCGGAGCTGCAGAAAATAATGTTGCTGTGCTTGCCCATCAGCTCGACGACCAGTGTTTTTTTGCAAAGATCGCCCAGCTCGTCCAGATGCTCGATCTCAAAATGGATGATGCGCTCCATCTGCGGCTGGTAAATGCGCACAATGCGCCCGTTGGCGATATGCTTGCGCAGCAGCATACAAAAATTCGGCGCCGTCAGAGGGCTTGGTTTATTGTACTCCGTCAGGTATAAAAAGGGCAGGGAAGCGCTTGCGGACATGGCAAGCCGGAACTGTCCGCCCGTTCCTTTCAGCGTAAAGAGCAGCTCGTCGTTTTCCGGCTGCGCGATCTTGCTGATCCTCGCATTTAAAATCGTCTGATTCAGTTCATATACTAAATTGGATATTACGAAACCGTCGAAAGCCATAAAAATTCTATCTCCTGTGTTTGTTTTTGCTGCAGGGCAGCGCATTTATTATAGTTGATACGCCGCAGAAACGCAAGGGTGAGGGAAATGGCAGTTTCCTCTTTACTTTTTTGCTGTGACATAGTAAATTTATGGAAGAAGCAAAATATCATTGCTTTTGGAGTGACATAAGGGAATCTCGCACAGCGTGATGACCGTTGTTGACATAAGAGTGGGTCGCGCAGTGTGCCGCTCGTTGTTTCATTAGGACAGAATAAGGAGGATATGATGGCAAAAGAATTACCAAAAAGAAGTGAAGTAAAAGAAGAATATACATGGGACTTAAGTGCGATGTTCGCCTCTAAGGAGGCGTGGGAGGAGCAGCTTTCTGCCTGCCGGACCCTGACCGGGGAATTGGAAGCCTTTGAGGGAAAGGTGACGGCGTCGGCAGAAAATCTTCTTGCCGTGCTTGAAAAGTCGGCGGATGCAGAGCAGAAGCTTGAGCTTGCCTTCAGTTATGCGGAGCGTCTCTTTGATCAGGATCAGAAAAATACGGCGCATCAGGCGATGTCCCAGAGGATGTACACACTCTATACCGACTATTCCAGCCGCACCGCGTTTATCGTGCCGGAGATCCTGGCGGCAGATACGGACCTGCTGGAGCAGTATATAAAGAAAAAGCCGGCGCTTGCGCTTTATCGCGGACAGATCCAAGAGATTCAAAGACGCAAGGCGCACAGCTTATCGTCTGAGATGGAAAAGCTCGTCGCAATGACCGGAGAGATGGCGCAGGTGCCGGATCAGGTATTTTCCATTATCAGCAATGCGGATATGGTCTATCCGCAGATCACGGACGAGAATGGGGAGACCGTGCGCCTTTCCCACGGCAATTTTGTACCGCTTGAGGAATCCGCAGACCGCCGCGTCAGAAAGGACGCCTTTGAGAATTTTTACAGTGTATATAAGCAGTTTGCAAACACTTTGGCAGGGCTTTATAACGGTCAGGTCAAGCAGCAGATTTTTTATGCGAAGGCAAGAAATTATCCGTCTACGCTTGAGGCTGCTGTGGATGCAAATAACGTGCCGTCCAAGGTGTACTACAATCTGGTGGAGACCGTCAATAAGAACATGGATAAGATGCACCGTTATGTAAGACTGCGCAAGAAATGTCTCGGCGTGGACGAGCTTCATATGTATGACATTTATACGCCGATGATCGCGGATGTTGCGAAAAAGATTCCGTTCGAGGAGGCAAAGGAGACGGTGTTAAAGGCGCTGGCGCCTCTTGGCGAAGATTATGTTGCCAAAGTAAAAGAGGGCTTTGAGAGCCGTTGGCTGGATGTCTATGAGAATGAGGGAAAGCGGAGCGGCGCTTATTCCGCAGGCGCTTACGGCGCACATCCGTTTGTATTGTTAAATCATAACGACACGCTGGATAATATGTTTACGCTTGCGCACGAGATGGGTCATGCGATGCATTCCTATTACTCGAACGAAAACCAGCCGTATATCTATGCCAGCTATAAGATTTTTGTGGCTGAGGTGGCGTCCACCTGCAACGAGATCCTTTTGATGGAATATCTGCTTGCCAATACCGAGGATCAGAAGGAGCGTGCATATCTGCTCAATCACTATCTCGACAGCTTTAAGGGAACGGTATACCGTCAGACGATGTTTGCGGAGTATGAGATGCGCTCCAATGCAATGGTGGAAAACGGCGAGAACCTGACAGCGGACAATCTCTGTGCGTTGTATCTGGAACTTAATAAAAAGTATTACGGTCCGGATATGATTTCCGACGAGGAGATTTCCTATGAGTGGGCGAGAATCCCGCATTTCTACTATAATTTCTATGTATATCAGTATGCGACAAGCTTTTCTGCCGCAGTTGCGATCGCTCATGAAATTTTAGAGAAGGGCGCTCCGGCAGTGGAACGCTATAAAGAATTTTTATCCGGCGGTTGCTCAAAGTCTCCGGTAGAGCTCTTAAAGATGGTCGGCATCAACATGGAGGAAGCGACTCCGATCCAGAATGCACTCGATGTGTTTGGGGAGGTGCTAGACGAGATTGAGACATTGATTTAATGCGGTAAAAATTGACAACTGCCGTCAGGAAAGCGCAGCGCGCATCCCTGACGGCAGTTTTGTGTTTGCTTTATACGAAACTTTTATGCTGACTCCCTAAAGATATGGTTTTAGAGCCTCAACGAGTTTTTCCTCTATCTTGATCAGCTCCTGCGCCCTTTGCACGGAAATCTTGTCCGCCGCCAAATACTCGTTCAGATAGCGCTGGATCGTTTTGATTCCCATGTGGCAGCCGTCTGTCACAAGTCCCGCGCAGACGCGGTCGCTGTCATGCAAGGCGAGCTTTGCGTTTGTTTTCAGCCATGACATACCCTTTGCCACAGCGCCGGGGTCCTTTGTCTCGTCGCCGTTTTGCTGCAGGAGCACATGGATTTCATTGCCAAGCCGCTCGTGCTGCTCCTTCGCTGCTGATAACAGCTCCAAAAGCTTTGGTTCCTTTACATTTTCCATTATCTCGTTGATAGAAAAGACTGCCATCTGTGTTCCCGCGTTACATTCGCGCAAAAGAGAAATAGTATCGGTCGTTGTCATGGTAAATCCTCCTTCATTATGGACTGACTGTATGGGAACAGTATTTGCAGGGAGGTGAAAATTATACACAGAAAGAGGCTACGTTGAGTTATCTGCAAATGGATGATTGTTTTACAGATCCCTGCGCCGGTGTTACACTTAAGACAGCAAATCAAAGGGCAAATGGAGGATTTAAAAATGCAGGAAATAGGAACAGTGATCAGTCAGAGCAGACAAAATCAAAAAATGACACAGGAAGAATTTGCGGCGAGACTGGGCGTGACACCGCAGGCAGTCAGCCGTTGGGAGCGGGGCATTGGTATGCCGGACATTTCTCTGGTCGAAGGCATCTGCCGCATTTTGCAGATCAGCGCGAACCAGCTTCTGGGCTTTGCAGGGCAGCGTGTGGTGGAAAACAATGACGCTGCTCTGGAAAAAGAAATCTGCGGCAATCTCTTTGCCGAACCATTGTCCATTGAGATTGGAAGCGGGCTGATCCCATGTTTTGCCGATGGAACAAAGACGGATATTGTCAATAGAGAACGAAAAAAGCTGGTCGGTGAAACAGGAATGCTTATCCCGCTGCTTCACATTCGTGACAGGGAGGAGTTTGGTGCGCTGGAACTCTGTATCCGCTGCTATGACAGAGTCCTATTGCAGACGCAGCTTGAGCGCGTGGACGGAACAACCTATGAGGCGGTGATTAAAATGGTGTTTGAACAGTGCAGGCAGCATTACGACGAGGTTTTGAACAAGCAGCTTGTAAAAACACTGGTCGACCAGTTGAAGGAACAGTATCCGGGTGTGGCAGACGGGCTTGTGCCGGAAAAAATCAGTTACCTGAGGCTGCAACGTTGTTTGCAGGAAAAAGTGCGGATGCAGGGAAATATCCGGGATATGATTCATATTCTGGAAGATCTCGAGGAGTGTCTTGTATCAGAACATTAATGACGTCTGTTATCCCATCTTCCGGTCTGCGTTTCATATCAGGTATGATCTTTTTCACACTTTACATGTCTATACCACTATGGTAATTTAATGACAGGAGGTAGAAAACATGAATATGAAGTTGAACTTAAAGCTGGAAACCCCAAGAGCCGTGTTGGAGGCGCGGGCGGCAAAAAAGGGCAGAAACTGGTTTGTAGAGCTTTTGATATTTACCGTGCTGTTTTTTGTCATTTCTCTTGCGCAGTCCTTTGCGGTTGTGCCGGTGCAGATTTTTCTGATGTCCACCGACCGGGGCTATCTGGATGCGGTCGCAGCGGGAGACTATGATCTGCTGATGGATGCCGCTGCGCGTCTTGCGAGCAGCGATCCGATCATCATCAGTATGCTGTTTTCCAATATTTTTATGATCCTGATCACGATGCTGTTTTGTAAGCTGCTTCAAAAGCGCAGGATGGAGACGCTCGGTTTCGTGAAAAAGGATTTTCTGAAAGAATACGGCATCGGACTTGTTGTGGGCTTTGCTATTTTTTCGGCGGCAGTCTTACTCTGCGTCGTGACGGGCTCGCTGAAGCTGACCGGTTTTTTGGCATCATTTACGCCGGGAATCTTTCTGCTGTTCGGGCTTGGATTCCTGATCCAGGGAATGGCGGAGGAGGTGCTGCTGCGCAGCTACCTTTTCGTATCAATCGGCAGACGCTATCCGATGTGGGTTGCAGTTATCTTAAATGCGCTTTTCTTTGCAGCGCTGCATCTGGCAAACAGCGGGATCAGCGTGCTTGCCTTTCTCAATCTGACACTGTTTGGCATTTTTGCATCGGTTTACTTTATCAAGCGCGGAAGTATCTGGGGGATTGGGGCGCTTCACTCGATCTGGAACTTTGTACAGGGAAATTTCTATGGGATCAAGGTGAGCGGCATCGAGACCTCCTGCACGGTGTTTGAGAGTGTGACGACGGAAGGGAGAGGACTGATACACGGTGGAGCGTTCGGCATGGAGGGCGGTCTTGCGACCACGGTCGTACTTGTCGCGGGAACTTTATTCCTGTTCACGCGAAAGTCAAAGGACGGTGTTTTTGAGGCGGCGGAAGCCGGAGAGGCGCAGCCGGAAAAATAAATTTTTGAAATTGACAAATAGATCTTCTGATGGTATAATCCCTCACTGCAAATTGCAAAGTTTGAAGTTGGAATGGAGATTATTATGACATTTTATCAGGAATTACAATTAAATCAGGCGGGCTCAAAGGCAGTCATAAGAAATGCCGCAAACAGGAGGGAAAAACTGCGGCATATTGCGATCTATCTGTTTAAGATCGCCATTACCATGCTGTTTTGCATGGGCTTTGTCATGGGTGCCAGTGCGCTGCTCGGCGGAGAAAACAGCATCGTGGGAGTTGTCGTACTGCTTTTTCTCATGGTTTTTAAAAATGCGGATTTCGGCATCTGTATGAAGCATTCGCTCTTTGTCATCGTCACTATTTTTGCGGTATTGACCGGCGGACCAAGACTTGCCAATGCACTTGGTCCGGTCGGAGGAATGCTTGTCAATATCGCATGTATATTTCTGCTTGCGCTGCTGAGCTGCCATAATTTTATCATGTCAAACCAGTCGACGGTCATACTCGGCTATCTGTTGCTCTATGGCTATGACGTATCAGGCAGGGATTTTTCTTTAAGAATTGCAGGACTTGCGCTTGGAGCAGCGCTTACGATGCTTGTGTTTTACAGAGGACATCGCGGACGTGTGTATAAGAGAGAGCTAAAGCATGTATTTTTTGAATTTGATCTGGCGTCCTCACGCACAAAATGGCAGATTTCGCTGGCACTTGGCGTTTCATCCCTGATGTGCCTGATGGAGCTTTTTCATTTTCCGCGTTCCATGTGGGCGGGGATCGCGGCGATGTCCGTGATGCTGCCGTTTCATCAGGATGCGAAGGCGCGGGCATACGGAAGGATACCTGGGAATCTGTTTGGCGGTATTGTATTTTTGCTGCTTTATCTGCTGCTTCCCCCGTCATTTTTGTCCTACGCGGGAATTATCGGCGGAATCGGCGTCGGCTTATCGGCAGACTACGGCTGGCAGTCGTTTTTCAATTCGTTTGGCGCGATGGCTGTCGCAACGGGGCTGATCGGACTTCCGGGCGCTATTTTCTTCCGCATTTTACATAATATCTGCGGAAGTCTGTATGGACAGATTTTTTATCGCCTTTTTGAAAAATCTGTCAGACGTTTTGTTCCCAGCACTTAATTCCACACCTGTCTTGTCAGGTGTATACATATATGCTATACTCATGGAAAACTGTGAAATGGACAGATAGGAAAGAAGGACACTATGGAACGGTCAACCTATGAGTACGACGTCGTTATCGCAGGCTGCGGTGTTGCGGGACTTTACACAGCATTGCATTTAGACGCCGGTAAACGGATTTTAATGCTTTCTAAGGAGGATTTGGAAAGCTGTGATTCCATGCTTGCACAGGGCGGCATCTGCGTGCTTGCAGATGAAGCTGACTATGACAGCTATTTTGAGGACACAATGCGCGCGGGTCACTATGAGAACCGGAGGGAGAGCGTCGATATTATGCTGCGCGGAAGCCGCGCCGTAATTGATGAGCTTTTGGCGCTTGGCGTGCGTTTTGCCAAAAACGCGGACGGCTCGCTTGCTTACACGCGCGAGGGCGCACATTCGAGAGCGCGCATTTGTTATCATAAGGATATTACGGGAAAAGAAATCACAACAAAGCTGCTTGCACAGGTTAAACGTCTGCCAAACGTCGCGATCATGGAATACACGGCAATGACGGACATTCTCGCAAGAGACGGCGCGTGCTTTGGGATTCTTGCAGAAACAAAAGAGGGAGAGCGGCTTTTGATCCAGGCGGGCGATGTTGTTATGGCGACCGGAGGCATCGGCGGTCTTTATGAACACTCTACAAATTTTTCATCGTTGACGGGCGACGCCTGCCGCATTGCAAAAAAGCATGGCGTCCGGCTGGAGCATATGGATTATGTGCAGATTCATCCGACCTGTCTTTATAGCGAGAAACCGGGACGCAGCTTTTTGATCTCGGAATCGGCAAGAGGCGAGGGCGCAATCCTTCTCAATCACAAGGGGGAACGGTTCGTCAACGAGCTTTTGCCGCGTGATGTGGTGACACAGGCAATTTATGAGGAGATGAAAAAGGAACAGGTAAAATACGAATATCTTTCCTTTGAAAAGGTTCCAAGGAAGGTGATTTTGGAGCATTTTCCAAATATCTATCAGAAATGTCTCGACGAAGGCTACGATCTTTTGAAAGAGCCGGTTCCGATCGTTCCGGCGCAGCATTATTTTATGGGAGGCGTCTATGTCGACAGTCATTCCATGACGACGATGCCGCATCTGTATGCAGTGGGTGAGACAAGCTGCAACGGCGTACACGGGAAGAACCGCCTGGCGAGCAACAGTCTTTTGGAGAGTCTGGTATTTGCAAAACGCGCGGCGGCGCACATAGAACAGAGTAAGGAGGAGAGCGGAACATGAATCCGATCACTATGCAGCTGGCAGCTGACAAATATATCAGGCTTGCCCTAGAGGAGGACATCAGCAGCGAGGATGTGACGACAAACGCTGTGATGCCGGAATACAAAAATGGAGACGTGCAGCTGATCTGCAAGCAGGACGGGATCATTGCGGGACTGCAAATTTTCGCGCGCGTGTTTACAATGCTTGATCCTAAAACAGAGGTGGAATTTCTGGCACAGGACGGAGACGCGGTAACAAAGGGACAGCTTCTTGCCGTCGTTACAGGGGACGTTCGCGTGCTCTTATCGGGAGAGCGGACAGCGTTAAATTATCTGCAGCGTCTTTCCGGCATCGCGACTTATACGCACAGTGTGGCACAGCTTTTGGAGGGAACAAAAACAACGCTCCTTGACACCAGAAAGACAACGCCAGGAATGCGGATTTTTGAGAAATATGCCGTGCGCATCGGCGGCGGCTGCAATCACAGATACAATCTGTCGGACGGCGTTCTGTTAAAGGATAACCATATCGACGCGGCGGGCGGTGTGAAAGAGGCGGTTGCAGCCGCAAGGGCATATGCGCCGTTTGTCCGCAAGATCGAGGTGGAGACTGAGAATCTTGACATGGTAAGAGACGCTGTCGACGCAGGTGCAGACATTATCATGCTTGACAATATGACGCCCAAGGAAATGGAGGAGGCGATCCGTATCATTGACGGGCGCGCCAAGACAGAGTGCTCCGGCAATATCACAAAAGAAAATATAAAGACGATTACCGCGCTTGGTGTGGATTACGTTTCCAGCGGCGCGCTGACACATTCCGCGCCGATTCTTGATCTGAGCTTAAAGCATCTTAGAGTGCATTAGAAAGGAACCGATCGTATGAGCATGGATGGACCAATGAACGGTACAGACAGAAGAAATTTGCTTCTCTGCTTGCTGCAAGAGAGCGAGCTGCCGCTCTCCGGCGCATATCTCGGCAAAAAAACAGGCGTCAGCAGACAGGTTGTAGTGCAGGACATCGCACTTTTGCGCACAGAAGGACACCCCATTGCGGCAACGGCGAGAGGCTACCGGTTAGACCGACCGGAGCAGAAATCCCGGTTGCTCAAGCTGTGCCATACTGCCGAGCAGATCACGGAGGAGCTTACAACGATTATCGATCTTGGCGGCAGCGTTTTAAATGTCATGGTCAATCATAAGCTTTACGGAAAGGTAAAAGCGCCGTTATCCATCAAAAACCGCAGAGACATCAGCCGCTTTGTACAAACCTTGGCCGAAGGGCGGTCAACGCCGCTCTCTGCGCTTACCTGCGGCTATCATTTTCATGAAGTCTCTGCGGAGAGCGAAGAAATTTTAGATGAAATTGAGGCGGCGCTTGCCGAAAAACAGTTTCTTGCAGAGCTCCTTCCTTATGAAAATCTTGACTTCCCGTTAAAATCGTTCTATAATAAATCAAATTAGTGTCCACGAGTTTGTGTTCAAACAAGAGGGCGCTGTTATGTCATGCATATTAGGAGAACATTCATGATCAAAAGTATGACCGGATTCGGGCGCTGCGAGGTGACAGCCGGGCACCGCAAGCTTCTCGTCGAGATAAGATCGGTGAATCACCGCTATCTGGATATCAATCTAAAGCTCCCCAAAAAGCTAAACTGCTTTGAGAGTTCGATCCGAAGCGTGCTTAAGGAGTATTTAGAGCGTGGTAAGACGGATGTTTTTATCACCTATGCGAATGAAGCGCAGGGAGACCTGCTTTTGCGGTATAACGAGGCGATCGCCGGTCAGTACCTTGCATGCTTTCAGCAGATGGAGCAGAAGCTCCATATTGAGAATGATATACGCGTAAGCACGCTTGCCGGATTTCCGGAGGTCTTTACACTGGAGGAGCAGGCGGATAATGAGGAGGAGCTTTGGGAGCTGCTTGAGCAGGCGATCCGGGGCGCGGTTACACAGTTAATAGAAAGCCGTATTGCAGAAGGGGATCGTCTTTCCGCAGATATTAGCGGGAAACTGGACGCGATGCTTTCCCATGTCGCTTATATTGATGAACGTTCTCCGCAGATTTTAGCCGAATATAAAGAACGCTTAAATGAAAAGGTGGCGGAGCTTTTGGGTGACCGGCAGATAGATGATGCCAGAATAGCCGCGGAGATCACAATTTTTGCGGATAAGGTATGTGTCGACGAGGAGACGGTCCGCTTAAGAAGTCATATCCAGAGCATGAAGGACACCTTAGACGCCGGCGGCTGTATCGGCAGGAAGCTTGATTTTATCGCACAGGAGCTCAACCGCGAGGCAAATACCATTCTTTCCAAGACAACGGATATTAAGACCTCTGATGTCGGAATTTCACTGAAAACCGACATTGAGAAGGTGCGCGAGCAGATCCAGAATATCGAGTAGGTGTATGCAATGGCAAGATTGATCAATATCGGTTTTGGAAATATGGTAAATACAGACAAGATCGTAAGCATTATCTCGTCAGATTCCGCACCTGCCAAGCGCCTGATCCAAAGAGGCAAGGAGCAGGAGATACTGATTGACGCGACGCAGGGACGGCGGACGAAAAGCGTGATCTTTACAGAGAATCATACGATCATATTATCCGCATTACAGCCGGAGACGCTTTCGGGCAGATTTAACGGCAATGCGCCAGAGGTTTTTGACGATGCAAAGGAATAAGGGAATTTTAGTAGTGGTGTCCGGTTTTTCCGGCGCGGGCAAGGGAACGATCATGCGGGAGCTGATGCAGCGGCACAGCGGGCAGTATGCGCTTTCCATTTCCGCGACGACAAGATCGCCAAGGGACGGCGAGACGGACGGTATTGAATACTTTTTTAAGAGCAGGGATGCCTTCGAGCAGATGATCGCGGAGGATGCACTGATCGAATATGCGCAGTATGTCGGCAATTATTATGGAACGCCGCGTTCTTATGTAGAAGAACAGCTTGCCTTGGGCAAGGATGTTATTTTAGAAATCGAGATTCAGGGAGCGCTAAAGGTGAAGAAACGTTTTCCTGATACATTGCTTTTGTTTGTAACGCCGCCAAGTGCGGGGGAGCTTAAGAACCGTCTGATCGGACGCGGAACCGAGACGATGGACGTGATCGAATCCCGGCTTGCCAGAGCCATAGACGAGGCGGACGGCATGGAGGCATACGATTATCTTGTGATCAACGACGTGCTGGAGGAATGCGTGCAAAATGTGCATTCGATCATTCAAAATGAGCATTACCGCGCAGCCAGAAATTTGGAGGCGATCAGCCGTATGAGAGAGGAATTAAAGGAGTTTGGGCGCCAATAAGCGCTAAATTGTGCAGAAAAGGAGAAAATTATGATCCATCCATCTTATGTAGAATTAATGAAGGTTGTCAACAATGATGTGGAAATCGGCGAGGAGCCTGTTGTAAACAGCCGTTATTCCCTTGTCATCGCGACTGCGAAGCGGGCGCGTCAGATCATTTCAGGAGCTGTTCCAATGGCAGACAAGGTCGTCTGCAACAAGCCTCTTTCCGTTGCCGTGGAGGAGGTCTATGAGGGAAAGGTAAAGATTCTTCCGGAAAATTTTGAGACAGAAGAATAAGCTGCCGCAAAGGACGGCAAAATAACGAGCCGTTACACTTTGTGAACGGCTCTTATGTTTTCGTAATACTGGAAGGAAAAGAAGAACGATGAAGCTATTATTTATTTCACTTGGTTGTGACAAGAATCTTGTAGATACAGAATTTATGCTTGGAATGCTGCGTGACGATGGCGCTGTGCTGACAGACGATGAATATGAAGCGGACGTCATCATCATCAACAGCTGTTGCTTTATCAACGATGCGAAGGAGGAGAGCATCAATACGATTTTAGAGATGGCAGAGCATAAAAAGGACGGCAGATTAAAGGCGCTGATCGTCACCGGCTGCCTCGCGCAGCGTTATCAGGAGGAGATCAAAAAAGAGATTCCCGAGGTGGATGCGATCCTTGGAACAAATTCCTATGAAGATATTGTAAATGCAGTACACCGGGCGATCGACGGAGATTTTTATCAAAATTATAAAACGCTGGAGGGACTTCCGAGCCTTCGCACGAAGCGAACCGTCACAACCGGCGGTCATTTTGCGTATCTAAAGATCGCAGAGGGCTGCAACAAGCGCTGTACTTACTGTATCATTCCCTATATCCGCGGCAATTACCGCAGTGTTCCGATGGAGGACCTTCTCGCGCAGGCAAGGGAGCTTGTGGAGGCAGGCGCAAAGGAGCTTATTTTAGTGGCGCAGGAGACAACGTTTTATGGGATCGACCTCTACGGGGAGAAATCCCTGCACCGTCTGTTGGATGAGCTGAATCAGATTCCGGGACTTTTCTGGATCCGTATCATGTACTGTTATCCTGAGGAGATTTATGAGGGTCTGATCGATGCGATGATACGAAACGAAAAAGTCTGCCATTACCTGGATCTTCCGATCCAGCATGCGAACGATACGATGCTAAAGCGTATGGGAAGGCGGACCAATCATGACGACCTTGTGCGCATTATCAAGAATTTAAGGACCAGGATTCCCGATATTACGCTTCGTACAACGCTGATCTGCGGTTTTCCGGGTGAGACGCAGAAGATGCACGAGGAGCTGATGCAGTTTATCAATGACATGGAGTTTGACCGTCTCGGCGCGTTTACTTATTCTCCGGAGGAGGGAACGCCTGCGGCAGAATTTCCGGATCAGATTGACGAGGCGCAGAAAAAGGAATGGCAGGCGGACGTGATGGAGCTTCAGGAGGAAATCATTTTCGATAAAAATGAGCAGCTAAAGGGACAGGAGCTCTTTGTGTTTATTGAGGGCAGCGTCGCGGACGAAAATGCCTATATCGGGCGGACGTATCGTGATGCGCCCGACATAGACGGCTATATTTTCATCCATACGGATGAGGCGCTCGTCACCGGAGATATTGCAAGGGTGCGCGTGACCGGAGCGCATGAATATGATCTCATCGGGGAACTGGTGTAAAAGAATGGAGAATAACTATGAGTATGAATCTGCCAAATAAGCTTACGATCCTGCGTGTGATCATGATACCGTTTTTCGTATTTTTTATGCTCTCTCCCTATTTTCCGGGATACGGCAATTATATTGCGGCTGCAATTTTTATTGCGGCAAGCCTCACGGATATGCTGGATGGAAAAAT
>Avalanche_p1__coassemble_841_pt1 | contig 27396 bp, 20 predicted proteins | sample Avalanche_p1__metabat2_low_PE_018 | metagenome-assembled genome bin Avalanche_p1 | reverse complement strand
CAAGCTCCTTTGCCAGCCCCCGGAGCAGCGGAATCCGCACGCCCAGAATCTCATCGCTTCCGGGGATCAGCCCGGAAGTAAATTTCTGAAACTTCTTGTCTGCATGTGCCTCCAGCCAGCTGCGGATTTCCTTTTGCTCCATAACAAAGTCCTCTCTGTATCTCTTATTGCTCCTGCGTCTGCAATAGCGTAGAAACGATACGGTTTCCCTCCTCCACACAGCCGCTCGCCTTCTCGAACTGGATGATGCCGTGATATTCCTCTCCGTAAATCGGCGCTTCCAGCGTACTTGAGCCATAGTTATGCGCATCGAGAGGCAGCTGCCCCGCATTGATGATCGCATTGTTCCGCACAACGACATTGCGGCAGGAGGACAAATACATCGCCAGTCTCGGACAGTCGATAAACGAATTATCCTCGATCAAAATATCCTCAAACACCGGTGTCTCGGTTCTTCCGTCGGGAAGATAGACGCCCATATAAAGCTCCGCCATCTGCCATGCATTCAGGTCACAGTGCCGGATCATATTGCCGCGCAGGATCAGATTTTTTACGCCATGCCCCTCACTCCAGCGCGACTCACATCCCGTCTCGATCTGGATCGCAGCGCCTTGGATATTTTCAAACACATTATTTTCCACCAGACCGTTCGAGCCCTGCAGCAGCACGCCTCTGGCACGGTTATTCACAAATCTGCAGTTGCGGATGATATAATTCTGCGTCTGGAAACGCTTATTCCAGAGTACGGTATCGGGCGATAGATCCTTTGGCAGCGCATCCTCAAACGTCAGCACACAGCTTCTCTCCTCGGGCCGGTAGCTGACCTCACGAAGCACCGATGAAAAACCGGTCGGTGAGAGATCGGGACCGCGCAGCTCTACCGGATAGCCTGCCTCAAACAGCACCGCCTCCTTTGTAACGCGCAGCGCTAACAGCGTGTGCGTTCCCAGCGGAACAATTCCCATCGAGGAATTATCGTGGATATTGATGCAGTCATCCCCCGCATATCCGAACTCACAGTCCTCAATGATAAAATTTCCCTGTGAATTACAGACGTGCAGGCAGTCTGTGACAGTCGAGATGCTTCGTACCGTTCCCGGACGCACCGTCACACGGCAGCCCTTTAAGTGAAGCCCGCGCATATCCCCATTCCCCACGAACCCGTTGCCCGGAGAGCCGTAGATCGTTACACCCTCCAGCGTAACATCTGTAGAATCCTCAATCGGCACCGTCAAGATACTGTACTCAAAGTGACGGAAACGGAAACAATCCCCACGCTTAAAGTGTGCTTTTGTAAAACCGGCGTCTACGGTATAAAAACGCAGTACATTCTCCCCCGCCTTTTCCTGCTTTGGAAGAAAAATATTGGATAACTCTCGCACCAGCTGCTGCATCTTCTCATCAGAGGCCTCATCCCCGCTTTTTTTCACATGGTCGTTTTGGTACGGACGAAATTCAATGCCCCCCGGACATCCCGGCGTGTAGCGAGCCGCATCAAACGGTCCGACAATGGAAAAGCTCATATCAGAAGAAACGCTCTCATATTCAGGAAAGCTGCATTCTATAAAGCTTCCGTCCCCCGCCACCTTCGTTACAACGCCGACGCTTGCAAGAGGCGCCTTCTCCCAGTTCCAGTCAAGGATCAGATCCTTTACCAGCACACGCTTGCTTTTTCTGATCGAGAGATAGGAATACAGCGATTCAAAAATAAATTCACTGCCTCCTCCGTCCAAAATGAAGTCCTCCATCTCATCCAGCGAAAGATGCGTATCCGTCTCGCACGATTTAAAATAATAAACGCCCTTTGGCACGATGAGCCTTGCCGCCCTTATGCTCCTGCAATAGGAAAGCGCCTCGGCGAATGCCTTGGTATTATCCCAGTCTGCCCCCACACGCACACCGAAATCTGCGGCATTTACCACCCGCTGTGTGCGCGGAAGCTCAATCTGCATCTCATTTAACTGTTCTGTCAGTATATCAAATTTCTTTAAGTCTGTCATGTCTTTTCCTATCCTTTCACACCGGATGCAACGATACTTTGTTTCAGCTGTTTGGAGAACAGGATCGACAGCAGAATGACCGGCGTTACCGTCACGACTGCAAGCCCCATCAGCGCATTCTGCTTCGTCCCCACATTGTTTGAAATATTATAAAGCGCAACATTTAACGTCCAGAGCTTCTGATCCTCCGTCACCAGCCATGCCCAGAAGAAATCGTTCCAGTTTCCGATGAACGTCTGCAATGCGATCAGAGAAATGATCGGCTTTGACAGAGGCATACAGATTTTGCTGTACAGGTAGATGCTTCCCGCACCATCCAAAGACGCCGCCTCAAAATAGCTTCCCGGAATCTGATCAAAAAATCCTTTATACAAATACACATAAAAACCATACGGATACAAAAACGGCAGCAGCAGCGCGGCATAATTATTGTAAGCCCCCATCTGACGGTACATGATCAGCTGCGGCAGCATAATGCTGGCAAACGGGATCATCATTCCTCCGAGAAAGAACAAAAGCACTGCCTTTGACGCCCGCGGTGAGAGCTGTCTGCTGATGACAAATGCGCAAACAGAGCATAAAATCACCTGCGCAACCATCGCAAAGCCGATCACGATCACACTGTTTAACACGAATGTCATAAATCCAAGCTGCGCGATGCGCTCATTATCCGGATAAATATATTCCGGCATCTGCAAATAGTACTTAAAGCTCTCAAGATTTAAGAGATTCTTCACCTTATCGCCAACGCTGACTAACGTTCCGCTTGTCGGGTACTTCTCTGCCAACAGCGTCGACACCGGCTCTAAGAAGCGGTCCAAAAGCCCTGTTTCCGGCAGCTCTAATCCGCCCGCAGGATCAAACTCATAGCCGAGTGACTCATTGGCGCGCAGATACCTGTCACTGTGCAAAAGCACCTCCTCCTTGATCGCTGTCCCCTTATAAATTCCATAGTCACATTCCATCTGCAGCTTCATCTGATGCGCGCGGGAATGAAACACCGTCTTTCCGTCCTTCATGCCATAGACCTGAATCTCCATGATCGATTCATCTGCCAGCTTATAATTGATGCCAAACATCGTAAGAACGTTATCACGCAGCATCGTATCCTTCATCTGCTCCTCGTTATCGAACTTCATATCTGTATAATCGAGCACGATCGAAACACTGTTTGCCGCCTCCGGCAGCAGCTTTGGCGGTACGTCATAAATTTTTGAATTATCCTTCATCGCGCTTGAAACCGCAAAGATCATCGGATAAAGCATGAGCGCCGCAAACAGGAGCGAGACGACTGCCGCGACAATTTTTAGAGAACGCTCCGATCCTCCCCATCGGATCTTATTCTTTTTATTTGTTTTTTGCATATGTACCTCTCCCCTCCGCTATACTTTCTCTGCCTTCTCAAAACGCATCTGCATCATCGTCAGCGCAGCGATGACAAGCAGCAGAATAATGGACGCCGCAGAGCCTGTTCCATAATTTAAGTCCTGATTAAAGGTATTATAAATAAAGATTCCCTGTGTCGTAGACGCCCCGCTTGGCCCTCCCGACGCATACATATAAGGAATATCCAGCATCTGCATGGTCGTGATCACAGACATGATAAGCTGGATAAAGACCATAAAGGAAATGTTCGGCAAAATAATATGGAAAATCCTCTTAAATCCGGTACAGCCGTCCAATGCTGCAGACTCCATAATATCCGTGGAAACGCCCTGGATCGCCGAGAGATATAACAGCACAGTCAGACCGCCGCCGAGCACGCCCGGGAAAATGATACAAAACTTTACCAGATCCGGGTCGCTTAACCACGCCTGCGCCTCTCCGCCAAAAAATTTGACGATCTGATTTGCAACACCATAATCGGGATGCCAGATCCACTTCCAGATAATGACGTTGACCGACGTTGGGATCAGCGCCGGCAAAATATAAAGTGTTGTCAGACATTTCTGCAGCTTCACAAGCTCATTGAGCAGCAGCGCCTGAATCAGCGGAATGAAAAAGCACATACAAAGCTGCAGCAGCAGAAAGATAAATGTGTTTTTCCATGCGTCCCAGTAAAACTGCGTCTGAAACATACTGATATAATTCTGTAAACCGACAAACCGCCCCGGCGGGTTGATCGGGTCATACTTAAATAACGAAATATAAAACGCATTTAAAATCGGATAATATTTCAGCCAGACCGTACACGCCATCGGAATAAAAAGAATACACCACGGCGTTACCTTTTTCCGAAAGAGATAGCTGCCCGGTCTTAAGGCGCTTCCCTTTTTCTGTTTTATTGCTTGCATCCTCGCACCTCCGCAATCTGTTTTTCAAATAGTATAAAAAATTTTTTCGTTTCCGAAAATGTTTCTATTTTACTTTCGTGTCACTCTTTTTAACTATTTTTACACCTTTCAAAAAAATCTTAAAAAATATGACCTTTTTCGCCTTTTCCGTTAATTTTGGTTTATTTTCATGTGACATAAAATCTGTTATGATGAGTTCATCAAAAAACACCTGTGCCAAAGGCACGGGAGGAGAAGGAGGATTTGACATGAAAAAAAAGATTCTTGCCGCGCTGCTTGCAGCTTCCATGACAGCAGGCGCGCTTGCAGGCTGCGGCTCTGACAAGACGCCTGCCGATGAAAATGCAAATGCAGCGGGGGACGCCGGCACAGCAGGCACAGAGGCAACCGCAGAGATTCCCTCAGACAAAGAGCCGGTAGAGCTTACAATCTGGCAGTCAAGCCGTAATCAGGACGACTGGGCTGTCGCTATGGAGGAGCAGTTCCTCGCCGAGCACCCGTGGATTACCTTAAATAAAGTCGTAAAAGAGGGCGATCCCGGAAATGAATTTTATCAGGGCGTTGCATCCGGCACTGCACCGGATGTTGTAAGATGTTCCTTTACGATGATGGATTCCTATATTGCTTCCGGCATTTTAGAGCCGTTAAACACTTATACGGACAGCTGGGACGAATGGGGCAATTTCACGCAGGAATATGTAGATATGTTCACAAAGGATGGCTCTGTCTATGGTATCCCGGCTTCCGTAAGCCCGATGCTCTTTGCTTACAACAAGGCGCTCTTTGCAGAGGCAGGACTGACGGAACCGCCAAAGACATGGGAGGAAGCCGTTGATATGGCAAAGAAATTAAACGACTCGGATAATCAGGTTTCCGGTTATGCCACATTAGCTTCCGAATGGACCGAATGGTTCTTCCAGTACTATGTATGGCAGGCAGGCGGCGACTTGACGAAGGAGAATGAGGACGGCACCGCAACACTGACCTTTACGGATCCGGCAGTCATCGAAGCAGCGAAATATTATCAGAAGCTTAAGAGCGAGGGCGTGCTTCAGAGTGACTTAACCTTAAAGTTTGAAGATTTAACGACGAATTTCGCGCTTGGAAAAATCGGCATGATGCCGTTTGCCTCCGACTGGGTAGCCGAAGCTGTTTCTAAGGGTATGGACCCGGATGATCTTGGTCTTTGTCTGCCGCCGGCAGGACCTTCGGGCGAATCAGCGACTGCAATCGCCGGCGAATGCTATGTCATCAATGCAAAGGCAGATCAGGCAAAGAAAGACGCGGCTTGGGAGTATATCTCCTTCTACACCAGCAAGGAATATTTATCCTCTCACTTTGAGAACCTTGCTACCAAAGGCGCTCCAAGCCCGGTGATCATCCCACGCGATGACATGAGCGTAACTGATTTTTATGAGTTCCCGGCAGAATATAAGGACGTACTCGAGTCTGCAAAGATCATCGGACGTTTGGAGTTCTACGGAAAAGCAGATTTTGGTACCTATGTTGACCGCGCCGTGCAAAAGATCCTGACCGACCCGAACGCGGATCCGGAAACAGAATTTGCAGCAGCACAGAAGCTTTGCGAGGAGGAAGCGCTTCCCGCTTTCAACGAAGCAAATAAAAAATAATACAGATACCGCAGCGCTTTGCAAAGCCGAAGCGCTGCGGTATTTTTCTTGACATAAGAGCGGCGCACGAAGCGTGCCGCTCGTTGTTAAATCCCTTTACAGAAGTAAAGTTTTTCCCTCCTCCCACTCGATTTTCCGTCTGCTCAATGGTATAATAAGGAAAACTATTGACATTTCGGAGGTCTTGATGAAGGAGCGCTCTCATTCGTTTTCCAATTTTACATACGCCTGCAATGCCGCGGTCAAACGGCAGCTTCGCAGGGTCGGCATATTCTGGCGGCTGAATCTCTCCTTTTTGCTTCTGCTGCTGGTATCCTCACTTTTTTTAACCTTTTTTTCTTTTTACTGGTACTCCAAAGAGATCAACCTAAATCTTGACCGCTATACCTCTCTCCTGACGCAGAACGTAGAGCTTAAAATCACCGACACGATGAATCTGTATGAGGACCTCGCGCTTAGCTTTTATGACGATGCGTCTGTGCTCTCTGCGATTTCCGAAAATACGAAGATGCTGGAAGGCTCCGCCGCCTATGATACCGCGCGCCTTTCCGAAAATTCCTACCTCATCCAAAACAGGCTGTACGCAATGAGCCGGAACAAAAAATATATCGAAAATATTGAATTCGTCTCTCCCACGGTCCAATACCGCATGGTCGAGGAGAACGGCTTTTCACGCGGCGGCGTGATCCGCGATCTGGAAAGCTTTTATGCCAGCGAATTTTATCTGCTGCCGCAGGAACAAAACGGCTACCCCATCTGGATGGATGACCGCTCACAGACGCATCTGTTTTTTCCAAACGAGCAGGCAGTCTATGGCTTTGGTAATATCATTACGCTCGGCATTGCCGTCTATGAGCCGTCAAGCCGGGACTTTCTGGGCGTCCTGCTGCTAAATATCGACCTAAACGCATTTTCCGGCACCATTGAGGGATACAACGCCTATGAGGGAGGAAACACCTTTCTCGTGGGTGAAAGCGGCGTTCTGACATGGTTTCATCCCAGTCTCTCCGCGCCTCCGTTCCCCAACGACCCGGATATACTCTCCGATATGAAAGCATCGGACTCCGGCATCACACGCACAAGGATCGACGGGCGGAACCTGCTGCTCTCCTATGAGAAAATTCCGGGGTCACAGATGTTTGCCGCCTACGTTGCAGATTTGGATATGCTGCTTTCCAACGCTTACCGCATCCGCAACCTATGCTTCTTTGTCTTTCTATGCGTCGTGATCGCAAGCTTCGTGATCTCCTACTATGTGACCAGAAGCATTTCCGATCCCATCCGCCAGCTGATCGGCGTGATGGACAAGACAGCAGACGGCAGCTGGAGTGTCCGCTATGAAAATGCGGGAAATGACGAAATCACCATTCTCGGCGATCAATTCAACAAAATGGCAGAGAAAACAGACCGGCTCATCGATCAGGTATACGTCTCCGAGATCCACAGACAGCGTGCGCTGCTCAGCTGGAAAAACGCGCAGCTTGATGCTATGCTGATGCAGATCAATCCGCACTTTCTCTACAACACGCTTGATATTATCCGCTGGGAAGCCATGTATGAGGCAAACGGGGAGAGCAAGGTCACACAGATGATCGAAGCCTTCAGCCGACTCTGCCGCATGGGCATAAAAACGGGCAGCAATACCGTCCGTCTTTCCGATGGGATCGCGCACGCCGCAACCTATCTTGAGGTCATTAACTTCCGGCACAGCGAAAAAATTGAGCTTTGTCTTGATACGCAGGTGGACGCCGACACCTGCTATGTTCCGCAGTTTATGCTGCAGCCTCTTATGGAAAATGCCGTCACCCACGCTTTCGGCGACGCAAGCAGCGGCTTTTGCATCACGCTGCGCTCCCGCAGGGAGGCTGATACACTCCTGATCACAGTTGCAGACAATGGACGCGGCATGACGGCGGAGGAGCTTGATGCGCTCTTAGCCTCTCTTGACAGCAGCGAAGCTACCGAAAAGGGCATCGGACTGCGCAATGTACATCAGCGCATTCGCCTGTTTTACGGGGATGCTTACGGCATCTCCGTCACCAGTACGCCAAATTGCGGAACGCAGATCAACATTACGCTGCCCATACGGACAGCTTCCGAAAATATGACAAATGATACAGGAGGTAACACCGCTCATGAATTATCAGGTTTTAATCGTGGATGATGAGGAAATCGTCTGCCGTGGTCTTTCCCAATTTGTAAAATGGTCCGAGCACGGCTTTGAGGTCGCCGGTATCGCCCATTCGGCGGACGACGCCCTGATGCTTGTGGAAAAGCTTCCCATCCACGTTGTCTTTATGGACATCCGTATGCCGGGCAAAAGCGGACTGGAGCTGTTAAAAATTCTGCGGCTGGAGGCTCCGGCTGTAAAATGCATTATTTTAAGCGGCTTTTCTGATTTTTCCTATGCCCAGGAGGCGCTGCGCTGCGGCGCGATCGACTATCTGACAAAGCCTGTGAACCTCGGCGAGGTCGAGGCGCTTTTAGACCGTATACGAAAGGAATTTGAGGAGCAGCAGCAGGAGTCCTTCATCCAAAGACAACGGCTCTACGCCTTACTTCTCTCTGCTGCCAAGGGCTATGCGAACGCAGATAAAAGCGGTTATCATCTTCCTTCCCTCGGTCGCTGGTACGGTCTTTCCATGTCCCTTTTAAATCGCGGACTGTCAGAGGAGGAAATCTCCGCTAAAAAAGAAAAAATGAGCATTCAGATTTCATCCATCCTTCCGGACGCCATTGTACTCAATGATGATATTTTTTCACTTTTTTGTATTCTTCCCTGTGGATCGGATGCGGAATTTGACTCCTTTCTCTCTATCCTACAGCAGCTTTGCAGCGATTTTCCCGCATGGGGCTTTGGAGTGGGCAAGCCGAAAAACGACCTGTCGGAGATCCATGCCTCCTATGAGGAGGCGGCGCGTGCGCTGCGCTACCGGCTCGCCGGCGGAAAGGAGCGTGTCATCCTCTATCAGAATATTGAAGCGCTCTTTTCCCAATCTGCACCTGCCGTACCGGAGGCTCTCCCGACTCTGCTGTGTCTTTTGACGAATCCAGACACAAGAAAGGATTCCGCGGCGCAGCTTGCTGGGATTTTGGATACGCTATTAGCGCAGGAGCTTACGCTCACCCAGTATCAGACTGTCCTGATCCGACTTTTGATCGAGCTAAACAGCTACCTGTCGGAACGAAATTTTCCGGAAGCGGATCTGCACAGCCGCCTGAACGATACGCTCGGCAGACTGCTGCTTGCAAGCGACTACCCTGACAGCTCCGCCTGCATGACCGACTATATGGACTGGTTGATCGCCCTGCTGGACCGCTTTGACGAGCAGCAGCTTGGAAAAGGCACGATCCGCGAGATACGCCTTTATATCCGTTCCCATTACAATGAAAATATCACGCTAAACGGTCTTGCCGAACGCTTTTTTTTGCATCCGAACTACTTAAGCCGTCTTTTTAAAGAAAAAACAGGGGAAAATTTTATCGAATATCTGACTGAGGTGCGTATTGAGAAGGTAAAAGAGCTTCTGAAAAGCTCTGACTTAAAAATCGTGGAAATCTGCGCGATGACGGGCTACGATAACCCTCGCTATTTTAGCAAGGTCTTTAAATCAGCCACTGGCATGACGCCGCGGGAGTACAGAGAACACGCAGAGCCTTAAGCTCTGCGTGTCCGTCGTCTCTAAAGCTCTATGAGGCGATACGCCCTGCTGCCCATTCCAAGCGCCTCTGCTGACTCGATTGTATGGATACCGTTTCTGCTCTCGACCCGCTCGATAAAATGCGCCCTTCCCGGATCATCTGACTGATAGATCAGATCTATACACGCCTGATCAAGCGCCACCGGATCAAGTCCTGCCAAAATCCCAATGTCCTTCATACAAGGGTCTTCCGCCACAGCGCAGCAGTCGCAGTCCACCGACAGATTGCACATCACATTGATATAGGCAAGCCTTCCCTTAAAATAGTCTGCGACAGAAGACGCTGCATCTGCCATTGCCTCAAGAAAAAGATCCTGTTCTGTGCTCCAAAGCTTGTCCGGATTGCCCGCACCGTGGATATACGCCTTTCCAAATGCCGAGGCACATCCGATCGAAAGCTGCTTTAGGGCGCCGCCGTAGCCCCCCATCGGATGCCCTTTAAAATGCGACAGCACCAGCATGGAATCATAGTCTGCCATATGGCTGCCCAAATAATTCTTTTTAATCTGCCTTCCGTTTGGGATCTCAAGCACCATATCCTCATCCGCATCCATAATATCAACCTTAAAGTATCTGCTCCACCCATGCTTCTCCATTAACGCCTCGTGCTTTTGCGTTGTATTTCGCTCTCCCTCATAGGCAGTGTTGCATTCTACGACCGTACCGCCAACCTGTTCGATCAATGGCTTTACAAACTCCGGTCTGATATAATTCTGGTTGCCCTCCTCCCCGGAATGCAGCTTAACTGCCACTCTCCCGGCAAGCGTACAGCCCAGCGTCTCATAAATCCGAACCAGATTTTCCGGCAGGACATCCCTGATCAAATATACATCCGACTGCTTCATCCTGTGTTCCTCATCCTTTCTGTTTTTCTTTTTAGTATAACACACAGTCGCTTGACATGGAATCCTCTCTACGTTATTATTTCATTAGCTTATTTTCTACTGCCGCATGGATTTGCGTCAAATCACCGCAAATTCCGCAGCGGTAAATTTTTTGTTTTCACGCTTTGCCTGAGGGCAAATATTTCAGAATGGAGATACCAATGAAAAAAATTGCTTTTTTTGATGTTGACGGTACACTGACCTCCGAAATCGACGGCTCAATCCCACAGAGCGCCATTGATGCCATCCGCGAGGCGAGGGCTGCCGGCAATCTGATGTTTATCAATACCGGGCGCTGCTTTCAGCATGTAGAACCACGCTTTCGGGAGATTGGCTTTGACGGCTATATCTGCGGCTGCGGCACGAATATTTACTGCGATGACAAAGAGCTTTTACACATCGGACAGACCCATGAAACGATGATGGAGATTCTTTATCAGGCAAGAAAAACAGGCATTGACATCGTCTTTGAATCACGCAAAGAGATCGCGTTTGACCGCCCGCATCAGCTGAAAAATCCGGAGGCGGTCAGCCTCTATGAGGACTTCACCGCGCGCGGCTATGTGATGCCGACCGATCTTGAGGCGCCGGACTTTTTATCTGACAAATTTGCTGTCTGGTATGAAAACCGCCCGCAGCTGGAAGCGTTTCTCTCTGTCAGCGACCGCTACTTTGAATGCATTGAGCGCGGCGGAAATTTCTGTGAATTTGTTCCGCATGGGTACTCCAAGGCAACCGGCATCCAGTATGTACTCGACTATTATCATCTCAATAAAACTGACGCCTACGCCTTCGGAGACAGCAGCAACGACCTTGCAATGCTCACCTATGTACCAAACAGTATTGCCATGGGAAATTCCTATCCCGAAAGCCTCCTGACACTGGTATCCTACGTCACAAAAAATGCCAGTGCGGACGGAATCGCACTGGCACTGCGCCATTTCGGCTTTATTGCTTAGTCTTAACAAGCATAAAAATCATCACGGCCGCCGTGATCAGCTCTGACGCCGGAAAGGCAAGCCACACACCATTTAAGCCAAGCAGCGCAGACAAGAGCACCGAGCACACGGGAATGCCCACAAAGCCTCGCAAAACAGACGTTGTAAACGCCTCCTTTGCCTTTTCCGTGGCGCTCAAAAATCCGGTGCCGACGATATTAAAGCCGGCAAATAGGAAACCAATAAAATAAAGCCTCAGCCCGGTATGCGCATATTCCGCAAGCTGCTTTGAATTTTCACTGTTAAATATCTGTATCAGTTCTTCTGTGAAGCCATACACCACGCCGATCAAAACGACTGCCAGCACAAGCGCAGTCATCCTTCCAAGCTTTAAAATCTGCTTTACCGACTTTTCATCGCCCTGTCCGTAATAACGGCTGACCAGCGGCTGCGCGCCCAGCGAAACACCGTTAAACATCGCAACTGCTACAAGCGCGTAATTTGCCACAACGCCATATGACGCCACGCCGACATTTCCCGCTATTCCAAGAATCAAAAAATTAAAGGTCGCAGTGATCACGCCGGAGGAAATCTCGCCCACAAAGGCAGATACGCCAAGCTGGCAGGAATGCCACAGACGCTTCACTGACGGCGCACAGATTTTCACTTTCACCGTACTGCTCCTGCGCAAAAAATGTGTGCCGCAGATTAAAATGCTGACAATCGGCGATGCTACTGTCGCAAGCGCCGCGCCCGCAAGTCCAAGTCCCATCGGAAACATAAAAATCTAGTCAAACACAACATTGAACAGACTTCCTGCAAGCGTCGCAGCCATCGCAAGCGAGGGCGCATTGTCATTGCGCACAAACGCCGCGATCACATGATTCATCATAAAAAACGGCGTAAACAACAGAAAGATTCTGGTATAATCAATGCCAAGCGCTACAATCTGCGGGTCGCCTCCCATCAATGCAATAATCTTATCAGGAATAAAGATTCCCGCAAGCACAAACGGTATGGAGATGATGCAGACAGAGCTTAGGGCATTAAAAAAATATTTTTCCGCAGAGGTCTCTCCCTGCGCCCGCAAAATAGCAAAGCGCGTTGCCGAGCCAACGCCGACCATCGCCCCGATCGCAAAGATAACACTGTAAAACGGCAGTACCAGATTTAACACGGTAATGCCGTCTGCTCCCGCCGCTTTCGCAATAAAAAAGGTATCTACGATAATATAACACGAGGTACCAAGCATTCCGAAAATATTTTGTATCACATATTTAAAAAACTGTCTCGTCGTTGACATGATCGTTTTCTTCTCCTTTGCCTCCTGATCAAAAGCCGATTATCTTTCGATTTTAAAATCTCCCGTGTGCTTCGCCTTAATATCCATAACGATCTTGCAGTCTGCCATATGCTCATAATTAACCTGAAGCTCATAATCTACCATAACATGAATATCATGCTCTGTCTCGGTGATCTCAACACTGCGCGTATTTGTTCCTACCAAAAGACTTCCGTACGGCGTATAGTAGTGGGTCATACTGTTTTTATCCTTTTCAAACTGCAGGTGCACATTTGTTCCACCTCTTTTTGTAATATCAAAGCTACCCTCTCCAATCTTTACCGTATTCTTTACAGGCTCCTCACTGCCCTCCATGATCTCATCAAAAATAACGTAATGCTTCCCGTTCTTCTTATAATAATCACCGGAGGTGATCACCTCGATCGGCTCCCCGTCCGGCTCCTCTGAAAATTGTATTCCGCTGATCGTCACCAATACTTCTTTTGTCATTTCCTCTCCCCTGTCCAATAAATTCTTTCTCTCTTTGCATCTGTGCAGACAGCTGCACCAACTCATATTACCTGTTTTTTTTAGAATACGCAAGTCCATTCTTACAAAAGTTTTATTCTGTCAGCTCATTTAAAAATGTGAGATATTTAAACTCTACCTGATAATCATTTGAGGAGAGCACCCTTTGATATTCCTCCGGAGAGAGCACCTCCCTAAGCGCTTCCTCGGCGTCCTCATCAACAACCTCATAGACACTGCCGGAAAAGCACATATTCGGATACATGACGCACCACCAGTTACGTCCTGCCCCCTCACCGATCACAACCTCCAGAGCACGGTAGCTGCCCGCCGGAAAACTATAAGCGCCATACGTTTTAATCGGAAATGACGTGTCCGCAAGAAATGCCTGCGCCTCGTACGAATACCCCTCTGACCGGATAACCTCCTCCGCCGTCTCTATGATCTCCCCCAGCTGCTGACTTACGATCGCCTCACACGCCTCCCTGCTCTCGGCGTTTTTCAGCAGCTCCTGCATCCTGCCTCCGACCGCATCCCGCACCTTCAGCTTTAATTCCTGATCGCACACGCTGTCACTGTTCGCGATCACATGAAACCGCAGCACCTTATCGGCGATACTCTTTTGCAGACGCACACGCTCTGCGTACTGTACGCCCAGAAAAATCACCAATCCTATATGCATCACTGCCAATATGTACCACACTGCTTTTTTTCTATCTTCTCTCATACACGCTCTCCTTCCCCTGTACAAGAACTATTTCCAATTTTATCCAGTCCTATACATTTGTTTTAGATGATTTCGGAGAAAGCGTTTCCCCTAAAGGAACAAAAGTGTGCTTTTCTGACATAGGATTGCAAAGCAATTTCCTATATCAGAAAAAACCGCAGCATGCCGAACGCACACTGCGGTTTTCCCTATCACTTTTCAAAAGTATCTGTCTTATGAGGTTCGCTTGCCAAGCGTCACCTGTATGGTCTGCTCGACATAATTTCCGTCTGAAGCCCGAGCAACCACAACGTCCACGGTATCTCCTGCTCTGTAATACTGCATCCGCTGTGACAGCTCCTGCATGGAGCTTACGCTTCTGCCGTCAAAAGTCGTGATAATATCTCCAACCTGAATACCTGCCTGCTCTGCTGCAGACCCTGCCGTCACCTGTCTGACGGAAACACCGGTCGGCATCCCGTATGCTTCGGCAACATCAGTCGTCACATCTACGCCCGCCACTCCAAGAAACGCGCCCTCCGCCGGATCGACCTTCTCCTTTGTGATCAGGTCCTCAATAATCGGGCTTGCCGTACTGATCGGAATCGCATAGCCAATGCCCTCGACATCGGTATCGGCGTATTTTACCGAATTGATACCAATCACCTCTCCCGACGCATTCAGCAGCGCACCGCCGCTGTTTCCCGGATTGATCGCCGCATCTGTCTGAATCAAATCTGCGGTATAATTCGTGTTGCTGCCGGAATCGGAAACAGATACCTTACGATTCAGGGCGCTGATGCAGCCAGTCGTTACCGACTGTCCGTAACCAAGCGCGTTGCCGATTGCAATCGATGCCTCTCCTACCTTTAAGGAATTGGAGTCGCCGAGCGTTGCCACCTTAAGCTTTCCGCGTGTCTCCTCCTGAATGCCAGAAATCGGTATCTGGATCACAGCGAGGTCTGTGGAAGGATCTGTGCCCCGCACCTCTGCACTTGCCGTAGAGCTGTCCACAAAAGTAACCGTCAGGCTGTTCGCGCCCTCCACCACATGGTTATTCGTGACCACATAAAGATACTCGTCATTCTGACTGATAATGATTCCTGAGCCAAAGCTTGGCACCTCATAGGACTGTCTGCCCCAAAGGCTCTGATACTCGGCAATGCTTAAATTCGTGATCGCCACGATCGACGGCATTACCTCCTCAACAATATCCGAAACATCTGTCGCCACATAATTCGATGAGGTTGAGGTCGACTTCACTCCGCCCGTATCGGATTGACTTAATACGCCGCCCGATGTATCTACCGTCTTGCTATCCGGTTGAAAGATCGCTCCCGACGCCAGATGCACACCCTCGATCACTGTACCTGCAACAAGCCCGAATACTAACGCAAGCGCGGCGCACTTTGCAAGCTTTGTGCCAAAGCCTCCGGGTTTTCTTGGTTTCTTCGGCTTCTTCCCGCCATTTTGCGGCGCGCCTGCCGTCTGATAAAAATGCTCCTGATAGGCGCCTGATGTATTCTGATAACCATTTGCCGTATACGCTCCTGTATTTGCTCCGTTTCCATTATTCCCATTCCCTCCCGTATAGCTCTGATCATACGAATAGAAGGAATCGGAGGACTGTCCATTATTCTGATTCTGATAATTATTCTGATCCATGACGTTTCCCCTTTCCTCCACAAGACTTTGTTCTCCTTGTGATATGGTAAAGTTTATCGTTTAATTGTGTTTGAATTGTGACAAAAATATCAAAATTCTATGATTTCTAAAAATAATCCTTAGAGCATCGAAAGAAAAGCCGGAAGCTGACAAACAAAATTCCATACGCCAAAGCCCACACAGACTGCATAGATGACGTTTCGCCTCCGCTCCTCCCTTAACCCGAACGCAAGGCAGAGAATCACAAACAAATACAAAAGATCCGTCAGATAATAAACGCGCGCGCCGGACGCGTACATCGTCGGGGAAAAAAACATAATTGCCTCGCTCGCAATCCCTGCGAGATAGGCAAGCAGGAGCGTAATCTGGCAGCCGGATGCCCTCCAGAGAAAGAAAAAGGTATAGATAAGCGCCGCACACCACCAGATCAGCGCCGCAAGCTGCATCGCCGTAAAACGTGAAAGCACCGGTACCTCTGTGACCCGCTGCGTAATATCAATATACTGCATACCCAAATTGGAAAATGCCGTAATCCCGACATACGGCAGCAGCGCCGCAGCCGTGAAAACCCCTGCGCCTGCGATCATCCAACAGTCCGTACGGCTGCGCTTTTCCTTTTGCAGAAGCAAGAAAATTCCGGCAATCCAGATCGCACATAAAAACAATTTATTTTCATTGGCAAAGGATGAGATCATCCAGTGCAGCGTGAGGAACAAATGCTCTCCGAACCTCATCGTCTCATACTGCGGCATCCAGTTTACGATCTCTGCCGCAACACGCACGTCATTTCCGGGAGCAGCAAACAGTACTGCAAACGAAAGCAGTGTGACGGCAGTCTGCACAAGCAGCAGCGGATGCACGCTGCGCCATTTAAAAATACCATAGATCACTCCCAACAGCTCAAATACAAGCAGCACCGCTGCCATCTGCTCAATCGACATAGACGCGATCACCGCACAGGGAACCGCATAGAGAAACCTCCAGAGGGAGACCCCCTCCATACGAATCCCCAATCGACCGCCGCTTCCTTCTGCAGCCGCTCTCTCTGCAAACACATATTCCGCAAACGTGGTGAGCGCCCATATCCCGCAGGTAAACGACCATGTATAAAAGATAGAACCGTTGACCCACACTGCCGCATAGCCAACCGTTTGCACGTCCATCATAAAATAACCGGACGCCACAGCGATCGCTGCAAAAAGTCCGGTTTTCCTTCTGACGCCGTCTGGTCCGATACATGCCGGCTGCCGACGCTTCCAGTCTCGAAAAGTTCCCTCGGGAACTCTTGCCGCCTTCCCTGCCAGAGAGAGGATCCCAAGCGGGAGCAGCGTGAGCATCAGGGCGTTCACAAGTCTCCAAAACGGCAGTCCCAGATGAAAGGCGATATACACCATCGCCTCCCCCGCATGCCTCCCGACCCACGTCTCATAACGCCAGCCCAAATACTCCAAAAATCCCATCTTGTGCGTATATTCATAAAAATAAGCATCGTCCCCGTCGGAATATCCGACAAAGCCAAGAATCAGAAACGCTGCCGCAAATACCAGCGCCCAAAAGACATAAGTTTGTCTTTCTGTCTTTTTTCTCATGCAACCTACTCCACTTTCTTCCCCAGATTCCCTTACTGCCAGAACTTCTTCCAGTAATTCCGATTCATCGTGCACCACAGAATCTGCTTTTTTCCAAGACTGCGCCACCGCTTTCCCAAAAAATACCCTGCATATTTTCCTACGCATTGTACGAAAAGCTTCCCGATCAGATACGGCTTTCCAATCCCGCACAAATGCCTTACCGTGCTCTTTACCAGCTTCATCCCTTCCGCCTCTGAACTGATCTGCTCAAAAATTTCAGGGTGCGCCGTCTGCGAGACTGCGAGATCAAAATTACGGTGAAACTGCTGCATCGCCGAATAATTATGCGAATGGATCACCTGCGCCTCTGCCGCATACGCGACATAGAAGCCCTCATGCACCGCATGTGCGGCAAAAAACATATCCTCGTTAAAAATAACGGGTTCTTCAAAGCCGCCGAGCGAAAAAAACAATTCCCTGCGGTATGCCGCACAGACATCCGAACAAAAAAAGGTCTTAATTCCAAGTGCCGGAATATCCTCCCTGCCCTTTCGACAGCTCTTAGCCGGATAATTAAACGCTCTGGTATAGCGCTCGATAATCCCGCAGTCCTCTGCCGGAAGCTGGCGCGCATACGCAACTGCCGCCGTCTTTCCTTCGTCCCCGGATGACCGCAGCGGCTCTATCAGCCGCTCCACCAAAAATGGATCTGCGGGAACCGCATCCTGTGTCATGAAAATGAGGATCTCCGCATCAGATTCCCGCGCCCCCAGATTGCGTGTACCGCCGTGGTCAAAGTCCTCCTTCGTCACATGCCGCAAGGTATAGGAAAAAGGAAGCTCCTTCAGACGCTCACTGATGGCGTACTGCCTGTCTGCCTCCTCCCATAAATCCTTTTCCGTATTTAAAATGATCAGCCTCTGAATAAGAAAGGTCTGCTCCCGCAATCGTTGCAGGAGCAGACAAAAGGTATCATCCGGCCGATACGTCGGAATGATCATATCTACTTTCATTAATAACCATCTCCCTGTTGGAAACCGGTATCATTAATAATCTTCTCGCTGTTATTCTTGACGGTATCTGTCGGCACATAAGACTCATCCTCATACAGGAAGGTATGCAGCTGCACAACATTCGACTCAAGATCACACGGCACGACCACGCTTCCCTTAGAACCGATATTCGTTGCATTCTTCTCAAATGGGAAGCCCGCCATTTCACCCAGCTTATAATCAAATACCTTCGCCGCAAGCGCGATCAGATCGGTGTTGCTGAAGCTTGTCTTAATGTCTCCAAATACTGCATCGATCAGCTTATTGATCGTCTTAAGGTCCGACTTCTGCGCCTTCTCTACCATCGCCGCAAAGACTGTTCTCTGACGCTCTGCACGCTTATAATCATCACCCGCCGTGTAACGGATACGCGCAAAGGCACATGCCTGTACGCCGTCCATATTGTAAGTACCTGCACCCGGCAGATATTCAGAATATTCGGAAGGCTTCTTCTTTGTGAGCTTGTTGATCTCATCCATATAGCCATGCATTAAATCCGCTTCCTCTTTCGTGACCGTCACCTCAACGCCGCCTAACAGATCAACGCACTCAACAACCGAATTGAAATCTACCGTCACATAATCGGTAATGTTTAAATCAAGGTTCTTATTGAGCATCGTGATCGCCTGCTCCGGTCCACCCGCCGCATATGCCGCATTGCATTTCTTAAAGGTACTGTTGCCAATATCCAGATACGTATCACGGAATACCGATACCAGCTTTACCTCATGCGTCTTATTATTGATGCTCGCGATCATGATAACGTCACTGTTTCCTTTAGACAGATTACCGTTAGAGCGGTTGTCCAGACCAAACAGTGCGATCGTCGTATACTTATCCATCAGCTCCTGCGATTCCGATGAAATACCCTCATTGAACTCAAGGTCATCCTCGTTAAAAGAGTGATCCTTCTGGATCTTTGAGAGCTTTAATACGACAAACAGTATGATTCCAAGGATCAGAAGCGCCAGCACCTCAATGACTACCAGCATGATCTTTCTCTGCTGCTTCTTCTTGCGAAGCGCTGCTTTTTGCTTCTTTGTCAGTGGTCTCTTTTCATTTTCTCTGCTCATGAATTTTCTCCTAATATGCATTTTTATTGATAAACCCTTTGAAAACCGTCAGAAACAATATCTTGAAGTCCAAGCCGACTGTCCAGTTCTCAATGTAGTATAGATCATGCTCAATCCGTTTTCGTATGGAGGTGTCTCCCCGGTAGCCGTTGACCTGCGCCCATCCGGTCATCCCCGGACGCACCTGATGCTTGATCATGTAGCGCGGGATCTCCTCCCGGAACTTCTCGACATACTGCGGCCGCTCCGGTCTTGGACCGACCAGACTCATATCGCCCTTTAACACGTTAAACAGCTGCGGGAATTCATCCAGACTTGTCCGCCTCAGAAAGCCTCCGCATTTTGTGATCCGCGGATCATTCTTCGTCGTCCAGCCTTTCTGCTCCTCCTCCTCCGTCTGCACATACATCGTGCGGAACTTATACATATGAAACGGCTTGTTGTGAAGACCGACCCGCTCCTGCTTAAAGATCAGGGGACCTGTTGACGTTCCCTTGACAAGCGCCGCCGTAAACAGCATGAGCGGTGAAAATAAAATAATACATAAAATAGAACCGACGATATCCATACACCGTTTCAACAGTGCGTTAAACGTATTCGTCAGTGGTACATAGCGGATATTAATGACCGGAAGCCCAAGCAGATCCTCCGTATATGGCTTCGTCGGAATGATATTTCCGTAATCGGGAATAAACTTGGTGTGTACGCCCGACTTTTCGCATTCCGCCACAATCTTTTCCAGCTTATAATATTCCTCCAGCCCCAATGTGATCGCAATCTCATCCAGACTGTTCTGCGGCAGAATATAATTCAGATTGCCGATGCTGCCGATGACCTTTACTCCCTTATAGGAGATGCCTCTGGCAATATTATCATCCAATACTCCGCGGATGTGATAACCCCACTGCGGATTCTGCTGGATTCTGTCAATATACTGCTCCGCAGCTCTTGAATATCCCACAAGCAGTATATGCTTTAGGTTATACCCCTTCCTTCGTATATCGCGCAGAAAACGGCGGATCAAAAGCCGCACGATCTCCTCGTTTACAATGTTGGTTATATAAAAATAAAACAACATCTCACGGGAAAAATTCTTAAACTGCGCCTCATACGACTGCAGATTGTAAAGCAGTGTAAACAGGATCAGCAACCCGACCGTATTTGCCATAACGATGTTGGACAGCTCCAGCCGTCTTCCCTGCACACGCTTTGAGGTGTACAGATTGAACGCGTAATACAGCAAAATATATCCGGGAACGATCACAATCAGCACGCTCATATAGAACCCAAAGGACAGCGCTCCCAGACCGCTGTCTAAGAAGCCGCTTTTAAACTTCAGCCACCACGCAAGCATATAAGATACTGCAACTACCGCCGCATCTATCATCACATGCAGCCTGTTAAAATGCTGCTGATTATCTTTTATCATATTGTTTTCCTCTTATCAGAGTCGTTACCACATGCAACTAATCATACAATAATTTTCTGCAAAGCACAACCGATTTTTCGCAAACATTCTGTAATAAATTCTTAATATTTTCTTTAGTCTACTTAAGAAACGCAACACGAATGATATTGATCCACAGATCAAATTGAATTTTTACATAGTTTCCGAAATGAGCCATACAGAATGAAACGCGCTTTAAGCCGCGCGCGCCGCGGATTCCTGCCGCAATCCCCCGCGCGTATTCTCCTGCAAGCCCCTTCCCGGCAAAAAACAAAAGCTTGATGCAGATACCCGCAAGAAGCAGCGGCAGATTGAAAAGAAGCTGTAAAAACGGCATATTTTTATAAATCAGATAAATTGAATTGCGCGCTGCCAGAAACACCTTCTTTTCATTGTAGCGTGTTCCCGTCGTCGCACTTCCCACATGAAACACCTTTGCCTGCGGGATATAGCAATTTTCATAGCCGAAAATGCGGGCGCGATACCCAATGTCCACATCCTCCAGATAAGCAAAATGGTGCTCGTCAAACAGTCCGACCCTTTTGATCGCATCCATGCGGTAGATCACTGCGCCCCCACAGCAGGAAAAGACCGTACACGCGCGCTCATACGCGCTGCACGGTTTTCCTCTGCCACGCGCCACCGCCCAGCCAAGCGCCGTATAATAATCTCCGGCATTATCAATGACTGTGCGGTCGCGATGATCGATCATCATCGCCGAGCAGGAAAAAATCCGCTCAGACCTCTTGATCCCCGCAAGCAGCGCCTCGACAAATTCCGGCTCTGCCTCCGTATCGTTATTTAAGAGAAGCACATACGGCGTCTCCGTCCGTCTGATCCCCTCATTGACCGCTCCGCAAAATCCCGTATTCTCCGGCAGCGCGATCATCCGAAAATCGGGCAGCGACGACGTCACCTGCGTGCTCCCGTCCGTACTTCCGTTATCCACGACAAGCAGCGTAAAATCTGTCATCGTCTGACGCTCCAATGTCCTTATGCAATTTTCCAAAAGCCGTTTCCCGTTATAATTGGGAATAATGACCGTTACCTCCGGTGCTTTTGGCATGGCGCTCCTCCTTTATCTTCCGCCGCTTTTATTTTTTCCCCGATTGTCGCGCAAACCGTAATCGGAGACATATGGAGAAAAATTAGGGTTATAATAAGGGTCTCCATTCTTTAAGATTCCAATCCATGTTTCGCGCATATATTCAATTTCACGCTGGAAGCGCGCCACCTTCTCGGGCGTGTCCTCGCTTCCTCTTGATTTTGATTCATAGTGATATGCCTCCACACGCGGCTGATAAACGACAAGCAATCCGAGCGCGCGCACCTTCAGACAGAAATCCACATCATTAAACGCGACCGCCAGCGCATCTGCAAAGCCGCCGACCTTCTCGTAAACGTCTCTCTTTACCATCATGCATGCCGCCGTCACTGCACTGTAATCCATCGTCAGTGACGCCTTATGCAGATACCCGCTGCGTGCGCGCGAAAGACCGACAAACATATTTTGTCCGATGCCTCTTACGCTTCCGCCGATTCCAACCACAATGCCCGCATGCTGCACCGTATTGTCGGGATAATAAAGCTTTGCGCCGACTGCGCCGACCTCCGCTCTCTGACAGGTGCCAAGCATCTCCTCCATCCATGCCGGCGTAATCATTTCAATATCGTTATTCATCAAAACGAGATATTCGCCCTCAGCAAACGATTCCCCAAAATTATTCAATCTGGAATAATGAAACTCCTCCTGCCAGACAGCAATGCGCAGCCGCTGTCCGCCGGAAAGCCTGCCCTCATAAAAAACCGTTCCCTCCCGCTGTGTGCACTTTGGCGCAAGCCTCCTATAATAAGAAAAGGTTTCTTCACAACTGTTATTCTCCACAACGATGACCTCATAATTCTGATAGGAGGATCGCTCGATCGCCGCCAGACATTTGCCCAGCGCTTGTGTCTCATCCTTGCTTGGAATGATAATGGAGACAAGCGGCTCATCCCGATACGCATAGCGCACGGTGTAAAATCCCATATCCTTTGTCGCAGTGACCTGTGCAGACACGCCGACACGCTCTAAGTGCTGCGCGATCGCACGCCGTCCCGCCTCTATGGCATACTGCTTGGTGAAAGGATCTGACGCGGTTGATTCCTGATGCGCGCGCCAGTGATACAGGATTCTGGGCACATGCCCGACTGCCTCTGCCGCTTCTGTGTAGCGCAGAATAAAATCATAGTCCTGCGCGCCGTCAAACTCGCCGCGTAAGCCTCCCACACGCAAAAAAAGCGCGCGGCTTACCATCGTAAAGTGCGTGATATAGTTATTGGAACGCAAGAGATCCAGATTGAAATCCGGTTTAAAATGCGGTTCAAAATGTACCCTGCCCTCCATATCCACCTTGTCCTCATCGGTATAGATCAGCTCATAGGAAGCGCCCTCCTTTTGCCGCTGCAAAAGACCCGCACACTCCACGGCGCTCTGTCGCTTTGGACCGCGGCGCATCAATGCCGCCGCCTCATAGAGCGCGTCCGGCGCCAGCAGATCGTCGTGATCCATAAATGCGATCCAGTCACCATCGGAAAGTTCGATGGCGGCATTCGTATTTTCCGCGATCCCTCTATTTTCTTGCAGCGCCTGATAAACAATGCGACCGTCCGACTGACGGTACTCGTCAACCACCCGCCCCGTCTGCGTACTGCCGTCTGCCTCTGCGGGACTTGCATCCGCCAGACAAAGCTGCCAGTTCTCATAGCTTTGCGCCTGCACAGATGCGATCATTTGCCGCAAAAAATCCTCCTTCGTACAGTAAAGCGGTACGACAATGCTGATCCGGGGAGCATCCTTCCATCTGCCCGATTCTTTTCTCTGCCGCAAAAGCTCCGCCTCCGTCACCTTGTGATTTTCATACCACGGCTCATACGGCACACGCTCCGCCTCTTTTTTCTCCTGCAAGCGGATCAGAAACTCTTTCATTCCGTAGTGCCTCAGATAGCGCATCCCCTTTTTGATATTTGAAATTGTAATTTTCATACTCAACGCCTTCTCTGATGAATATAAATCCACCCATCCGAGTAATCTTTCCTTTCCACTTCCGACATCTGCGTATACTTGCCAAAGTCCAGCTTTGCCAGAACCATCTGCTCATTCTCACATTTATAGCATTCCACATCCTTGCGTCTTGATACCACGCGCATCCATCCGCAGGAAGGGCAAATATATACTTTCATCATGGAATTCATCCTCTTTCTCTCTGCCGCCCGGCTATCTTCTCAGCGAAAAATCCGAGTTGTCCAATGTCAGGTTACGATTATAGTACGGATCGCCAGCCTCAATCTGCTCCCGCCAAAAAGAAAGCAGACGCTCCGTCTCTCCCAAAAAACGTTCCACCTTTTCGGGAGAATCCTCAAGCCCTCTGGATTTTGATTCATAATGATACAGCTCCGCATACGGATCATATACGACAAGCTTTCCGAGCGCACGCACCTTCAGACAGTAGTCAATGTCGTTAAACGCAACTGCCAGCTCCTCTGTCATGCCTCCGACCGCCTCATACACACTGCGCTTTGTCATCATGCACGCCGCTGTGACTGCACTGTAATCCTGCGCGCACAAAATCCTTCCGAAATAACCGGCGTCATACCGATGCTTGCCGATAAAGGCATGTCCCGCCGTTCCGCCAAAGCCCAACACGACGCCGGCGTGCTGGATGGTATCGTCCCCATACAGAAGCTTTGCGCCGACAGCGCCCACATCCTCACGCATACAGTAGCCAAGCAGCTCCCCGATCACTTCCCCACCGATCATCTCCGTATCATTATTCAGCAACAGCAGATATTCCCCTGCCGCTTCCTTCACGCCAAAATTATTGATCCTTGCGTAATTAAAGCCGCCCTCATAATACACGACCCTGATATTCTCATACGCACGTTCCAACGTCTGGTAATAGGAAAATGTCTCCTCATCTGTACTGTTATTCTCTACGATCACAAGCTCAAAATTCCGGTAATCCGACTTCTCCTGGATCGAAGCAATACACTTACTTAAATCGTCCACATGATCCTTATTCGGAATAATGACGGACACCAGCGGCTGCTCCTCCCATGTATAGCGCGTGCGGTATCTGCCGTAAACCTCCGTATCCTCCACCCGCGCCGGAAGCGAAAGCCGCTCATAGTGCGCTTCTATCGCGCGACGCCCCGCCTCAAACGCATAGCGCTTGCTCTCGGGATTTGCCGCCGTCGATTCCATGTGACAGCGCCAGTGATACAGGATTTTAGGCACATGATAAATCTGCGCCGCACATTCACTGCATCGCAGAATAAAATCATAATCCTGCGCTCCGTCAAACTCACTGCGAAAACCGCCCGCCCGCGCCGCAACATCTGTACGCACCGCAAGCAAATGGCAGATATAATTCATACTCCGCAAAAGGTCCGGATTGAAGTCCGGCTTGAAATGTGGTTCAAAATAGCGTTTTCCCTCCATATCAACCTTATCTTCATCGGAGTAAAGCATATCAATGTCTCCGTTCTGCGCAATCGCCGTCGCAAATTCATAGAGCGCATTCGGAGCAACAAGATCGTCATGATCCACGAGCACCAGATAATCGCCATGTGCAAGTGCAAGCGCGGCATTTGTATTGCCGGAAATCCCCTCATTCTCCTGCATTGTCACAAAACAGATCCTGGAATCCCTGCCTGCATATTCCTCCAAAATTCCGGTCAGAGCCGTGCGAGGCGACTCCTTTTCTCCTGCCTCGCCCTGCCCAATCGTATGCGGACTGCCGTCTGCCAGACAAAGCTGCCAATTTCCGTACGTCTGAGAGAGGATCGACTCGATCATCTCCCGCAGATACGCAGGAACGGTCTGATAAAGAGGCACTACGATCGAAAAGCACACCTCTCCTGAAAACCTCTGTTCCCGCTGCGCCGCAAGCTCCTCCGGTGTGACTGCATACTTCTTCCGCCAGTTCTCGTAGGTGTTTGCCTCTTTCTTCAAAAGCTTGCTCTGCACCTTATAGACCGTCGCAGACAATCCATTTCGCCTGAAATAGCGCGCAGCGTCCCCCGCCTTTTCAAGCAGATATTGACCGCGTGTTCCATTCTCCCACTTGTACAGCCTTGTCCTAGACATCCGGCTCGCATTGCGCATCTCAAGAAAAAACGGGCCCATTTCCCGCTCTCCCACCTTCGCGGAAATCGAAAACCCTGGCTTCCCCTCTCCGTCATACTCGGGAAATACGGAAAGCAGATCCCTCCGGCAATAATGCTCCACCTTCTCGGAAATCGGCTGCCTTGCCGCGTTTAAAACGTCAAGCTTTACCTCCCCGTCCGCCATGCACCAGCCGGATACGGTCACACGATCTCCGCTGCGTCTGCAGCTCTCGACATAGTAGCTGATCTCCTGCTCCAGACGCAAAAGCCCGGCACGCCTGATACGGTATCCTTTCGTCTCCTGCTCCCGGTAAAAGGCACGGAGACGAAAAGTCCCCCGCTCTCTCCAGTCAGCCGGAAGCGTGACGATACCAACCACTTCCTCCTCAATCTCATTGATGCTGCGGATGTATTTCTGCCGCACCTCCGCTCCCCGATTGATCCGCAGCTCCATCGGAAGCTTCTCGCCGTCCATATACGCCTCGAGAGAATGATCCTTTGTACTTCCGTCAAAAAACCATCCGACAAACACAAGCGTATCCTTCTCTTTTAAGTGAAACCGAAGCTTCTCCACAAAGAATTTATGTTATCCATTCTCTCATCCTTTCCCGGCGGCGGCAGGCGTTAATCCCTGAAATAAATATCCCGCGTATAGACCTTTTCTTTTACCGCCTTTAACTGTTCATCCATCCGATTTGCAACGATCACATCGCTTCTCTTGCAGAACTCGTCAAATGCGTGCACCACCGTCATACCGTCAAATGTATCTTCCTTCAGGCTCGGATCAAAAATAATAATCTCTACACCCTTCGCCCGAATGCGCTCCATCACGCCAAGTATCGAGCTTTGCCTGTAATTATCAGAATTTGTTTTCATTGCGAGCCGATAGACGCCGACCGTTCCGCTCGTCCGTTCCAATATCTGCTCCGCAACAAAATCCTTTCTCGTCGCGTTCGCTTCCACGATCGCTCCCATAATATTATTTGGAACATCGTTATAATTAGCCAGAAGCTGCTTCGTGTCCTTCGGCAGACAATAGCCGCCATAGCCGAAGGAGGGGTTATTATAATGCATCCCGATCCGGGGATCAAGCCCGATTCCCTCGATGATCTGCTTTGCATCCAGTCCCTTCATCTCCGCAAATGTATCAAGCTCATTGAAAAACGAAACACGAAGCGCCAGATAGGTATTCGCAAACAGCTTGACCGCCTCCGCTTCTGTCAGATTCGTAAACAGCACCGGCACGTCCTTCTTGATCGCCCCTTCCTTTAAAAGCCCCGCAAAGTTCTCCGCTGCCCTTCGCATCTTTTCATTGCCTGCCACCGAGCCTACAATGATACGGGAGGGATAAAGATTATCCTTTAACGCCTGTCCCTCGCGCAGAAACTCCGGTGAAAAAAGAATCTGCTCCGTCTGATATTTGCGGCAGATCGTCTCTGTGTAGCCGACCGGAATCGTGGACTTAATGACCATGAC
>Avalanche_p1__coassemble_823_pt1 | contig 28084 bp, 23 predicted proteins | sample Avalanche_p1__metabat2_low_PE_018 | metagenome-assembled genome bin Avalanche_p1 | reverse complement strand
TGAAAATATGTGAAAACTAAAGAACCGCCGTATACCGAACGGTACGTACGGTGGTGTGGGAGGTCGGTAGATAAAAATAATTATCTACCTCCTACCCGATTGATTGTAAGGAGGCAGGTAAAAGCGTGTTTATATTTCCGTGGTGTGCGTTAAATGATGAGATTAAGATTTTGTCAGAGGAAGAACGAAAAGAAAAATTAGAAATGATGCGAACGGATCATATGCGGTATATGAGAGTTCCCTTTGCGATCAATGTCATGTCGGGCGGTCAGTATGAGAAGAAGCAGAATATAAGGTTTGGAGGTATCAGCGAGGGCAAGAAATTTACGACAAAGCAGGAGGGCGAGGGAACAAGCATAGACGGTAAAATGGTCTTTCCCGAAGAATGGGGGATCAAGGATCATCAGCATGATTATTATGAGCTGATGTATGTACTGGAGGGCGCGGTAGAACAGCAGATTGAAAACAGTACCTATGTGTATCAAAGAGGCGAAGGCTGCTTTATTAACAGGAATACAAAGCACAGAGAATTGTCGGGGACTGACTTTTTTGTCGTATATCTGTGCCTTTCTAAGGAGTATGTGTGGGAGCTGATCGAGGAAGCGGGCAAGACCTCGGGAAATATTTATCGCTTTTTACGGTCAAGCATGGAGGAAAAATCTTTTTATAAGAAAGATTATCTTTATATTTCGGTAAAAGAAAATGAGGACGGGATCACGCAGACGCGTAATATTTTTGAAAAAATGACGCGGGAGCTGGTGGAAAAGGAGTCCGGCTATCTTCATATTTTTCACGGCCTTGTGGAGCGATTGTTTGGAGTGCTCCAGAACAAGGAGTTTTATCAGGTTTTGCATATCACGCTGGATTCTTCCGTGGAAGAACAGCTATTTGAGCAGATTAAGCGCCTGATCGAGCAAAATCCGGAAAAATATTCCAGACAGGAGCTGGCAAAGGAATTAAATTACAGCGGCGATTATTTGAATAAAATTGTCAAGAAGTTTACGGGGCTGACAATTACGCATTACTGTCAAAAGGTTTTGCTAAAGAAAGCAAAAGCATTGCTGCAGGAAAACGGGATGAGCGTATCGGCGGTCATGGCGGAGGTCGGATTTAAGAACTCCAGTCATTTTTACGAATTATTTAAGAAAGAATTTGGTGTGCTTCCGGGGGAGTGCAGAAAAGTGCATAAATAAAATGTCTGGATTTGATAGAAAAACATACAACATGTCGTGTTTCTGTTAATGAAATTTTCCTTTTTTTCGTTTATTGTAAAGGAAGTACATAATCGAATGAAGGGGAGGAACAGGTTCATGAGGGCATTTGGAAAAAATGCGGAAATGTCACAGGTGATTGCTGGTGAAGTAAAGGGGAGAGAGATGTTTGGCCATGCCATTGCAGGCTTTGGACAAAATCTTATTTTCGGTCTGTGGAGCAATTACATGCTGGTATTTTATACTGATATTTTTGGAATAGCCGCAGGCACGGCAAGTATCATTATGCTGCTCACAAGAGTGTGGGATGGAATTAATGACCCGATGATGGGCAGCATTGCGGACCGGACAAGGACAAAATGGGGGCGTTACAGACCGTGGCTGTTATTTATGGCGCCTGTGATTGTTATTTTTCTGGTATTGAATTTTAGCTCACCGGATCTGTCGCCGACATTAAAGGTCGTTTATGCGGGAATTACTTATGTGATGATGAGTATGGCGTTTACGGCAGTGGATGTGCCGTATTGGACAATGCCTGCCGCAATGTCCTCCGACGTAAAGAAACGGTCAAGGATTATCAGCTTTTCCCGTATGTCAACGACGCTTGCCGCTACCATTCTTGGAATTATCGCCATTCCGTTGATCCATGCGCTGGGGCAGGGAGATAAACAAAAGGGCTATATGATGACAGCGCTTGTCGTTGGATTGATCGGGGCAGGGTTTTATCTGATTGGTTTTTTCTGCATCAGAGAGCATGTGCAGCCTGCGCTGAATCAAAAAATCACATTCAAAAGCTCTGTAAAGGCGATCATACAAAATAAGCCGCTGCTGTTATTGCTTTGCTGCGGGCTTCTTGGGAATATCGGCACGATGTTAAAGCAGGGCATGGTCATCTACTATGTCAAGGACTGTGTCGGTTCGGAAAATTTAATTCCGACATTCAGCCTGCTGTTCCTTCCGGGAATGATTTTCGGTCTTATCATTGCGCCGGTATTTGCAAAACGTTTTGATTCCAAGTCGGTATTTATCGGTGCAAGAGTATTTGGAATTATCGTAGATGTTATTTTCTTCTTTGCGGGCTTTGAAAATATACCGCTTGTTATGTTCCTGTATGCGCTGACAAGCATACCGCTTGGTATCTCGTCCGTAGTATCTGCGACTATGCTGACGAATACCATTGAATATGCGGAATGGAAATTTGGAAATCGTCAGGAGGGGCTGATCAGCTCTACACAGACCTTAACTGCGAAAATCGGTATGGCATTAAGCGCAGGTGTGATAGGCGCAGTTCTTGAGATTGCAGATTATGTGCCGAATCATGTCACAAGTGAAACGCAGATGATGATGCACGGAGCATTCACGCTTTTTTGCGCTTTCATTGGCGTACTGGCGATCATACCGATGTTATTCAATAAATTTACAGACAAAGAGCATCAAAGAATCATGAACGAATTAGCGGAAAGAAAAAGTCAGAAATAGGAACAGGAGAGAGTAAGATGAGAACAAAACAAAGTTTTGATAAGGGTTGGAGTTATATCATAGATGAGGTAGGACCGCTGCCGAAAACCTATGCGAAAAGCGGGATTGTTGCAGGTATTACAAACGCGGTCGATGATGAGCTGTTTGAGCCGTTTGCAGGGGCGGGAAAGATGCTTAGGGCATTACAGGATATTCTGCCTGCCGGCGACGACGCAAAGGGCGATGTCGATGCTGCAAACATGCTGATGGGAAATCTTCCGGAAAAAGCAAAGTCCGCAAAAAATTGGAAAAAAGTAGATCTGCCGCATGATTTTCGTGTGGAAATCGGTGTGACGGAGGATGCGGTAAACTGGGCGCAGGGATATATTCCCGATGGTGTTGCATATTATCGGAAAGTATTTCAGATACCAAAAAGCACGCTGGGAAAACGGGTGGTATTGGAATTTGATGGCGTTATGAGGAATGCGTCGTTTTGGTATAACGGCTGTTTTATCGGAGATCATTATTCCGGCTATACAGGCTTTCAGTTTGATGTGACGGAGCTGACAAAATATGGGGCGGACGAGGGGGATAATGTGATCCTTGTCCGGTGCGATACGACGAACGGCAGTGAAGGCTGGTGGTATGAAGGCGGAGGGATCTATCGTCATACATGGCTTGTAACCTATGATGATATCCATGTCGACCGGTGGGGCGTTTTTGTAAAACCGGAGGTAAGCGGCAAGGACGCCTTGTTGGAGATTGAGACAACGGTCTGCAATGAAACATTTGCCAAAGCAGATTATCGCGTATGCACAACGATCATAGACCCGGACGGAGCGGAGCTTGGCTGTGCCGAAGCAAGCGGCAGCTTACCTGTTTACGGGAAGGATACAAGAAAATACAGTATGGAGGTTAAGAATGCTCTGCTTTGGGATTGTGATCATCCGTATTTGTATACTGCGATAACAGAGGTATTTGCGGGAGAGCAGATGACGGATCATTATGAGACGACGTTTGGAATCCGCAGCATTGCATATACAGAGAACGGATTATTGCTAAACGGTGTGCAGACCCCTCTTTACGGCACCTGCTTCCATCAGGATTTTGTCGGAGTCGGAGCAGCGATTCCTGACGCGATCCAAAATTATAAGATTAAAAAGATCAGAGATATTGGCTTTAACGCGTTCCGCTCCTCTCATAATCCGGCAACCATTGAATTATTGGAGGCGTGCGATCGCATGGGAGTTCTCGTGATCAATGAGAACAGGATTATTGAGACAAGCAGGCACCGCATGGAGGATCTGGAGGAATTGATCAAGAGCTCCAGAAATCACCCGTCTGTTTTTGCGTGGAGTATGTCAAATGAAGAAATATTTGCAGGCAGCTACCAGGCGTTAAGAATTTTGGATAAGATGATCCCTTTTGCAAAGCATTTGGATGACAGCAGGCTTTTCCTGTCGGCAGAAGCATTTCTGTCAGGAGAAATGGCGGGAAAATACGGAATGGAAATCTATGACGTGTTCGGCATGAATTATGCGGAGTCTTCCCTGAATGAGGATCAGATCCAGAATCTGTCCCAAAGCTATCCGCAGATGAAATTTTTAAGTACCGAAAGTGCCTCATGGTATACCACAAGAGGAATCTACGAGGATAATAAGGAAAGAGGGCATTGCTCCAGCTACGGCACCCGCTATGTTATGATGGGAGGAGAAGGCGGTCCGAATGCGGGCGGAACGGCAAGACCATGGCAGACATGGAATTTTTATCAGGAAAACCCTAAAACAGGAGGATTTTTTATCTGGACAGGCTTTGATTATCGCGGAGAGCCGACGCCGTTAAAGGAATATCAGGTTTGCTCTAATTTCGGAATTATGGATACCTGCGGTTTTCCGAAGGATGATTGTTTCTATTATGAGGCAAGAATGAAGTCTGCGCCTTTGATTCACATGATGCCGCATTGGACATGGGAAAAAGAGGGCGAAGTAAAAATAGTCCGTCTTTATACGAATTGTGATGAGGCAGAATTATTTTTAAATGGAAGGTCATTGGGGAAAAAGGAGCTGCAGGACGATTGGATTCAGTATGAAGTGCCCTATGAGCCGGGCGAGTTAAAGGCGGTTGGATATAAAAACAGCGAAAAAGCCGCAGAGGATGTGCAAAGAACGGCAGGAAAAGCATTTGCAATTAAAATGGAAGCCGACCGCAGCGTCATTCATGCCGACGGCAGGGATGTTTCGTGTGTGAAAGTATCAATTGTAGATGAGAGCGGAGTCGTTGTTCCAAACGCAGAACATAATGTGACGTTTGAAGTCACGGGAGCAGGACATCTGCTGGGGCTTGGAAACGGCGATCCGGGGTGCAGAGAAAATGATAAAGCGTCCTCCAGACATGCATTTTCCGGCTTGCTTCTGGCTTTGATCCAATCCAAGGAGGAAAGCGGGGAAATTGTGGTACGCGCTGTCTCACAGGGACTTCAGGCATGTGAATTTGCGCTGATGGCAGAATAGCAAAGCTTAAGGCGTGATAGCCCCTTGCTGCAAAAGCTATAATTGCAGCAAGGGGCATTTTGTACGAAAAAAGTACCTTTCTGACGTCTACCACTGATCGGCAATCTCAGAATTCCCGTTTTCTTTGCACATTGCGAATGTAAGCAGAAGGGGTCATACCTGTGCATTTCTTGAAAATCTTAGAAAAATAGTACGGATTATTTCCGCACCCCACCAACTCCGCGACATTTTGTATTTTATCGGGGTTTTGTCCGGATAGGATTTCCTGGGCTTTTTGTACCCGCAGATTCATCAGATAGGTGGAAAATTTCTGATGTGTTTCGTTTACAAAACAGCGGCTGACATAGTTTGGGTTCATATACAGATGATTTTCCGCGATCCATTTTAAGGTCAGATTGGAATCTGAAACATGTGTTTCCAGATAACGGAGCAAGTCTTCAATAAAAGGACTGTAGGAAGCCAAAGTGCGTCTGGATAAAAGAACCAGCTCATCTACTTTTTGCATCACGCGGTTTAAAATAGTCGTAAGCTCATCTTCCTTTTGAATATCGGATAAAAATTCTGTAATATAGGCGGCATTGCCGGAGGAAAGCTGGGCGCTTATGGTTAGGAGAACTTGTGCCGAAAGCTGCAGCAGGAAGTCTCTGCTGGACGCTGCTTGCAGGATATTTTGCAGCTTTTGACGATTTTCATCCTTTACGGTACTGTCCGCAGAAATAAGGGCAGGGCAAAGCTGTTTTGCGGAAGCTACAATTTGCTCATAGTTAAAATTGGAAGCCAGGCGGTTTCCGATAGCAAAGTAAAACACGTCAAAACGTTTCAGCTTGCCGATCAAATACTCCAGAAGGGAATTCAGATCAGGGTAAACATTCCGATCATAAACGATGGACGTACTTTGATCCCGGAAGGTCAGAGCAGAGAAAAAGCAGTCCATAGCCTCATAATCCGAACGAAAATTCGGAAAAAACAAAAGTAAAATATTAGAGATATAAACCTTGTATACGGTCAAGTGTGGAGCAAATTTTTCAAAATAAGTATCTGCCATGCACAGTGCATCATTTAAATGTCTCTTTTCCAAATAGAAGATCCTGCAAAGCTGGTAGGGAGTTTCCGTAAAATCCAAATATTTTTCGTAAGAATCCCATGAGATTGTTTCTTCCTCCGGCAGGGCGATGCCTTCCCCGATAATGTTTTGGATGAGAGCATAATGAAGGTTTTTAAACAGTTGATTATTAGGCGGGAGGGATGCCTTCTGCCCATATGATTCCTGGCAATCCTTTATCACTGCTTTTAGACAATCAATTATTTGCTGATTGTCACAGGGCTTTAACAGGTAATGACGGACGCCGCATTTCATAGCATGTTTGGCGTAATCAAATTCTCCGTATCCCGATAAAATGATAAATTGAGTATTTAAATGAGTGTGAGAAATACGCTCGATCAATTCCAGACCGGAGATGCCGGGCATGCGGATATCTGTCATTACAATATCCGGGGACTCGTCCAAAATAGTGTGGTACGCATCAACGCCGTCCACACATGTGCCAATAAGCGTAATTCCAAGGTCTTTCCATGGAATCACTTTTGCAATGGTATTACAGATAATTTCTTCATCGTCTACGATCAGTAGTTTCAGCATAAGCGTGTCCTTTCTGCTGCATCAAGGAATATTTTCCTTAGAGAGCGTCTTATTTTGTGATAGTTCTGTCTTAGAAGAAATGGCCGGCAGGGAAATTTGAACGATCGCATATTCCTCTCCGGTTTGTTCGTCTTCTTCATTCATCAGTTTTAAGCCGTATGCTTTGCCATAAGCAAGAGTGAGCCGTTTGCGGATATTTAAAAGACCAATCCCAAAACCATGAGGGTGTATTTCTTCTGCTTCCAGTTTTTCGAGAAGATCATCTTCAAAAGAAGAACCATTATTTTTCACTTCAATCAAAAGCACATTGTTTTTCACAGAAGCACGAACAGAAATGTGACAGGTTTCTGACATTTCTTCCAGACCATAGCGAATGGCGTTTTCCAGTATGGGCTGTATCGTGAATTTAGGAAGCAGCAGATCGTTGTATTGCGGCGGGATTTCGATCGTGTCATCCAGTCGCTGCGGATAGCGCAGCCTCTGAATTATCATATAATTCTCCAAAAGCTTTACTTCTTCTCCCAGAGTAAAGGGGGTGTTGATGCGACTAAGAGAAATACGAAGAAGATTTCCAAGCGCCGTTGTAATTTGTACAATGTCCTCTGCCCCCAAAGCTTTGGCGCGCCAGTTGATGGAGTCAAGCGTATTGTAGAGAAAATGAGGATCCATTTGGCTTTCGAGAGCTTTTAGCTGGGCTTCTTTTTTTAGCAGCTCATTGGTGTAATTTTCTGTGATAAGTGTGTTTAGCTTTCTTGCCATAGAATGAAAATGAAGATGAAGCTGTCCGATCTCATCCTTTCTTTTGCTGTAATCTGCCGGGTATTCTGTAAAATCATAAGCTCCTTCTCCCACAAGATGCATTTTTGCGATCAGACAGTTAAAATCTTTTGTCAGTGCAGCAAGTATTTTCGAGGAAAGCAAAAATACGGCGCCAAGAGAGAGCAGCATGACACAGATACAGATGCCGGAGGTAAACGTAAGGCTTTGGGCGATGGAGTTATAGGAAATCATAGCAATATAATCCCATCCATAGTAGGGAATTTGTCCTTTTATGGCAAAAAAAGCTTCATCATTGATATTGGTTATGCAGTATCCGTCCTCAAAGCCGGAAATAAACTGCTTTACATTGATATGCTCAAGCGGTTCAGAAGAATAAATAGTTTTTCCTCCATCGAACATGAGAAAGGATGGTGCGTCATAAGGGGAGAGAAAAACACTGGTCTGCTCTATGAGTGTATGGAGGTTTAGATTGATGATCAGCGTACCAATGGGGGCAAGGGAGAACGGAGTAGTTTCTCTTAATTCTTTTACGAGAAAAAAACCGTAATCCTGACTATAATCCGTGACCCAGATGGTCCCTCCCTGTGCAAGCGCGCCCCGTTTTACCAAATCATTTTTAACTTCCATAGGGACTTTGTTAAAACGGATCGCATGCGTGCTGATCGTACTGTCTTCCTGAAGAATGGAAATATAAGAGATATGCTGTGTGGCAGTGTTAAACAGATAATTCGTAAGAGTACTGTAAACACTGTTTTCGCCAGCCTGCTTTTCTCTGACAGAGTCTGCATTGGCAATCGTAGGTAATTGCGTTTGTATCGTATGGTTGCCAAGAATCATATTTGCAAGCTCCTCTGTTTCCTGAAGATAAGAATAAACTTCAGAGGAAGAATAAGACAAATTAGAAGATATGGACTGATACAAAACATGGTCATAAGAATTTGAAATATAATGGATACTGAAAAAAGCAATGGTAGAGGTAAATAACACACAGCACAAAATAAGGATTTCTATCTTTGATTTTAACGGCAGATCACGGAACTTGTCAGCAAGCATAGAACAACTCTCTTTCGATAATTAAAGTACTGATACCAATTATACAAAATAATAAAAACGAAATAAATAGATTCTGTTATAAAGTATGTTTTTTGCTAAAATATAAGAATTTTGAAGAATGGAGTAAGGAAATCACAGAGAAAAGTAGGTTTTGTTGATTTTTTATGGAGGTGGAATGGTGTATAAATAAAGGCAGGAGTTCGATACAGAATATTTTAACGAACAAGTGCTTGAAAAAGAAAAGGGAGGAAAAAGAATTGAACGCTGGAAAATTAAAAAAGATTTTAGGCATTATGCTGGCGGGAGCTTTGTGTGTGTCAGTATTAGGTGGCTGTGGACAAGAAGGAGGCGGAACGGAAACAAAACCGGGATCAGAAAAGGAAGATGCCAATTCCGATAATTTTGTAATGGCGTGGTGGGGCAACCAGGTCAGAAATGAGAAAACGCAGAGCGTCCTAGATAAATATCAGGAGCAAACGAAGGATATTACGGTAGAGGGGCAGTTTTATCAATGGAATGATTATTGGAGTAAGATGGCAACAGCAGCCGCTGGAAAGAGTATGCCGGATTTGATCCAGATGGATTACGCTTATATCGACCAGTATGTAGATAAGGGACAGCTTTTAGACTTAACCTCATATATTGAAAGCGGCGCTTTAGATACCTCAAATATTCCTGAAAATATTTTGGAAATGGGAAGGGTGAAGGATGGTATTTATGGAATCGCAGGCGGCGTCAGCGGTAATTGTATGTTTTACAACAAGACGGTGACGGACGAGCTTGGTATTACGATGAAAGATAACATGAGTCTGGAGGAATTTATAGAGATTGCAAAGAAGGTTACACAAGAAACCGGATATCGTGCAAAATTAATCCATGATGTGAATTATATGACCGAATGGGCAAGAGCTGAAGGCATTCCTATCATAGAGGCAAAAATGCCGGCAGATCATGCAGAAGTCTATGAACCATTCTTTCAGATTTTGGCAGATGGGATCAAAGATGGCTGGTGTATGACTCCAGATAATATCGACGCTTCAGGCTTGGAAACCGATCCGTTGGTCTATGGTTCCGGCCCGCAGACTATGGCGTGGGTTACTATGAACGGTACATCGAATCAGTTGACTGCCCTTCAGGCAGCAGCGTCGGAGGGAACGGAAATTGCTGTTACGACCGTTCCGACCAGCGATACAAACGTATCAAATTATTTGAAGCCGTCCTTATATTTTTCGATTAGTGCTGATACCAAAAATCCGGATGCAGCAGTTGCTCTTTTAAATTATCTGATCAATTCAGAAGAAGCGAACGAGATTCTTTTAGGGGAAAGAGGAGTACCGGCTTCTGCTAAAATAGCAGATCATATCAGTGATCTGGTCAGCGAAACAGAACAGAAATCCTTTTCATATGTTACAGATGTGATCACTCCAAATTGTTCTCCGATCAATCCGCCGGATCCCGCAGGAATGAGCGAGCTGAATGATGCACTGAAAAAAATAGTAGAAAAAGTCAGCTATGGAGAATGTACGCCAAAAGAAGCAGCGCAGGAATATTATCAGAAGGGTGTTGAGCTGTGGGGCGAATAGTGCAGGCGCAAAAGGCTGCCGCATATCTGTATCAAACAGAAAGGCGGCAGTTTTTGTGTTATTGCAAAAGGGCGGCAGTTGAGACTGCCGGCTGGGCGTAGAAAGGAGAGAGTATGCATTCCGGCAGGAAGCTTTATAAATTTTTAAATCGGGAAAAAACGGCAGGCATTATTTTCTGTATGCCGTTTATCATTGGCTTTATTGTATTTTTAGTTGTACCTATGGGGATTTCTTTTTACTACTCTTTGTGTGATTATGATATTTTATCCCCTCCGAAATTTATTGGTCTTGATAATTACATCAAGATGTTTACCTCAGATGAGGTATTCTGGAAATCGTTTCAGTCAACCTTATACTTTGCGTTCTTTTCCGTACCGCTTAGGTTGATCTTTGCCTTGATAGTAGCCATGATCCTCGTAAAACCCACGAAGCTTACAGGGTTTTACCGGGCTGCATATTATCTGCCGTCGATTCTGGGCGGCTCTGTTGCAGTAGCAGTTTTATGGAAAAGAATGTTTGCACCGGATGGCGTAATCAATGCAGTTTTAGGAACGTTTGGGATCGAGACGAATTTTGCCTGGCTGGGCAGTACAAAAACTGCTATTTGGACCTTGATTTTGCTGGCTGTCTGGCAATTCGGTTCTTCTATGCTGATATTTCTTTCTGCATTGAAGCAAATACCAAAAGAGTTATATGAGGCGGCAGAGGTAGACGGGGCAAATAAGGTGACAAAATTTTTTCAAGTCACACTTCCGCTGCTGACACCAACGATATTTTTTAATCTGGTGATGCAGATGATCAGTGGTTTCCTGGCATTTACACAGAGCCTGATCATTACACAGGGAAAACCCATGGACAGCACGCTGTTTTATGCGGTTTATATGTATCAGCAGTCCTTCAATTATAATCGTGCAGGCTATGCCTCGGCAATGGCATGGGCAATGCTGCTGTTTATCGGGTTACTGACATTTGTGCTGTTTAAGACAAAAAAATTCTGGGTTTACGAGCAGGGGTGAGAGAATGAAGATCAAGAATAACGTGAAAAAAGCGATTTATCATATTCTGGTATTTGGGTTTGGGTTAGTGATGTTATATCCATTGTTTTGGATGGTCATGAGTTCCTTTAAGGAAAGCAATACTATTTTTACGACAGCAAGCCAGATCATACCGGAAAAATTTGTTCTTACAAACTATATCAATGGCTGGAAAGGATTTGCAGGCATTTCTTTTGGAACTTTTTTCAAAAACTCCCTGTTTGTTTCTGTCTTAGCAACGGTGGGAACCTTGCTGTCCTCGGCGCTGGTTGCCTATGGATTTTCAAGATGTGATTTCAGAGGAAAAAAGCTTTTATTTGGAGCGATGCTGGTCTCTATGATGCTGCCGGGGCAAATTCTTATGGTCCCGCAGTATCTTTGGTATCAGAAGTTAGGTTGGGTGGGAGACTTTGTCCCGTTGATCGTTCCGTATTGCTTTGCGATCCAGGGATTTTTTGTGTATTTGATGATGAATTTTATCAATGGCATCCCAAGAGAGCTTGACGAGGCGGCAAAAATTGACGGTTGTTCCTATTACGGTATTTTTGGAAGGATCATATTGCCCCTTATGACACCGGCAATTATTACGGGTGGAATCTTTTCCTTTATGTGGAGATGGGACGATTTTATGTCCGCGCTTTTATATATTAACGATGCTGAAAAATATCCGGTTTCATTGGCATTGAAATTGTTTGCAGATCCGGGGGCTTCGTCTGATTATGGTGCTATGTTTGCAATGGCGGCACTTTCCTTAGCGCCGATTGTAATTATTTTCTTTGTATTTCAGCGATACTTAGTAGACGGGATTGCAACTTCCGGTTTAAAAGGATAAAAGGAGAGACTTATGGTTCGGGCAGGAATTGTAGGCTGCGGGAATATCGGAAAAGTTCATGCAGAAATTTTGCAGAGCATGAAACAGGTACAAATACAGGCTTTTGTCGATGCGGATATGCAGAGCGCTTTAAAATATGCGAAGATATATGGAACAGATCATACAAGCTGTTATGATTCTCTCTCAGAGATGTTAAAAAAAGAAGATATAGAAGTGCTGCACATCTGCACGCCCCATCATCTTCATGTGCAGATGGCAAAAGAGGCATTTGAGCACAATGTGCATGTTTTTATGGAGAAGCCGCCGGCAATCTCAGAGGAAGAATTTATTTCCTTAAAAAAGGCAAAACAGGAGTTTGGAAAGGAATTAGGAATTTGTTTTCAAAATCGCTACAATGAAACGACAGAAAAGGCTTCTGAAATTTTAAAAAGTGGTATTTTAGGAAAGGTGAAGGGTGCAAGAGCCTTTGTTACATGGAATCGACAGGCGGAATATTACGGGAAAAGCAGTTGGCATGGAAGGTGGAGTACAGAAGGCGGCGGCGTTTTGATCAATCAGGCGATCCATACGTTAGACCTGTTGACATATTTTTTTGGCAAACCGGAGCAGGTGGAGGCTTCTATGCAAAATCATCATTTGAAACAGGTGATTGAGGTGGAAGATACGATGGAAGCATATATGACCTTTTCCTTTGGGGGCGTGTGTTTTTATGCTACAAATGCCTATGCAGAGGATGCTCCAGTGTTATTGGAGGTTGTATGCGAAAACGGAAAGATTAGAATGGAAGGTGACTGCCTTGAGATAACGGGCGATACGGGTGTAAAAAGGGCATATGATTTTACGAACGAGCAGAGGCGCGGAGATAGGAAGTACTGGGGAAATTCCCATCGGATTTGTATACAGGATTTTTATGACAGTCTGGCAGAAGGAAAGGATTACAGAAACAATCTGGAATCCGTAGAGCATACGTTTGATCTTGTCATGAAGATGTATCGAAGCTGCAGAAGCAAAAACAATGCGGGAGGAGAATGGAGATGAAAAAAGTAAAGATTGGGATCATTGGGATCGGAAACATGGGCACTGCCCATGCGAAGAATATTGCAGAGGGAAAGGTTCAGGAACTGGAGCTAGTGGCTGTGGCGGATCGGCAGAACAGCAGGCAGGTATGGTGTCGGGAGAACCTTCCCGTGTCCGTACAGATTTTTAAGGAGGGCAGTGAGCTGATGCAAAGCGGCTGCTGTGAGGCCGTGTTAATTGCAGTTCCTCATTATCAGCATCCGGCTCTTGCCATGGAGGCATTTGAAAAAGGTTTACATGTTCTTTGTGAAAAGCCGGCAGGAGTATACACCAAGCAGGTGAGGGAAATGAATCAGGCGGCAGACCAAAGTCATGTGGTTTTTGCAATGATGTTTAATCAGCGCACAAATTGTATTTATCGAAAAATGCATGAAATGGTGGAACATGGAGAACTGGGAGAGATTAGACGAGTCAACTGGATCATTACCGATTGGTATCGCACGCAAAGCTACTATAATTCGGGAAGCTGGCGGGCAACATGGGAGGGAGAAGGCGGAGGTGTGCTGCTAAATCAATGCCCTCATAATCTGGATCTGATACAGTGGATCTGCGGAATGCCGAGCAAAGTGCGTGGATTTTGCAAGGAGGGACTGTGGCATGACATTGAAGTAGAGGATGATGTGACGGCTTATCTGGAATACCCCAATGGAGCAACGGGTGTTTTTATTACATCCACAGGAGACGCACCCGGAACTAACCGTTTTGAGATCACAGGGGAATTAGGAAAATTAGTATGTGAAAATGAAAAATTAACCTTCTATAAATTAAGAGAAAATCTGTCGCAGCATTGCGTGGCTTGTCAGGAAGGTTTTCAGAAACCGGAGTGGAGTACGATCGATGTGGATACAGATGGGAGGAATGAGCAGCATGTGGGGGTCATGAAAGCTTTTGCAGGCGCGATCTTAGAGGGAAGCCCTTTAGTGGCAGATGGCAGAGAGGGAATCTGCGGATTAGAGCTTTCCAATGCCATTCATCTTTCCAGTTGGCTTGGAAAGACGGTAGAGCTGCCTGTTGATGAAGAATTATTTTTAGAAGAATTAAATAAGAGAAGGGCGGGCTCAAGGAAAAAGGAAGAAACAGAAAGTGTCGTATTTGATACGGAACATTCCTATGGAAGCGGACAGGAGGAAAATCATGGAAAGAAACATTAAGATCAGCGGGTTTGCGGATGAGATAGCAGAAGATTTAAAGAAACAGATTGAGGTTATAAAAAAACTGGGAATTTTTTACATTGAAATGCGAGGGGTAAATGGAAAACCTCTGGTTGAACATAGTCTGGAAGAAGTAAAGGAAATTAAGAGGGAGCTGGATGCAAACGGGATCAGACTATCCTCGGTGGGTTCTCCGATTGGGAAAATTCAAATTACTGACGATTTTGAAGAACACTTTGAACTGTATAAAAAGACAGTGGAAATTGCCAAAATAATGGAGATACCCTATATTCGTATGTTTAGCTTTTTTATTCCTACCGAAGAAAAACCGGAGACATACAAGAATCAGGTTTTTGACAGACTGCAGAAATTGATTGCTTATGCAATCAAGGAAGATGTCATTCTGCTTCATGAAAACGAGAAAGAAATCTACGGAGACAATGCGCAAAGATGTTTTGAAATTATGGAGCAGTTTTATGGAAAACATTTTAAAATGGTCTTTGATTTTGCCAATTTTGTCCAGTGTCAGCAGGATACCAAGGAAGCCTATCGGCTGCTGAAGCCTTACATTGCTTATATTCATATTAAAGATGCAAAAGCAGATACGGGAATGGTAGTTCCGGCAGGATATGGAGACGGTCATATTGAGGAGATTTTGGGTGATCTGATAAAAAACGGATACCAGGGGTTTTTCTCTCTGGAACCGCACTTAACGGATTTTACAGGATTTGACGCTCTGGAGAAAAAGGCGGAACAAAGGCAGCGTAAAATGTCAGGAGAGGATGCTTATACAATAGCCTATAATGCTTTAAACGAAATTCTCGACAGATTGCCGTAGAAAGCCGCAGCATGAAAATAAAGTATCTAACCGAAGCAAAGAGACAGGAAGTTTACGGAGCGGAGAAACTCGAACGTACGAGTCCGGCAAGTACCTATTTAAGGAAAAAGAAGCCAGGAAAGGAAGCACGAGACAGTGCACAGACCGGAGCAGAGCGAAAAAACGGAAACGTACGAGTCCGGCAAGTACCTATTTAAGGAAAAGGAAGTCCGGCAAGGAAGCGCGAGACGGTGCACAGACCGGAGCAGAGCGAAGAAACGGAAGCGTACGAGTCCGGCAGGACCAATTTAAGGAAAAAGAAGGTAGGAAAGGAAGCGCGAGACGGTGCACGACGTCCGGTGGACGTCGGCTATGCACGGACCGGAGCGGAGCAGAGAAACTCGAACGTACGAGTCCGGCAGGACTCGTTTATCACAAAGAAGGCATCCAAATGGATGCCTTCTTTGTGATAAAGAGAGCGCGAGACGGGACTCGAACCCGCGACCCCGACCTTGGCAAGGTCGTGCTCCACCAACTGAGCCACTCGCGCATATATGATTGAATCAAATCAATCAGCAAATATGAGATTGTAGAGAGCGCGAGACGGGACTCGAACCCGCGGCCCCGACCTTGGCAAGGTCGTGCTCCACCAACTGAGCCACTCGCGCATATCATATCTGTGTGCCAGACACATATGGTATCTTACTATGATATGAGAAAATTGTCAACTGTTTTTTGAAAAAATTTACCGGAAATTTCAAGGGAAGTTCTGTCATGTTCCGAGGGTCTGCTCATATACTGTAATAATCAGTATCTGGAGGCTTAGGATGAGCGCAAAGACAAAAATCGTAGTGCTTCATATGAAGGAACTCATTTATACAATTATTTTTGCAGGACTTGGAATTTTACTTATCATTCTGCTGCTGTTCATGTTTTTGCCGAGGAAGGGCGACGAGGCTGCACCGACGATGAACTATGCGGCAGGCGTCTATACCTCCTCTGTTTTGTTAGGAGATCATACGGTGGATGTGCAGGTCATTGTGGATGAAAACCGCATTCAGTCTGTTTCGATGGTGAATCTGGATGAGAGTGTGGCTACGATGTATCCGTTGATGCAGCCGGCGCTTGAGAATATCGGGGAGCAGGTGGTGCAAAAGCAGTCGACAGAGGGAATTACTTATAATGCGGATAATCAGTACACCTCGGTCGTGCTGCTCAATGCGATTGAGAATGCGCTTTCTAAGGCAAAGCCGGAAGCGGACGAAGCTGCGGAATAACAAACCGGAGCTGCCTGCAAAAAATAACCCGTCAGACCGGAGTGATTCGGAAAGACGGGTTATTTTTGTGGGAACAAATCATTTTGTGGCAGTCAGCGAGCTGACATAATCATTGATCGCAGTTAGATCCGCATAAATTGCGGGCTGCTTGCTCTGATAGATACCGTAGGCGGAATATCCTGCCCATCCAATAAGCGCAAAGAGAATTGCCCAGCCGCAGATCATGGATAACACACGGCGTCTTTTCTCCTTTGCAACAATCTGTTTCCGGTTTGCTTTTAGTTCTTTTTTGCGGTCTACTTTTGCCTGACTCATAAAAATCTCCTTTATCATTTCCGGTGTGGCTGCACCTTTTTCACGTTATATTCCGGGAAGCCTTTAATACCCTATACAGTATCTGTCCCAAATATGAAAATTCCTTGAAAATATGAGATTAATATAACGCATTTTTTGAAAAAAAGCAAGAAATGAACGCTTGTTATTTTGAGGGAAATTCGGTAAAATGAAAAATCATTAAGCAAACAGACAGGGGGAGCAGCCATGAGCTATGCAGATAAGGTTTTTGTGGAGATGTGCCGCGATATTTTGACGAATGGGACGAGCACGGAGGGAGAGGAGGTTCGACCGCATTGGGAGGATGGTGCGCGCGCGTATACGATCAAAAAATTCGGCGTTGTCAACCGCTACGATCTGGCGAAGGAATTTCCGGCGATTACGCTGCGAAAGACGGCGATCAAGACGTGTACGGAGGAGATGCTTTGGATCTGGCAGCGAAAGTCCAACAATATCCATGATCTAAACAGTACGGTGTGGGATGAGTGGGCGGATGACGACGGTTCGATCGGCAAGGCGTACGGCTATCAGTTGGGCGTGAAGCATCAATATCAAGAGGGCATGATGGATCAGGTGGACCGTGTCATCTATGATCTGAAGCATCATCCGTTCAGCCGGCGTATCATGACAAATCTCTATGTGCATCAGGATTTACATGAGATGAATCTCTATCCGTGTGCGTACAGCATGACCTTTAATGTCACACATCGGGCAGGGGATGAGAAGCTGACGCTCAATGCAGTGCTAAACCAGCGTTCGCAGGATGTGCTTACGGCAAATAACTGGAACGTCTGTCAGTACGCAGTACTGATGCATATGCTGGCGCAGGTATGTCAGATGCAGGTCGGAGAGCTGCTGCATGTCATTGCCGATGCGCATATTTATGACAGGCATATTCCGATCATCAAAGAACTGATCGAGCGGGAGCAGTATGCAGCTCCGAAGTTTTCACTGAATCCGGAAATCAAAGATTTCTATCAGTTTACGACAAAGGATATTATGATTGAGGATTATGTGACAGGACCGCAGATCAAAAATATTCCGATTGCGGTGTAGGGAGGAAGGTGGCAGTACCGGGAAACGATTGCCGCGCGGTATTGCACAAAGACATTTCATATAGAGGAGGAATTGGAACGTGAACTTAATTGCAGCAGTAGACAGAAACTGGGGGATCGGAAAAAATAATCAGCTTTTGGTAAAAATACCGGCAGATCAGAAGTTTTTTCGCGAGACGACGACCGGCAAGGTAGTCGTAATGGGAAGAAAGACGCTTGAGAGCTTTCCGAACGGAATGCCGTTAAAAAACCGGACGAATATTGTGCTGACACATGATGAGAGCCTTCGCGTGCCGGGAGCGGTAGTTGTACATTCGCTGGAGGAGCTTTCCGGAGAGCTGGCGCAGTATGACAGCGATGATATATATGTGATCGGTGGGGAGACGATCTATCGTCAGCTTTTGGATGCGTGCGATGTGGCGCATATCACAAAAATTGATTTTGCCTATGATGCAGACGCTTATTTTCCGAATCTCGATGAGTGTACGGAGTGGAAAATCACGGCGGACAGCGAGGAGCAGACATATTTTGATCTGGAATATTACTTCTATAAATATGAGCGGGTGAAGTGAGCGGGCAGTATGGAAATGCAGGATGAGCCAACGGCGATGCATGGAGTGGGGCACTGTTCATTTTCTTGAGAAAGAAGCAGACAGGCATGGAGAGCAGAAAGCAGGAAAAGGAGGATGTCATGGCAATTACAGGGAAAGGGCTATTTTTGAAGGCATTACAGGCAGAGGGCGTTGATACCGTTTTTGGTTATCCGGGCGGTACGGTCACAGACCTTTTTGACGAATTATACAAGCAGGATGACATCGACGTCGTCCTGCCAAGACATGAGCAGGGGCTGATCCATGAGGCGGAGGGCTATGCAAAATCTACCGGAAGGATTGGCGTTTGTCTCGTGACAAGCGGACCGGGCGCGACCAATATCATCACGGGACTTGCCGATGCCCACTATGATAATATCCCGCTGGTATGCTTCACCGGACAGGTTCCGCTTTCGCTGATCGGAAACGACGCGTTTCAGGAGGTCGATATTGTCGGGATGACAAGAAGCATTACGAAATACGGCGTTACGGTGCGCAGGAGAGAGGATTTGGGACGTATCCTCAAAATGGCGTTTTACATCGCCGGAACAGGCAGACCGGGACCGGTGCTGATCGATCTTCCAAAGGATATTCAGAATGCACCAGGGCCGGAGGAATATCCAAAGAGCGTACAGATCCGCGGGTATAAGCCGAATGAGGCGGTACATATCGGACAGCTTAAAAGGGCATATAAGCTGTTTGAGGAAGCAAAACGACCGCTGATTCTGGCAGGCGGAGGCGTGTGCGCGGCACACGCGGGCACAAAGCTGGTTGCGTTTGCGGAAAAGACAAAAACGCCAGTGGTCACTACGATCATGGGAAAGGGAGCGATCCCGACCAGTCATCCGCTCTATGTGGGAAACTGCGGAATGCATGGGAAATATGCGGCAAATATGGCGGTTGGACGATGCGATGTGCTGTTTTCGATCGGCACGCGTTTTAACGACCGCATCACGGGAGATTTGAATGAATTTGCGCCGGAGGCAAAGATCGTCCATATTGACGTGGACGCCGCTTCGATTTCCAGAAATGTCGTTGTGGATGTTCCGGTCGTTTCTGATGCGGGGATTGCTCTGGAAAAATTGCGGGAGTGGGCAAAAGAAATGGATACCTGCGAATGGCGGGCGCAGATCGCCGGGTGGGAGCGGGAAAATCCGCTTGAAATGCGAAGGGATTTGGGGATGACACCGCAGATGATCTTTGAGGAGGTCAATCGCGCGTTTGACGATGCAATTTATGTGACGGATGTTGGGCAGCATCAGATGTGGGCAACGCAGTATCTGCAGTTGGATGAGCGGCGGGAACTGATCACCTCCGGCGGTCTTGGAACTATGGGGTTTGGGCTTCCGGCGGCAATCGGAGCAAAAATCGGCAATCCGGGGCGGGAGGTCGTATGCTTTTGCGGGGACGGCGGATTGCAGATGAATATTCAGGAGCTGGCGACAGCAGTGGTGTGGGGCGCGCCGGTGATCATTTGTCTGTTTCAGAACCATTCTCTGGGAATGGTGCGTCAGATGCAGCAGCTTTTCTATGGAGGACGCTATGCGGCGACTTGTCTGGGAAGGCGAAAAAGCTGTCCGCACACCTGTGAGGGACCTTCGCCTGGCTGTCCGCCGTATACGCCTGATTTTGTGGCGCTTGCCAAAAGCTATGGCGCACATGGCATTCGTGTGGAGCGCAGGGAGGAGATTGCGGGAGCGCTTACACAGGCAAGAGCCTGTAAGGATGCGCCCACGATCATTGAGTTTATCATTTCTGCGGATGAGCTTGTGCTCCCTATGGTAAAGAGCGGCAATCCCATGAGCGAGATGATTTTGGGATAAATAAGCGGGGGCTGCGAGAGGGGGAAAGCAGACGATCAAGCCGTTATGCAGCGGGAAGCCGCTGCGGGATGGGATCAGTCAGGTGGAAATGGCAAAGGAGGCAATCATGAAAAAACGATGGATCGCGTTATATGTGGAAAATGAGGTTGGCGTGCTGGCAAAGGTATCGGGACTTTTTTCCGGAAAATCTTACAATTTGCAGAGCCTTACAGTGGGAACGACAGAGGATGAGACGGTTTCGCGCATGACAATCTGTACGATGAGCGACGACGTCACCTTTGAGCAGATAAAAAAGCAGCTCAACCGTATGGTAGAGGTCATCAGGGTGACGGATCTTACCGATGTGCCGATTCATATGAAAGAAATTTTATTTGCCAAGGCATTTGTGGTCAATGCAGAGGAAAAGCAGGAGATTTTTCAGATCGCGCAGGTGTTTGGCGTGGAGGTTGCAGATGTCGGAAATGACAGTGTGCTGCTGGAATGCAAGCAGACGGAACAAAAAAATAACGATCTGCTTGCATTATTAAAGTCAAAATTTCACAGACTTGAGGTAGTAAGAGGCGGAGCGGTTGCGGTGGAATCCATCAGTATTACGAACCGTTAGAGCGGTTGGAGCGGCAGGAGGTCAGGTTAGATCCGCTTCTTTAAAAACGCGATGATTTTTTCAAAGCGCATCGGCGCACCCTGAATTTCCTGCACTTTTAGGCGGTTTGCCTCGGAGAAACCGACTAAAATCTCGTGATTTGCCTCGGAGAGGTAGTCGATAATACCGTCAAGATCGGATTTTAAGTTCTTCGGACACCGGATATAGAGGTGTCGGTTTGCACTGATATGCAGCGTATAGGAGATGCTGAAATGATACCAGAAGAACTTGTGCAGCGTCGAGTATTTATAGATCCAGATGATCTCCCCGATTGGAACGACGGCGTTTCCGTAGACCGAGGTCTCGATAAAAAAGTGTTCCGTGATGAACATATCCTCGGTCGCAAGCTGCGGCAGCGTGGCTAGCTCCTCCTCTGCCTGCTCCAGCAATTTCCTCGGATTTCCAAAGCGTGCAAGGTCCTGACAGCACGGCGAGAGCAGCGGGAAGAAAATGTAGATCACAAACAGCACAAGGCAGATGAGCGCATAGCCTCCCGTCGCAAGAAACACCGTGTAGAGAATGACGTTGCCGGTCATGTTGTAATCCGGCTCGCTCAGGACATACTGGGAGACCTCATTTCGGATGCCGTTTTCCGTCCAGTTTAAATCGGCGGCGAGGCTGTCCAAAAGGCTTGCAAAGTTTTCCTGCCCCTCGACGATCTGCGCGCGGAAATCAGCTTTTTGGATCACGGGAAGTCCCTGCTCACTCGTAGACGGTGAGAGCAGAACGATGATGCATTCGTCGGCGCGCATGGTATAATAGTAATAGCCGATAATCGAGCCGAGACGGTTTTTGGTGTAGCCGGTGAATTTTAAATCGGAAACTGAGGCATGCACATATTTGGTATGCGAACGGTATGCGCTCTCCAGCGTGTCCGAGGCGGAAAGCTCGTCGGGAAAGAGCGGCGCGCCGAGTGAAAAGACGACCCAGAGCAGCAGCAAAAAAAGCAGATACAAAATCGGGGCAGTCAGTCTGCGCTTATAAAATTGCTTGATATTTTTTGTGATAAAATGTTCGTAATTATCAGACATAAATTTGTGGAATCCTTTTACCGTTATAGCATTCTTTTTCATTTATGAGATAAGTATACGGGTTCTTGGAAAAATAATCAAGGCAGATTCGACAAGCCTTGATTTTAAGCGGAGAAATTGATAGTATAGCAGAGAAGTAACTGCAGAAAAGGCGGGAGGCGGTGTGGGATTGAGCGCGTATGGCAGTTTTGCAAAGGTCTATGATCTATTTATGGAGGACGTTCCCTATGAGGAATGGTGCGGCTATATCAGAGAGCTGCTGTTTGAAGCGGGAATCGGAGAGGGGCTGGTGCTTGAGCTTGGCTGCGGCACAGGCAGACTGACGAGACTTTTGGCAGAGGCCGGTTATGATATGATCGGCGTCGATAATTCCGAGGAGATGCTTGCGGTTGCAAGAGAGGCGGAGGATGAAAGGGACGTCCGTGGGGACATTTTATATTTGCTTCAGGACATGCGCTCGTTTGAGCTATATGGGACGGTGCGTGCTGTGGTGAGCGTCTGTGATTCGATGAATTATCTGCTAAAGGAGGAGGAGATGCTTGCGGTTTTCCGTCTGGTGAATAATTATCTTGATCCCGGAGGGCTTTTTATTTTTGATCTGAATACCGCATATAAATATCAGGAGCTTCTCGGTGAGACAACGATCAGTGAGAATCGCGAGGAGGGAAGCTTTATCTGGGAGAATTATTACGACGATGAAAGCGGTATCAACGAATATGGGCTGACGCTGTTTATCCGTGAGGAGGGAGAGTTGTTCCGCAGATACGAGGAGACGCATTATCAGCGGGCCTATCCGCTCGATACGGTAAGACGGCTTTTGACGGAGGCGGGCATGGAATTTGTGGCATCCTATGACGCGTTTACGAGAGAGCCTCCCGCGCCGGAGAGTGAACGGATTTATGTGATTGCAAGAGAGCATGGAAAGAGAGCGAACGATGAGTAAGGATTATATGGTAAGAGCAACAGCGGCAGACGGTCAGATTCGGGCGTTTGCCATTAATGGAAAAGAAATGGCACAGAAGGCAAGAAGCGCACACGGGACGAGCCCCGTTATGACGGCGGCGCTTGGAAGGCTGCTGTGCGGGGCAGCGATGATGGGCGTGATGATGAAAGGAGAGAAGGATCTTTTAACGATTCAGGTGCAGTGCAGCGGTCCGGCAAAGGGGCTTGTGGCAACCGCTGACTCCAAAGGGCGCGTCAAGGGCTTTCCGATGGTTGCGGACGTGGAGCTTCCTCTTAATGAGAAGGGGAAGCTGGATGTTGGCGGCGCGCTTGGACTTGGCGTTATGAGTGTCATCAAGGATATGGGCTTAAAAGAGCCTTATGTCGGGCAGATCGCGCTGCAGACAGGAGAGATTGCGGAGGATCTGACTTATTATTTTGCAACATCAGAGCAGATTCCGTCGGCGGTAGGACTTGGCGTACTGGTCGATAAGGATACAACCGTAAAACAGGCGGGCGGATTTATCATTCAGTTGATGCCGTTTACGAGCGATGATGTCATTGAGCGTCTGGAGAAAAAAATCACAGAGATCGCATCGGTGACAGAGATGTTGGAGGCTGGAAATACGCCGGAGCAGATTCTTGAGATCATTCTGGGAGAGTTTGGCGTAGAGATAACGGAGCGGACTGACACAGGATTTGTCTGCGACTGCTCAAAGGAGCGTGTTTCAAGAGCAATCGCGACCTTAAGCCGAAAAGACCTTGATGATATGATCAATGACGGAGAGGAAATTGAGGTGAAGTGTCAGTTCTGCAATAAGGCATATCGTTTTGGCATGGATGAATTGAAGGAAATGAGAAAATGAGAGATGGGTTTATTAAGGTGGCGGCAGTCTCGCCGAAGATCAGGGTGGCGGACGCGGCATATAATTCAAAAGTGATCTGCGAGGGCATTCGTGAGGCAGCGCGCGAGGGGGCAAAGGTGATCGTATTTCCAGAGCTTAGCATTACAGGCTATACATGCGGCGATCTTTTTTTGCAGGAAACCCTGCTTACGGGCGCTTTAGAGGCTTTGCGTGAGATTATGACGTTTACTGAGGGACAGGACGCGATCGTATTCGTCGGGTTTCCGTTTGCATATAATGGAAAGATTTATAACGCGGCGGCTGCCCTAAAGGGGGGCAGGCTGCTGGGGATCATTCCCAAAACCTATCTTCCGGCATACGGCGAGTTTTATGAGACGCGTTACTTTGCGCGCGGAATGGAGGAGACCTTGACCGTTTCTTGTCTTGGGCAGGAAACGCTGTTTGGGACAAAGCTCTTGTTTGCGTGCGAGGAGCTGCGCGAGCTTGTCATCGGCGCAGAAATCTGCGAGGATTTGTGGACGCCCGAGCCTCCGGGCATCCGTCATGCGAGAAACGGTGCGACGGTGCTTGTAAATCTTTCCGCATCGAATGAGACCACGGGAAAGGAAGATTATCGCAGAGCCTTGGTATGCGGGCAGTCGGCAAGGCTTTTATGCGGATATATTTATGCGAGTGCCGGAGAGGGCGAGTCTACGCAGGATGTCGTTTACTCCGGGCATAATATGATCGCGGAAAACGGACGTCTGCTAAAGGAAGCACCGCGCTTTGTCAACGAGATCACGCTCTCTGAAATTGATGTGCAAAGGCTTGTGGCGGAGAGGCGGAGAATTACAACGTTTGAGCCACGGGAGGACGGATACCGCAGGGTTGCGTTTTCTCTTATTGTGGAGGAGACGGCGCTGACGCGGACGATCAAGGCATTGCCGTTTGTGCCCTCGGATGAGGCGGACAGACAGAGACGATGCGCGCAGATACTTGCGATACAGGCTGCCGGATTAAAAAAGCGTATGGAGCACACAAACTGCAAAACGGCAGTGGTTGGAATCTCCGGTGGGCTCGATTCAGCGCTCGCGCTGCTCGTTGTGGTGCGCGCGTTTGACCTGCTGGGACTTGCGCATGAGGGGATCAAGGCGGTGACGATGCCGGGATTTGGCACGACAGACCGCACCTACGAGAACGCGGTACAGTTGATCCGTTCACTGGGGGCAGATTTTAGGGAGATTGATATTAAGGAGGCGGTACAGCTCCATTTTCGTGACATCGGGCATGATGTGTCGGCGCATGATGTGACCTATGAGAACAGTCAGGCACGGGAGCGCACGCAGATTTTAATGGATGTAGCGAATAAGGAAAACGGCATGGTGATCGGAACCGGCGATCTTTCTGAGCTTGCGCTCGGGTGGGCGACGTACAACGGCGATCATATGTCGATGTATGGGGTCAACGCCTCCGTGCCAAAGACGCTTGTGCGTCATCTGGTACGCTTTTATGCGGATACCTGTGGGGATGAGACATTGCGCCGGGTGCTCTATGATGTGCTTGATACGCCGGTGTCGCCGGAGCTGCTGCCGCCAGAGGACGGAAGGATCTCACAGGAAACAGAAAATATTGTGGGGCCTTACGAGCTGCATGATTTTTATCTCTATCATATGCTGCGTGAGGGCTTTCCGCCGAAAAAAATCTACCGTCTCGCGAAAACGGCGTTTTCCGGCGTTTATGACGATGAGACGATCCTAAAATGGGAAAAGATATTTTTCCGCAGGTTTTTTGCGCAGCAATTTAAGCGCTCCTGTCTGCCGGATGGACCAAAGATCGGAAGCGTAGCGGTTTCTCCGCGCGGTGATCTTAGGATGCCGTCAGATGCCTGCGCAAGACTTTGGCTGGATGAATTAGAGAAATTGACGGAGGGGTAAGGCTTCTTGCTTTGAGCCGGAGCGGCGTACCTTCTCCGGCGCGAAATCGCTGCAAAACGGAGGATGAAAATGCAGTATCGGAAGGATAAAAAGGGAAATGAGATTTCCGTTCTGGGTTATGGATGTATGCGTTTTACAAAGAAAGGAAATGCAGTCGATCTTGATAAGGCGGAGCAGGAGCTTATGACGGCAATCCGCGCGGGCGTCAATTATCTGGATACGGCGTATGTATATCCGGGAAATGAGACGGCGGTCGGTGAGCTTTTAAGCCGCAATCATTGCAGGGAGGAAATTTATCTGGCGACGAAGCTCCCGCATTACCTCATCAAATCCGCGGAGGGTGCGGAACGGATGTTTCAGGAGCAGCTTCGGCGGTTAAAGACGGATCATATTGATTATTATCTGATGCATATGCTTACGGATATTCCGACATGGGAAAAGCTAAAGGGGCTTGGAGTGGCGCAGTGGATCGAGGAGAAGCTGGCTTCCGGGCAGATCCGCAATATCGGTTTTTCCTATCATGGAAATGCTGATATGTTTATGCAGCTGGTAGACGCTTATGATTGGGATTTTTGTCAGATCCAGTACAACTATATGGATGAGCATTCACAGGCTGGTGTAAAAGGTCTGCGCTATGCGCATCAGAAGGGGCTTCCGATTATCATCATGGAGCCGCTGCGAGGCGGCAGACTTGTGGAGCTTCTTCCGGAATCGGCAAAGGAGTTTTTCCGCAGGGAGGGGGAGCGCCGGACGCCGGCGGAGCTTGCGTTCAAATGGCTCTACGACCAGCCGGAGGTCACCTGTGTGCTGTCCGGCATGAATTCTATGGAAATGGTGGAGCAGAATCTTAAAACAGCGTCTGAGTCTTTTGTGGGATGCCTGACAGACGAGGATGCGGCGTTGATCGAACAGGTAAAGCAGGAGATTGCACAGAAAGTCAGGGTTGGATGTACGGGGTGCGGCTATTGTATGCCGTGTCCAAAGGGTGTCGATATTCCGGGGACGTTTCGCTGCTACAATGCGGTCTATTCCGAGGGAAAAAGGTCAGGCAGACGTGATTATCTGCAATGTACGGCGTTTCGCAAGGAGACAAGCAGCGCGTCACAGTGCATTGGCTGCGGAAAATGTGAAAGTCACTGCCCACAGCAGATTGAGATCAGAAAGGAATTAAAAAATGCAGCCACAGAGCTTGAGAATCTGCGCTACAAAGCGATCAAGACTGCGATACAGGTTTTTCACCTGTGGTAACATCGGAGAGCCGGTGTATGATGCACCGGCTCTCTGATGTTAAATGCGGCGGAGCTTGCGTTCCATTCTCTGCTGTGCAGCCGGAATCCGAAACGGCGCCGACACATAGACCAGACGGTACATACAGACCGCCATGACGATAGCCGTAAGCACATCAAACACCGAGTGCTGCTTAAGGAACATCGTGGACAGAATAATGCTTAACATCAGGAGGGCAGAGCCGCAGCGCACCGCCTTGTTTTCTTTAAAATTATCACAATGCCACACCGCAATATTTACGGCAATGGAATTGTAAACGTGAATACTCGGAAAAAGATTCGTCGCGGTATCGGTCGCATATAACTGACGCACCAGATCTGTAAACAGATTATCGCGCGCAAATTCTGTGGGGCGCAGGTAATGTCCGTTTGGATAGACTGTTGATATGATCAGAAAGACAGTCATGCCGACAAAAAGCACTGTGCACAGCCGGAAGTATTCGTCCCTGTTCTTTCGATAGAAATATGCGATTCCCCATCCTACATAGAAAAACCAGAGGAAATAGGGGATGATAAAATATTCACAGAACGGGATATAGTCGTCGATCGCCATATGGATGACGTGAAAATGTGTCGTCACCGTTTTTTCCAGATAACAAAACCACGGAAGATAAATGGCGAAATATAACAGTAGGAGGGCGTGCTTGTTTTTTTGCAGATATGTGTACAATTTCTTTGGGATAGATAGCTTCATAACGGTCATCCTCTCTGAAAATGTTGTTGCTTTTTTATCTTTTGCGATTATAGCACAGGGGGGTTGCCAAGACAATTATCTTTCATTTATTTTAAGAAAGATTATTCAAAATTTAAGAAAAGGTTAACCAGAACATCCTGTTTTTGCAGAGTTCCGTTGCAAAATAAAACGAATGTTTTACATAAATATTACGATTCGCGGAATTTATTGACAAGGCAAAAAAGCTCCCTATAATGAAAAATATATACGGAAATATAAAGAAAGGGTCTGGAATATATTTACATAAGAGGATGGGAACTATGAAAAAGAAAATGGGAAAAAAAGGGCTTTGGGTTTTCCTTGTGCTTACGGGTATAGCTGCTGTTTATATGGGCTTTGCGATTTTTTTTGAGAGCCATTTCTCCTTTGGAACAACGATTGACGGCATTTCGGTCGGAGGTCGGAGCGCAGCTGGCGTTAAGCAGCTTATCGAGGAGGAAATACGCC
>Avalanche_p1__coassemble_797_pt1 | contig 29046 bp, 28 predicted proteins | sample Avalanche_p1__metabat2_low_PE_018 | metagenome-assembled genome bin Avalanche_p1 | reverse complement strand
TTAGTTACTATATCACTTTGAATCATATTTGTCAACAACTTTTTTCATTTTCTTACAACTTTTTCAAAAAGTTGTTTATTGTCACACTTTTGTCTCAAGCGACAACTCATATAGAATATCACATTCGACAATTAATGTCAACAATTTTTTCAGAAAAAAATTGAACAATTCATATTTTCAAATAAAGCGGAGAAGGAGGGATTTGAACCCTCGCGCCGGTTGACCCGACCTATACCCTTAGCAGGGGCACCTCTTCGGCCACTTGAGTACTTCTCCAAAGTTCTTATTTGACAATATGATATTGTTCTGCGTTTGTAACGCATAGATAATGATACTAAAGGTTTTGCCTTTTGTCAATCAAATTATTCATTTTTTTTATTTTTCTTATTTTTCTTATTTCAAATGTGATTCTACGGCAGTATATGTCCTGCCGACAAATAAAGTCTGTACCATTCTTCTCTGGTAAGCTCTAGTTTTTCTGCTTCTAAAATTTCCTTCAATCGTTTTTCACTGGAGGTTCCGGCAATGATCTGCATTCCGGCAGGATGACGCAGAATCCATGCTGCTGCGATTGCAGTATTTGTCACATGGTATTTATCCGCTAAGACAGAGATTTCTTTATTTAATTCATCATATGCTTCGTTTCCAAGAAAGCACCCCTGCCAGCTTGGCATCTGAAACGGCGACCATGCCTGTATGGTTATATCATGAAGTCTGCAATAATCAAGCACACTGCCATCGCGGTCGACAGCTCCGTTCGTTTCCATATTTACCTCCATACCGTTCGCAACCATATTGGATACCGGAATGGAGTATTGAAGCTGGTTGACATGCAGAGGCTGTCTGACATATTTTTTCAGAAGCTCTATCTGCATCGGTTTATGATTTGAAACACCAAAATATCGTACTTTTCCGCTTTGCTCTAATTCATCGAAAGCTGCCGCAACCTCCTCCAGTTCAACCAGAGCATCCGGGCGGTGCAAAAGCAGAATATCAAGATACTCTGTCTGAAGTCTTTTTAAAATTCCATCTACGGAAGCAAGGATATGTTGTTTAGATAAGTCATAATAACCTTTACGGATTCCGCATTTTGATTGAAGAATCAAATCCTCACGCTTTAAGGAATGATCGCCGGATAGCGCCCTTCCAAATAATTCCTCGCTCTTTCCTCCGCCATAAATGTCTGCATGGTCAAAAAAATTAGTTCCGCTTTCCACTGCAACGTGGATAAAATGGTTCATCTCTTGTGTCGAAAGTTCAGACAAACGCATACATCCTACTGCAACTGCAGGAAGTGTCTTTCCCGTCATTCCCAACGTTACCTTTTTTTCGAATGTTTTCATATATATTCTCCAGTCCAAAACGATTTGTTACAAATACATAAGCCGAACTTCGGCTGAAAGCTGTGAGCGTTTTTGATACTTCAACACAAATTTTGATGTGAACACTCACATATCTATATAATTTTCACACTGATTCTTCTATGATACAATATTCTTTCACTGCTGTTTCATAAAGATTATTTCCCTCACTGTCAATTACTACGATGACAGGAAAATCCTCGACTTCTATTTTACGAATTGCTTCTGCGCCGAGGTCTGCATAGCAGACAATTTCTGATTTTTTAATACATTTGGAGAGCAGCGCACCCGCGCCGCCGATTGCCGCAAAATATACGGCATGATTGCGCACAATCGCCTCTATCACTTCTTTTGTACGCTTTCCTTTTCCGATCATGGCTTTTTCTCCCAGGTCTAAAAGTGTCGGAGTATATTTATCCATGCGAGATGCTGTGGTTGGTCCGGCAGATCCGATCGGGCGACCGTCGCGTGCCGGAGAAGGTCCCATGTAATAAATCGCGGCATCCCTGATGTGGATCGGAAGCTCCTCCCCTCTTTCTAATGCCTCCGCCATCCGCTTGTGCGCAGCATCACGCGCCACATAAATCGTTCCTGTAATGTAGACATAATCGCCGGCTTTTAGGTCTTTTGTCGTGTCTTCCGTAATTGGCGTCTTGATATGCTTATCCATCTGCTACTCCTCATTCTGAATGGTGATCTGACATACTTTCATGGCTTTTATCGCATTGTCATGGCTTTCCGGCGTTACACCCGCACAGCATGAGGCATCTACGATTATTTTAGCTTCCGGCAAAAATGCTTTTGCCAATAATGCATTGGAGATTACGCAAATATCCGTACAAAGTCCGATCAATGTCACGGATTCCACTGTTTCTTTTTCATTTTCTGCCGCAAGTAATGACGCAAGCTCTGACGAACCAAAGGTAAGCTTGTCGATTGGCTGCTCTTTGCAGTATTCCTGCAGCACGGAAGATATTTGCCACCCTTCTGTTCCATGGATGCAGTGAGGAACCGGAAGATTTTTTCCTTCCTGTGTTTCCATGTAATTTTCTTCATGCGTATCTCTTGTAAAAATGATCTTTCCGGAAAAATCACGAATTTTTTGTGCCACATTCGGCACGATTTTCTGCGCCTCTGCCGTTCCAAGCGCCCCGTCTATAAAATCATTTTGCATATCTACCACTATTAATATGTTCTGCATTTCTTCCTCTCCTTTTGATACTTAAAAATAGCTGCGTTTCTTTTACAACTCCCGCACCACATGGCGGTTGACATGACAGCAGATGTTAACTGCTACAGGCAGACCGGCAATGTGTGTCGGATAGGTATTGATATTGACAGCGAGCGCTGTCGTTGTACCTCCAAGTCCTCCCGGTCCGATTCCAAGTCTGTTTATTTTGTCCAACAGCTCTATTTCCATTTCCCTGATATGTGGAATGTCGGAATGCTCGTTTACGTCTCTTGTCAGCGCCTGCTTTGAGAGCAGCGCACATTTTTCAAATGTTCCGCCGATTCCGACGCCGACCACCATCGGCGGACATGCATTTGGTCCAGCATCCTTTACCGCTGTCAAAATTGCCTGCTTCACACCCACCCCCCCATCCGATGGCTTTAACATAAAAATGCGGCTCATGTTTTCACTTCCAAAGCCTTTGGGCGCTAGTGTGATTTTTACTCTATTTCCCGGTACGATGGAATAATGAATGACTGCAGGTGTATTGTCCTTGGTGTTTTGACGGATCAATGGATCGCCCACAACCGATTTTCGCAGAAATCCTTCCTCATAACCGAGGCGAACTCCCTCATTCACGGCGTCCTCAATCGCCTTTCCCTCAAAATGCACATCCTGCCCAACCTCAAGAAAAATAACTGCCATGCCCGTATCCTGACAAATCGGTATCTGCTCTTGATCTGCAATTTTTAAATTGTCCTGAAGCTGACTTAGTATTTTCTTTCCGAGTTCTGATTTTTCTTTTGCGACTGCTGCCTGCATCGCCTCATCCATGTCAGGGGAGAGGTAATGGTTTGCCTTGATACACATCTCCTTAATCTGCTCTGTCACCTGATCCGTTGAAATTGTCCGTATCATTCTTTTTTTCCTTCCCTTTTATTTTTTTATAAACGTGGATCCGAAGCTTATATTTCTCAAGCATTTCGTTGTTATCACGCGATCTCATGTCGGGGAACGCACGCAGTAAACGATGAAATCCCTTATTTTTCTCTGCAAAAAGCTTCTCGTACTTCTCTCTTAATTCCAAAAGCTGCCTCTGCTTCTGCTCCCGCACATCCAAAAGCCGTACACGCGCTGCCTCGGTCGTCTGGCTGATTCTTGTGCGTGTCGTTTCGGTTGTTTCTGTTATTTTTTCAATGAATTGCGCATGATCCTCCTGAAATTGCTCTGACCTTTCAAGGATGTCGGAAACATTTTCATAGATGTTCTCACCGATTTCATCGGACAGCCTATGTATGGACGCCGCCAGATCCTCCATAATCTTTAGATGACGGTTAAATTTCAAAATGGTCGAGACGGTAATGCAGCAATCCACTGCAAAAATACCCATGAGAATTATCAGCAGGATAACTCCCGGCAAAAACGGAATCCATGTGATCAGCTTATAGATCGCCGGATGAAGTATCTCCATGACGAAGGTACAAGCAAGTCCCCATAGGATTGAAAATTTCAGACAGATATAGCCCTTGACGTTAAACGGCTTGTCGGAATAATCCCACCACTTATTGTGAAATGCCTTTTCCAAAATATAGCCTGTTAAAAATTCCAGCGTTGTCGTCAACAGGACTGATCCAGCAAAAAGCAGCAAAAGATTTTCTTTTAAAGGTGTAAGAATCGTTACCACAATCACGATACCGCATCCGTAAATCGGACAGTACGGTCCGTTTAAAAATCCGCGGTTGACAAATTTTCCCGTGTCGAGCGCGGCATACGATACCTCTGTACACCAACCGAAAAATGCATATATGATAAAAATCCATACAAGCTCATAAAAATCCTGCGGCATATATCTTCCTCTTTTCTCTTATAAACAGCAAAAAGCAATGGCTGTCTTAATTATAGTCCATTGCTTTTTTTGATACAACGCTAATTTGATAAAATATTTGCGGTATTTCCTCTCTTATCTTTCGCCGCCGGCTTTAATTTGCATATTTTCGTGCAGTATTTAAGATTATCCTGCCGATGTGTGATCAGGAAAATAATCTTATCCCTTTTTGCAAAGACCGGTTCTAAAATTTTTCGCTCAGTCTCACGATCTAAGGAACTGGTCGGCTCATCCAAAATAAGAATTTCCGCGTCCTCGGTATAAAGTCTTGCAAGCGCTATTCTCTGCTTATCTCCGCCGGAAAGATTATTTCCATTTTCCAGAATCATCCTTCCCTCCAGACTTCCGTTTTGCTTGAACTTCTCAAGAAATTCCAATCGCTCGTAACTTTCCTCATTTCCCTTATCTCTGCCGAAACACAGACTATCATACAAGCCTCCGGTGATGATCGGAACATTTTGTGAATAATAGGATATTTTCTTTCTGAAATCTGTGTTATCATATTCCTCCAGCGGAATCCCGTTTATTTTGATCCCATGATTCTGCTCCCAAAACTTCATAACAGACTTCATCAGTGTAGTCTTTCCACAGCCGGATTCTCCGATAATTCCGATAATATCTCCCTTTTTTGCTTCTATATGTATATCCTCTGCCAAAAGCTGCCCTTCCGCGGTACAAAGCGCATCCATGTCAATCGCCACATTTTCTACCTCATTTAACTCCTTCGTCCCGCTTTTCTCCTCGTTCTCCTCCAGAATATTTAAAAATTCCTTTGAAGCTTTGATTTCTCTTAAGTCAAGATTTACTCCGACGATGCACATGACAGCCGGAAGGAAGTAAGACATTAAAATAGAAATCGTGAAAATATCGCTCAATCCCGTTTTTCCCTGCAAGAACAGGTAAAATGAAAAAATAAGGATCACGTTTTGTGCAAACATATTGAAGAAATTGATGATTTCATTCATTCCACTTGCAAACAGATTTACTTTCATCGTCAGATGCTCGATTTTTTCCAGATGCTGTTCTAAAATTCCGTTTAATCTGCTGTTATCATCGTTTTGTTTGATAAAATCTACCTGCTCCGCAATCTGATATATGTCCTTCCGCTCCTTTGGGATCACGCGCTGCATTTCCCCGGATTTTTTGAGAAGTTCTTTGTTCAGCACATAAAAGCCCAATACATTCAGAACAAGGATAAACAGCATCACGAAAAACATTACCGGATTGATCGTGATGGAATATGCAAGGATCAGCACGATCATAACAGCCTTAGAAACCAATATGGGCACTGACCGCACATAAAGGTTGGAAAAGGCAATTACCGTAGCATCCGCACGCTCCACAAGATAGGTCGTCCCATACCGGATGAGTGAATCGTACTTCATCCGAAATATTTTCTGATAAATTTTCTTAGAAAGTCCCTTTTTATATTTTTTTATCAGATGGAGCTCAATAAAAATATAGACGACCTGAAGCACGATTTCCAACAGCATAAATACCATGAGGAACGTAATAATGGTATTGGAAAATTCTATGCTGCCATTGATAATCTCATTGACTGTGATTGGAATGAAAAAGACAATCAAGTCGATAAAAATACGAAATATGATCAAGATCGCTTCTCTTGTGAAGTAATGCTTATCTCTCATCAACTGTATACTCCCTTCTAACTATAATGTTCGCTATGTCATTGAATACATTAAATTAAAAAATAGCAGACAGAAAAATCTCTATCTGTCTGCTATTTTAGTTTTCCTATGAAGTTTTATTTCTTGATCGCGAGAAACTTACATCCAGCAATAAGCGGAATAAATCCGGACACGCAGCCGAGTACCTGTGTCTCTTGTTCTGTCTTCCCATCAAGTCTTGCATACATCTTAGCATAAGTACATCCTAAGAATATGATGTAAATTACTCTGGTAATCAGTGTGTATGCGTTTCCCAATGGAAGAAAAAACAGAACAATCGGAAGTATCCACCAAAGCTTAAAGAGAATCGAAGGAATCTCAAACTTTCCAAATAGTGTAACCTTCTCCTCATTGTCGCACACAGCATCTGCCAATCCATAATAGCTGCCATACGGAATCCATGCAATCCAAGCCTTATCGTACCCAAGTGCCTTCAATGCCTTCATATGCGCAAGGGACATGAACACATATAGAAAAATTATAATGATGCCCGCAACCACCAAGGCTCCGATGCCGATTCCTAAAACAAATAATGCCTCCATTTCCATAAACCTCCTCTGAAACGTATGATAGTTTCATAATACAAAATTTTAATTTGAATGTCAAACATTTTTTGTATCATCCTTCGCATCAGCCTTCGCACGTTCCAGAAGCTCCTTCATCAGTTCATCATCTGTCTCAGTAAGCTCAGATTTTCCGGCAGCCTTTTTTGCATTTTCTGCCGCAAGCGCAAGACTTTCTGCTTCCTCCTCCTCGCTTAAAAGCTCAGAATCGTCCACATTTTCCATCAGACTCTTATCCTCACGCACCTTTGCAATACTTGCAACAGTCACATTCTCATCTAGGTTGATCAGCTTTACGCCCGAGGTAATACGCCCAAGAATTGTGGTGTCACTGACCTTGATACGGATAATGATCCCCTCCGTTGTAATAAGCATGATCTCATTATCCTGATTTACAGCCTTCACACCGATGATATTTCCTGTTTTCTCGGTAATCTTATAGCACTTTACTCCCTTACCGCCACGGTTTTGCGTCGTAAATTCAGAGATCAGCGTGCATTTTCCAAGTCCCTTTTCTGAGACGATCATCAACGCGTCCCCCTGTGATTCCATCTGCATACCGATCACTTCGTCGTCATCGGTAAGATTCATACCAATAACACCCATTGAGGTTCTTCCCGTTTTTCTGACATCTGTCTCCTTAAAACGAATACACTGACCATATTTTGTTACAAGGAAAATATCCTGATTATTGTCCGTTTTCTTTACCTCGATCAATTCGTCATCCTCACGCAGATTGATCGCTGCAAGTCCCGTCTTTCTGACATTTGCATAATCAGTGATCGGCGTTTTCTTCACGATTCCTTTTTTTGTTGCCATAAACAGGAAATGACCTTCCGTGTACTCCTTGATCGGAATCACCGCCGTGATCTTCTCCCCCGGCTGAAGCTGCAGCAGATTGATGATCGCCGTTCCCCGCGCCGTCCGGCTTGCTTCCGGAATTTCATACGCTTTCATACGGTACACACGACCGGTATTTGTAAAGAACATCATATAGTGATGAGACGTTGTCATCAACAGCTCCTCAATATAATCCTCATCAATCGTCTCCATGCCCTTGATCCCCTTACCGCCGCGGTTCTGCGCACGGAAATTATCAAGGCTCATGCGCTTGATATATCCAAGCTTTGTCATCGTAATGACCGTATTGGTCACCGGAATCAAATCTTCCATCGAAATATCATATTCGTCAAAGCCAATCGAGGTCTTTCTGTCGTCTCCGTACTTATCTGCAATCAAAAGAATTTCTTCCCGAATAACCCCGAGAAGCTTCTTTTCATCTGCCAAAATCGCTTTCAATTCCGCAATCCGTTCCATCAGCTCCGCATATTCTGCCTCAAGCTTCTCACGCTCCAATCCGGTCAGTGCACGCAGACGCATATCCACGATTGCCTGCGCCTGTACCTCCGTCAGGGAAAACCGCTCCATCAACCGCTCTTTTGCTTCCGGCGTTGTCTTACTGCTGCGGATAATGTTGATAACCTCATCAATATGATCAAGCGCTGTCAATAACCCCTGTAAAATATGAGCGCGCTCCTCCGCCTTATTCAGATCATACTTCGTTCTTCTGGTGACAACATCCTTCTGATGCATCAGATAATAATTCAGCATCTCGTAAAGGTTTAATACCTTTGGCTGATTATCCACAAGCGCCAGCATGATGACGCCAAACGTATCCTGCAGCTGTGTATGCTTATAAAGCAGATTTAAAATCACATTCGGGTTTACGTCACGGCGCAATTCAATACAGATGCGCATACCCTGACGATCGGATTCATCACGCAGGTCAGTAATGCCGTCCAGCTTTTTGTCCTTTACGAGCTCTGCGATCTTCTCGATCAGACGCGCCTTGTTCACCATATAGGGAAGCTCTGTCACGACAATACGATTTTTTCCGTTCTGCATCGGCTCAATATCTGTCACGGCACGCACTTTGACTTTTCCGCGCCCCGTGCGATAGGCCTCGTTGATGCCCGCTGTTCCTAAAATCGTACCTCCGGTCGGAAAATCAGGACCCTTTACGATTGAAAGCAGCTCCTCAATATCCGTCTCACGGTTTCCTTCTACCTGATTATCAATAATCTTCACAACGCCGCCGATTACCTCACAAAGATTATGCGGCGGGATATTGGTCGCCATACCAACCGCGATTCCCGTCGTACCATTGACCAAAAGATTCGGAAAACGTGACGGAAGAACAGTAGGCTCCTTCTCTGTCTCATCAAAGTTCGGAACAAAATCAACGGTATTTTTATTGATGTCGGCAAGCATCTCCATCGAAATCTTAGAAAGACGCGCCTCTGTATATCGCATTGCCGCCGCCCCGTCTCCATCGACAGAACCAAAATTTCCGTGACCGTCAACGAGCGGATAGCGGAACGACCAATCCTGCGCCATATTGACAAGCGCTCCATAAATAGAGCTGTCTCCGTGCGGATGATATTTACCCATGGTATCACCGACAATACGCGCACATTTACGATGCGGCTTATCCGGTCCGTTATTTAATTCGATCATCGAATAAAGGACACGCCGCTGCACCGGCTTTAATCCGTCTCTGACGTCCGGCAGCGCCCGCTGTGCAATGACGCTCATGGCATAGTCGATATAGGATTCCTCCATCGTTTTTTTCAGGTCGACTTCATGTATCTGGTCAAAAATTTTATCATCCATACTTATACTCCATTCCGAAGCGTTTACACAGAGCATACAAATTTTAAAAAGCAAACTGGAACATTTTCGCTTTCACTCTGTCCGTTTAGAATTTGTGACGCTTCGGCACAAATTTCCGGTCAAAAAACTTCAGTACTCACATTTTCTGACCCAACCTTTACTTGCTTGAAACAAATGATTTATATATCAAGATTCTGGACGTATTTTGCATTTTCTTCAATAAATTCACGCCGCGGCTCAACCTTATCCCCCATCAGGGTCGTAAATGTAACATCAATCTCCGAGGTTTTCTCCTCGTCGATCATCACACGCTTTAAGATGCGCTTTTCCGGGTCCATGGTCGTCTCCCAGAGCTGCTCCGCATCCATCTCGCCCAAGCCCTTGTAGCGCTGGATCTTGTTATTGCCATCACGTCCGATTTCTTCATTCAAAAGCTTGTTTAATTCGTCATCACTGTACGCATACCATACATTTTTATTCTTTTCGACCTTATAGAGCGGAGGCGTTGCAAGATACACATGTCCCTGCTTAATAAGCTCCGGCATGAAACGGTACAAAAATGTCAGCATCAGAGTTGCAATATGAGCGCCGTCCACATCGGCATCCGTCATAATGATGATCTTATCGTAGCGCAGCTTTGAAATATCAAAATCATCATGGATTCCTGTTCCAAAGGCAGTGATCATCGCCTTAATCTCGTTATTTCCGTAAATGCGGTCAAGTCTCGCCTTCTCAACATTTAAAATCTTCCCGCGCAGCGGAAGGATCGCCTGCGTTGCGCGGCTGCGCGCCGTCTTTGCAGAGCCGCCCGCAGAATCTCCCTCTACGATAAAAATTTCACAATTCTTCGGGTCCTTATCTGAGCAGTCGGCAAGCTTTCCCGGAAGCGCCATTCCCTCCAGCGCCGTCTTTCGTCTTGTCAGATCCCTCGCTTTTCGCGCCGCCTCACGCGCACGCTGCGCCAGAAGTGATTTTTCACAGATACTTTTGGCAACGATCGGATTCTGCTCCAGAAAATAAGTAAGCTGTTCGCTCACCACGGAATCTACCGCTCCCCTTGCCTCACTGTTTCCGAGCTTTTGCTTCGTCTGCCCCTCAAACTGCGGCTCCTCGATCTTCACACTGATGATCGCAGTCAGTCCCTCCCTGATGTCATCGCCCGTCAATGCCGGCTCATTGTCCTTTAATATCTTATTGGCTCTCGCGTAGGCATTAAACGTTTTTGTCAGAGCATTGCGGAAGCCCGAAAGATGCGTTCCACCCTCCGGCGTAATGATATTATTGACAAAGCTATAGGTGCCGTCATTATAAGAATCATTGTGCTGCATTGCCACTTCCACATAAATATTGTCGCGCATTCCCTCACAATAGATGACCTCGGAATAAAGAGCCTCTTTATTCTTGTTTAAGTAGGTGACAAACTCCTTGATACCGCCCGCATAATGGAATTCATGTACGCGCGGCTCCTCTCCTCTTGCGTCGCTTAAAACGATTCTTAATCCCTTCGTTAAGAACGCAGTCTCGCGCAGTCTCTGCTTTAGGGTATCATAATCATACTCCGTTTCTTCAAAAATGGAAGCGTCCGGCTGGAAAGTAACCTTTGTTCCATGCTTCTCATCACCGCATTCGCCGATGACCCTTACGTCTTCATCGGGCTTTCCCTTTTGATAGCTTTGAAAATAAACGCTGCCCTCCTTATATACCTCAACGGAGAGCGTTGTGGAGAGCGCGTTTACAACAGACGCTCCCACGCCGTGAAGTCCTCCCGATACCTTATAACCGCCGCCGCCAAACTTCCCTCCGGCATGAAGCACCGTATAGACAACCTCAAGAGCTGATTTTCCCGCCTTCTGATTCATCCCGACCGGTATTCCGCGGCCATCGTCCTCTACGGTAATGGAATTTCCGGCGTTGATCGTCACATAAATATTTTGGCAATATCCTGCAAGCGCCTCATCCACCGCATTGTCAACGATCTCATATACCAGATGGTGAAGTCCGCGCGCAGAGGTGCTGCCGATATACATACCGGGTCTTTTGCGCACTGCCTCCAATCCCTCTAATATCTGTATCTGGTCAGCTCCGTATTCGTTCTCTATACTCATATCTGCCTCCATCTCTAAGTCGGGACCGATCTCTCAAAAACCTGTCCACTGATTACTTCAAAAACCTTATTAAGCAAAAACCGATTGCGGACAAATTCATCCAAACCGGTGCAGGTAATAATTGTCTGTGTATCGCACAGATTATTCAGCAGGTAATTCTGTCTGCTGCTGTCAAGCTCCGATAATACATCATCAAGCAGAAGTATCGGGGTATCGGAAATACATCGTTTTACCAGCTCAATCTCAGATAATTTTAAAGAAAGCGCCGAGGTTCTCTGCTGCCCCTGTGAGCCAAATCTGCGAATATCCACATCACCAATCGAAAAAAGAAGATCGTCGCGGTGGGGTCCGACCGATGTCTGGCACAGCTTTAAATCCTTTGACTTGGAACGATTTAGCTCGTCCTCAAAAAAAATATCATCAATATTCGGCTCATATTTCAAGAAAAGCTGTTCCTTACCGCCGGAAAGGCGCGCATGGATCTCCCGGACAATTTCACTTAATTCCTCAACAAACTGCTTGCGCCTCTTTATGATTCTTTTTCCTGTTTCCACAAGCTGCATATCCCAGACAGACAGCGTATCGGAAAGCTCCGGGCGAAAGGTCATATCCTTAAGCAGCTTATTTCTCTGTCCGAGAATCTTGTGATAGCCGGTCAGGTCAGAAAGATAAATCTTATCCAGCTGGCATAGCTCCGCATCCAAAAACCTTCGCCGCTCAGCCGGACCGTTTTTGATGATATTCAAATCCTCCGGCGAAAAAAACACCATATTTAAAATGCCAAACAGTTCCGACGCCTTCTTGATCGGAATCTGATTGATCGCAATTCCCTTTGTGCGGCTTTGCTTTAAGTGCATGTCAATCTGATATTCCTTTTCCTTGCGGATGACTGTCGTGCGAATATGCGCCTCCTGCTGCCCGAACCTTATCATTTCCTTATCGCGGCTGCCCTTGTGCGACTTCGTCGTGCCGCTTAGATAGGCGGCCTCCAAAATATTTGTCTTTCCCTGCGCATTATTTCCAAAAAGAATATTCGTGCCCTCATCCAAAGAAAGGTAAAGGTCCTCATAGTTCCGAAAATTCTTTAGTTCGATGGATTTTATCATCATCTTACGATTTTAACCTGTTCCCCCTGAAAAGAGATAATCTCTCCCCCATACAATTTCTTTCCGCGCTGAAGCTCAGTTTCCCCATTGACGCTCACAAGTCCGTCTAAGATCACAAGCTTAGCATCCACACCGGAATCCACAAGACCGGCTTTTTTTAACGCCTGTCCCAGTCGGATGAACTCCTCTCCCTCTCTGATCCTGATCTCTGTCATTTCTTCCTCCCGCTTATTTAAACTGTCGCTGCATTAAAGTTGACCGGAAGAATCAGATAGATAAACTTCCCTTCATCATCCTTGATAAAGCAGGGCGCTTTCGGATTCACCATATAAAGGCTGATCTCCTCCTCGTCAATGACACGCAGCGCATCAATAAAGAACTTCGGGTTAAATCCGATCAAAATATCCTTGCCCTCTTTTGCAATATCAATATCCTCGTTCATAGAACCAATAAACGAATTGATCTTTAATTCCATATTGCCGTCCGTCACATTCATGATGATCGGCTTTTTATCGCCTTCCTTGACAAGAAGCGTCGCGCGGTCGATACAGCTTAAGAGCTCTCTCTTATTAATCTTGATCTTTGTCTCATAGGCAGAGGAAAGCATCTGCTCGATTTTAAAATATTCTCCCTCGATCAAACGTGATACAACGGTCGTCTGGTCAAATTCAAATACAATATGATTATCCGTTAAAAACATATGCACTTCTTCTTCTGCACTTCCCGGAAGAATCTTGCTGACCTCCTGTAAGGTCTTTCCCGGAACGACAACCTTTTTATGCTGGTAGCTGTTTTTTAATTCAATGCTGCGGATAGAAATACGATGTCCATCCAAAGAAACAACCTTTAACTGATTCTCATCAATTTCAAACAGCTCACCCGTCATCAGCTTATTGTTGTCATTATCTGCAATTGAAAAGATTGTCTGATGGATCACCTCTTTTAATGTAAATTGAGATAGATCAATCGATTCGTTCCGTTCAATATAAGGAATATAAGAAAAGTCATCTCCCGATTTTCCAACAATATTAAATTTTGCCTTTTCACAGGTAATGATCGTCTTAAAGGAAGCGTCTGTTTCGATGACTACCTCACTGTCAGGAAGCTTACGGACAATTTCAGAAAAAATCTTTGCGTCGAGCGCGATCACACCGCGCTCCGCGATCTCTCCTTCAATTTTTGTCTCAATGCCAAGCTCCATATCATTCGCAGTCAATTTGATCTCATTGGCAGACGCATCAATTAAGATACACTCAAGGATTGCCATTGTCGTTCTTGTCGGAACAGCTTTTGATACAATATTGACGCCGTGCAGAAGATTTGATTTGGAACAGATAAGTTTCATATTGTGTATAACTCCTTCCTAATGCTGTATGACATATCCGCAGAGAACACGAAGTGCCATAGATAATATTTATAAAAAGATATTAAAAGTATTATTCATAGGGGCTGTTCATAAGTGAATAACCTCTGAAAGTACTTGAAATAAAGACTTCTGGTAAAAAATGAAGCTGTATAACTGTGTGAAAAGGATGAGGATGAAGGTCTTATAAGCTGTGGATGAAATTTATGTAAGCAATCATCAAAAACTGCAAAAAAGAACTTGTCCCCAATCCTTCACATGAATTCCACAGCATATCAACGGAAACCTGTGGATTAATTTGGATTGATCTTCTTCTTAATGGTATCGATCAGATTTTTTGTCGTATCATTTGATTCATATTCGTCAGATATTTTTTGGACTCCGTGAATGATCGTAGAATGATCGCGTCCGCCAAGGAGCGCGCCGATCGCGTCTAACGGTGTATCTGTCATGTTTTTGCAGAGATACATCGCGATCTGCCTTGGCCTTGCAATATCCTTGCTGCGGTTTTTGGAGATCATCTGATTTAAGGAAATCTGAAAATGCTCGGATACGACCTCGATGATCAGCTGAGGCGTGATCTCTTTTGGCTTGTCCGGCGTGATGATATTCTGAAGCTCCTTAATGGCGATCTCCATTGTGATCTCTGTTTTCTCAAGGTTGGAATAGGCAAGAAGCTTATTGAGCGCTCCCTCGAGCTCACGGATATTGGACTTAATGTTTGTCGCAATATAATTTAAAATCTCATCGCTTAGGATCATATCATCCGCTTCGACCTTCTTGCGAAGGATCGCCATACGCGTTTCATAATCCGGCGTCCCGATGTCTGCCATAAGTCCCCACTCAAAGCGGGAACGGATACGCTCCTCTAACGTTTCCATCTCCTTCGGCGGTTTGTCCGAGGTTAAGATGATCTGCTTTCCGGCGGAATGCAGCGCGTTAAAGGTGTGGAAAAATTCTTCCTGCGTACTTTCTTTTCCTATAATAAACTGTACGTCGTCGATCATGAAAACATCGATCGTTCTGTATTTCTCCCGTAGCTTATTCATTGCAGCGGCATTACCGCTTCGGATGGATTCGATCACCTCATTTGTAAATTCCTCTGAGGTAACATAGATGATCTTCGCATCCGGGTTCTTTTCCAATACGAAATGGCCGATGGAATGCATCAGATGCGTTTTTCCAAGTCCCGGTCCGCCGTAGATATAAAGCGGGTTGTATGCCTCCCCCGGTGATTCTGCGACTGCAAGAGACGCAGAGTGTGCGAAGCGGTTATTGCTTCCTACCACAAAGGTATCAAAGGTATAGTTCGGATTTAGATTTGAGCTGTCCGCTTTTTCAGAAAAAGGAAGCTTTTTTGCTTTTGGCGTTCCCGTCCGAAGGCTTACCGCCTGCTCCGGTAAAATGAATTTAATCTCATACTCGGTTCCGGTGATCTCACCGATCGCAACCTTGAGCGGCAGATAATATTTTTTTGAAATATAGCTTAAGGTCATCTGTTCGGACGGAACAAGAATATATAATGTGTTATTTTCAACGCCGTACACTTCAAGAGGACGAATCCACGTATCAAAGGAAATATCACTGACGTCGTGCTCGGTTTTGACAGTCATTAATATCTCGTCCCATTTTTCTAAAATTAAATCCATGTTTACGCTCCGGTTTCTAATTCGTTCTAAAAAATCCTACACTCACTATCCTACACCATTTTAACCCTTTTATCAATGGATAATTTGTACGATTAGAAGGATAGACGGGAGGGGATATGTAAAAAGTGAAAAATGGCTATTTGGGCAAAATAAGGCTTTTGGAGAGTTATCCATAGGTTATCCGACGGTTATCAAGCAGTTATCAACAAGTTATCAACATTTCGGGGATAACTTGGATAGGGCATAAGTTTTGCACAAGAAGTTTTTAGTTTTGTGGACAACTATTACAACAAGATATTGTGGAAATGAGTTTCTTCCTTATATATATAGTAGTTATTTTTTCCACAATGGTAAAATTGTGGAAATGTAAATAAGCGCTGCAGCCGGATTTATCAATTTTTTCTTGACTTGGCGGGTTTTTCTGATATAATTGAGAATGATGTTTTTTAACGTAGAGGAGGTGAATGCGATATGAAGATGACATTCCAACCAAAAAAGAGACAGAGAGCAAAAGTTCATGGATTTAGAAGCAGAATGAGCACTGCAGGCGGAAGAAAAGTATTGGCTGCAAGAAGATTAAAAGGTAGAAAAAGATTATCAGCTTAGGCCACATATTATGTGGTCTTTTCTTCTTTATGCAGACCTTGCCATGCGGAAGGGACCGGAATGAAATATTCGGAATCGTTAAAGAAAAATAATGATTTTAGGAACGTATATCGAAACGGAAGGTCTTATGCAAATCGTTATCTGGTGATGTACGTTCTTGCAAACGGGACGGAGAGGAACAGGCTTGGAATTTCCGTCAGCAAAAAAGTTGGAAATAGTGTTATAAGACATCATTTAACCCGGTTGGTGCGGGAGAGCTACCGACTGCATGAGGACATGTTTGTCAGTGGCATAGACATTGTAGTAATCGCAAGAACAACAGCGAGGGACATTTCTTATCACGAGGTGGAAAGCGCGCTGCTGCATCTTGGAGGTATTCACAAAATTACAAAAATTGATGAAAAGAAGATGGAATGATTTTGAAAAAAATTTTAATTGCACTTATTAAGTTTTATAGAAAGTATCTTTCTCCTTTGAAAACCACGAAGTGCCCTTATTGTCCGACCTGTTCACAGTATGGACTGGAGGCGGTTGAGAAATACGGAGCCGTCAAGGGAGGCGGGCTTGCCCTGTGGAGAATCATACGATGTAATCCTTTTTCAAAAGGGGGATATGACCCCGTTCCATAATGGAGGTATTTGATAGTGTCAGAGATGTTATTAACGGCATACGACGGTGCGATACTCGGACCGATCGCGAAGGTGCTCGGATGGCTGATGAATGGAACCTATACATTGATGCAGATGATAGGGCTTGACAATGTAGGCTTGTCCATTATCATATTTACGATCATAATTTACACGTTAATGTTTCCGCTCACCTATAAGCAGCAGAAGTTTTCAAAGATGTCTCAGAAGATGCAGCCGGAGCTTCAGGCAATTAATAAGAAGTATCAGGGGAAAAAGGATCAGGCATCTATGATAGCGATGCAGGAGGAGACGCAGGCAATTTATCAGAAGTATGGTGTTTCCATGATGGGAAGCTGCTTACAGATGCTGATACAGATGCCGCTTTTATTCGCATTGTATCGTGTGTTTATGAATGTTCCTGCCTATGTTACGGGAGTTAAGGATAATTTTACGGTTTTGGTCAATGGGATCATGTCCACCGGCGGCTTCGAGGAGAAGATGACGAAGCTTATGACAGATTTTAAAATCTTAACGCAGCCGGTGGCTAATTTTACGGCACCGGATGAATCGGCAGTTGCAAATTCAATCGTGGATGTTCTGTATAAATTAAATTCAACAGGCTGGGATGCGTTAAAGGATGCGTTCCCGTCGCTTTCTGACAATATTTCTTCTACCTATGAGGCAGTATCCCATGTAAATAATTTCGTGGGAATGAATATTTCAGATACGCCGTGGCATATTATTACGTCAAATTTTTCAAGCGGTCATTTTTTACTTGTGATTGCAGCATTGATGATCCCGCTTGTTTCCTATATATCACAGATTGCAAGCATGAAGCTGATGACCTCTGCGACTGCAAATAATACTGCGCAGGGAGACGCGATGGCACAGCAGATGAATATGATGAATAAGGTTATGCCGTTGTTCTCGCTTGTAATGTGTTTTACAGTTCCTGTTGGTCTTGGTATCTACTGGATCATCAGCGCCCTTGTGAGGGTTTTACAGCAGTTCTTATTAAATAAGCATTTTGATAAGATCGATATGGATGATATTATTAAGAAGAACCAGGAAAAAGCAAAGAAGAAGCGGGAAAAGATGGGGATTTCGGAAAACCAGATTTCCAATGCCGCAAAAATGAATACAAAGCGTATGGCAGATGCTAACAGACATCAGGTGATTTCAGAGGAACAGGAAGCTGAGCTTGAGAAAGTGAATGAAATGCGGACAAGGGCAAAGGCGGGAAGTATGACCGCGAAAGCGAATATGGTCCGTGATTTCAATGAAAGGAACAGTAGAAAATAGAGGGGGATGGCTATGGAATATATTGAGATTTCAGCAAAAACAGTTGATGATGCAGTTACAGAAGCAGTGATCCAGTTGGGAACGACGCATGATCAGCTCGAGTATGAGGTAATTGAAAAGGGGAGCGCAGGTTTTATAGGAATCGGAAGGAAGGATGCTGTTATCAGAGTCAAGAAGAAGGACAGCGTAGAGGATCGCATCCGTGATTTCCTTCAGAAGATTTTTGATGTGATGAAGCTTGAGGTTGAGATTTTGATCGAGAGAGAAGAATCAGGCAGAGTCGTAAACGTAGAGTTAAAGGGAAATGATATGGGCGTTCTGATCGGAAAGAGAGGTCAGACGCTCGATTCCTTGCAGTATTTGACAAACTTGGCTGTAAATAAGAACGCTGAAGAATTTGTTAAGGTGAAGATTGATACGGAGGATTATCGTAAGAGAAGGAGAGAGACCTTGGAAAATCTTGCCAAAAATATTGCGTTTAAGGTTAAGAGAACAAAGCATCCCGTTTCCTTAGAGCCGATGAATCCGTTTGAGCGGAGGGTCATTCATTATGCATTACAGAATGATAAATTTGTAACGACACACAGTGAGGGAGAAGAACCGTTCCGCCATGTGGTTGTGACTTTAAGGAAATAGGTACATAGAAAAGGGGAAAAGGGGGTTGTCATAGGACAACCCCCTCTTGATATAATAAAGGAAAGTGTGGATATTGTTAGTTATTTTCAGTTAAGTAGGGAGTTTTGCGTGGAATATGTGTTTTTGATAGGAGGGTGATATGAAAACAGATACGATTGCAGCGATTGCGACTGCGATGACAAGCGCCGGCATAGGAATTGTGAGAATCAGTGGAAGTGAAGCTGTCTTTATTGCGGATCGCATTTTTCGGAAAAAGGGCGGAAAAACATTGGCGGAATGTGAAACGCACACGATTCATTATGGATATATTTATGATGGGGAAGAAGTTATTGATGAGGTTATGGTTCTTCTGATGCGCGGACCGCGCAGCTACACGAGGGAGGATACGGTTGAGATCGACTGCCACGGAGGCGTTTATGTGATGAAACGTATTCTGGAAGCTGTGATCAAATACGGTGCAAGACCTGCGGAGCCTGGGGAGTTTACGAAGCGTGCCTTTCTAAACGGAAGGATCGATCTTTCACAGGCGGAATCTGTCATTGATGTCATTCATGCAAAAAATGATTTTGCATTGAAAAGCTCGCTGAACCAGCTTTCGGGTTCTGTTTCTGAAAAAATCAAGAGCCTGCGTCAGGAGGTACTTCATGAGATTGCTTTCATTGAGTCGGCGCTTGACGACCCGGAGCATATGGATCTGGAAGGTTATCCACAAAAGCTGTCGATTCATGTGGAAAAAATAGCGGATGAAATTAAAAAGCTGTTGATTTCCAGTGATAACGGCAGAATTTTAAAGGAAGGTATTTCCACGGTGATCGTCGGAAAGCCAAATGCCGGAAAGTCCTCCCTGCTCAATACGCTGGTGGGAGAGGAGCGGGCGATCGTTACAGATGTCGCCGGAACGACGCGTGATGTGTTAGAGGAGCAGGTCAATTTAAACGGCATTGTATTAAATATCATTGATACCGCAGGCATCCGACAGACAGATGACCTTGTCGAAAGGATCGGTGTGGATAAGGCAAAGAAGTATTTAAAAGACGCAGATTTGGTGATTTATGTGGTGGACAGCTCGAGAGAATTGGATGAGAATGATTTTGAAATCGTGAAACTCCTGGAGGGGAAGCAGTCTTTGATCCTTCGGAATAAATCGGATCTTACGATGTTGATAACGGAGGAGGAGCTTGCCGGGATTGTGGAACCAATCTGTAAATCCTATAAAATATTATCTATTTCTGCAAAGGAGCAGACAGGGATCGAGGATCTGGCAGAGACGATCCGCGAGATGTTTTTTGCGGGAGAGATTACATGGAATGATGAGGTTTATATTACAAATATCCGTCATAAAACAGCTTTACAGGAAGCGCTTTTAGGTTTACATTTAGTAGAGCAGAGTATCGCAGACGGAATGCCTGAGGATTTCTATTCCATTGATCTTATGCATGTCTATGAGGAGCTTGGAAGTATCATTGGGGAAGCCGTCGAAGATGATCTGGTGAATGAGATATTCAGTAAGTTTTGTATGGGAAAATAATTGTCAATTATGTTAATATAAAAAATGTAGGGGGTTTGAAATGGAATTAAATGAATTAGATTCAACTTGCGGCATTTCAGATGAAGAATTGACACTGCGTTTTAAGGAAGCTGTTCGGATTGAAAATGAGATAAAAAAAATCAAAGGTGTTCCTATTGCAGGATATGATGAGGAAAAGAGAACTGCTTATCTTGAATATCCGGATGGGAGGAGAAAATATGCAGCAAAGTCAGAATGAAAAGCTGCCTGAGATTATTGTCTTTGCAGGTCCGAATGGAAGTGGAAAATCTACCATTACAAAAATGGCAAAGGTGATAGAGCCTTATATCAATGCGGATGATATAAAGAAAACAAATTACTGCAGTGATTTAGAGGCGGCACAGATGGCAGAAAGGATGAGGGAGTGTGCAGTTTCCCATAAAAAGAGTTTTACTTTTGAAACTGTTATGTCGACGGACAGGAATTTGAATTTATTAAAAAAGGCGAAGGAACAAGGATATTTTATCAGATGTATCTATGTGTTGACGGCAGATGTGAATATCAATATTTTTCGGGTGGAATCAAGAGAAGCAGTTGGGGGACATGGAGTGCCGGAAGATAAAATACGGTTACGGTATAAGAAGGCTTTAAATTTAATTCCACAGCTTGTTAAGGTATGCGATGTGATGCATATTTATGATAATTCATCTGTGCCGTTCCGTGTTTTTAAAAAGAGAAAAAACGAATATTTTTATTGGGAAAACAATTATTGGAATCAGGATGATATAGAGAAGTTGGTAAAAATAGAAGGATAAATTTATGGATCGCAATCTTTTAGAAGAAACATATGACGTAGTAGTTGTCGGTGCCGGACATGCCGGTTGTGAGGCGGCGCTTGCATGTGCAAGGCTTGGACTTGAGACGATCATATTTACGGTGAGTGTAGACAGCATTGCCCTGATGCCATGCAATCCGAATATTGGCGGCAGCTCGAAGGGACATCTGGTGCGTGAGATTGATGCCTTAGGCGGGCAGATGGGAATTAATATTGACAAGACATTTATACAGTCGAAGATGTTGAACAGGTCAAAGGGACCTGCAGTTCATTCTCTGCGCGCGCAGGCGGACAAAGCCAATTATAGTACGCAGATGCGAAAAACATTGGAGGAGACAGCGCATTTGACGATCCGTCAGGCAGAGGTTTCTGAAATCATCACATCTTCGGACTGCTTGGAGGGAGAAAACGTTGACGGGAGGATTCCTCACATTACAGGAGTAAGGACAGCATCCGGTGCTCTTTATCACTGTCAGGCAGTTGTTCTTTGTACAGGTACTTACTTAAATGCGCGTTGTCTGACGGGAGAGATGATCACCCACACCGGGCCGAACGGTCTTATGGCAGCTACACAGCTGACAGATTCACTCAAAAAGCACGGCGTGGAAATGTATCGCTTTAAGACGGGAACTCCGGCAAGAGTTGATAAAAATTCACTTGATTTTTCAAAGATGGAGGAGCAGAAGGGGGATGAGAGAATTGTGCCGTTCTCCTTTACGACAGATCCCGATGATGTGCAGATTGATCAGGTTTCCTGCTGGCTGACTTATACGAATGAAAAAACGCATGAGATCATTCAAAATAATCTTGATCGTTCTCCGATTTATGCGGGCATTATTGAGGGAACAGGACCAAGATATTGTCCTTCGATCGAGGATAAAGTTGTGAAATTTGCGGACAAGGATCGCCATCAGATTTTTATTGAGCCGGAAGGGATCAATACGAATGAGATGTATGTCGGAGGTATGTCGTCTTCTTTGCCGGAGGATGTGCAGCATCAAATGTACCGCACGCTTCCGGGATTGGAGAATGTGAAAATTGTCCGTAATGCTTATGCGATCGAGTATGATTGTATCAATGCAAATCAGCTTTATGATACACTGGAATTTAAAAATATCAAGGGACTTTTTTCCGGCGGACAGTTTAATGGCAGCAGCGGATATGAGGAGGCGGCATGTCAGGGGCTGGTTGCTGGAATTAATGCGTCCATGCAGATTCTTGGCAGAGAGCCGTTGGTGCTTGACCGTTCGGAGGCATATATCGGCGTGCTGATTGATGATCTGGTGACCAAAGAAAACCGTGAGCCATATCGGATGATGACCTCTCGTGCAGAATACCGACTGCTCCTTCGACAGGATAACGCAGATTTACGCCTTTCCAAAAAGGGATATGAGATTGGATTGATTTCAAAGGAGCGTTATGACTGGGTGTGTAAAAAGGAAGAACTCATCAAAGAGGAGATTGCCCGTGTGGCAAAGGTGCACATCGGAGCAAATAAAGAGGTTCAGGCATTATTGGAAAGCTTTGGGAGTATTCCGCTAAATACCGGAGTGACATTGACAGAACTGATTCGTCGGCCGGAGCTTGATTATGAGAAGCTTGCGCCGATTGATAAAAACAGACCAAAGCTTCCTTATGATGTGAGAGAGCAGGTCAATATCAATATTAAATATGACGGTTATATTTCCAGACAGATCAAACAGGTGGAGAGCTTTAAGAGACTGGAAAAAAAGAAGATACCGGAAGGATTTGATTATGATGATGTTCCGAGCCTCCGGATAGAGGCGCGTCAGAAGTTAAAGACGTATCGTCCGACCTCTATTGGGCAGGCGTCAAGAATTTCCGGCGTATCTCCGGCAGACATCTCGGTGCTCTTAGTTTATATGGAAACACAGCGTTAAAAATTCGTCATTTTAGTAGAACGGAGAACATATGGGGAAAGATATTACAAAGTTTTTGGAGGGGCTGGAGGAATTGCAGATTTCTCTGAGTGAGAATCAGATTCAACAGTTTCTTGATTATTATGAGCTGCTGGTGGAGACGAATAAGGTGATGAACTTAACGGCAATCACGGAATTTGACGAGGTGATCGAAAAGCATTTTCTTGACAGTCTCTCATTGATCCGGGTTTATGATCTGCGGCGGGAAATAAAAATTCTTGATATGGGCACGGGGGCAGGTTTTCCGGGAGTTCCGCTTAAGATTGCTTTTCCGGAAATCGATCTGGTGCTGGCAGATTCCTTAAATAAGCGGATCAAATTTTTGCAGGATGTGATTGAAAAGCTTGGGTTGAAGAAAATCAGTGCAATCCATGCAAGGGCGGAGGAGCTTGGAAAAAATCAGGATTACAGAGAGCAGTTCGATCTGTGCGTCTCGCGTGCCGTGGCAAATTTAGCCTCTTTGAGTGAATACTGTATTCCATTTGTGAAGGAGGGCGGTATGTTTATTTCCTATAAATCGGGAGAGATTGAGGAGGAAGTGGAGCAGTCGAAAAAGGCGGTTTCCATTCTGGGCGGAAGCATATCACAGGTTTACAAATTTGATCTCTATGAGCAGAAGCGTTCTTTTGTCCTTATTCAAAAGAAAAAGAAAACGCCAAAGGCTTATCCCAGAAAGGCAGGTACACCCACAAAGCTGCCGCTTGGTCAGCCTACGGAGAAAAAATAAAATAGAGCCTCAGAAAGACAGATGTTTTCAGTTATCTTGCTGACAGACATCTGTTTTTATTTTATACAGAATTTTGTTTGAGAAAATTTTATTAAAAATCATTGACAAATCGTATGTTACAGCATATATTGAATATGTAATATAGTTAGTTACTTAAGTAACTAACTAGCAAATACAGAAGGGAGGAGAGATAGGATTGCATATTGATCAAAATATGGAGAAGCCGATTTTTATTCAGATTGCAGAGCAGTTAGAGGATTCCATATTCACAGGGATATTCCCGGAGGAGACTAAGCTTCCTTCTACAAATGAAATATCGGCGCTGCTCAATATCAATCCCCATACGGTGCTTAAGGGGATGAATATTCTGGTGGATGAGGAAATTATTTATAAAAAGAGGGGGCTTGGAATGTTTGTGAAAGAGGGAGCAGTTTTAAAAATCAGACAGAAGCGTCAGGGGCAGTTTTATCAGCAGTATGTGGAGGCATTGATTGAGGAAGCAGTGAAGCTCGGAATGACAAAGGATGAGATTATAGCTTTGATTGAAAGGGGATTTAAACATGAGAGCGATTCAAATTAACCATGTGACAAAGAAATATAAGGATGTTGTAGCACTGGACGATATTTCTTTCTCGTTTGAATATGGAAAAATCTATGGCTTTTTGGGGAGGAACGGTGCGGGAAAATCAACTCTGATCAATATTATAGCAAATCGCATTTTTGCAGATCAGGGAGAAGTCCTTGTGGACGGCATCACTGCAAAAGAAAATATGGAGGTGCGCGAGAAGATTTTTTGTATGAGTGAAGCGGATTTGTATAATACAAGCTTGAAAATCAAGGATCAGTTTTATTGGATCGATCGTTTTTATGATTGCTTTGATATAGATAAAGCATTTCAGATCGCGGAACGTTTTGAGCTTCCTCTTGATAAAAGATTTAAAGCACTCTCGAAGGGCTATCAGTCTATCTTTAAACTAACGGCGGCTTTATCCATTCAGACGCCGTATGTGATTTTCGATGAGCCGGTGCTGGGACTTGATGCGAACCACAGAGAATTATTTTATGAGCTTTTGCTGAATGACTTTGAGCAGAATGAGCGGACGATCATCCTTGCCACACATCTGATCGAGGAAGTTGCAAATATGATTGAGGAGGTGATTTTGATCGATAAAGGACATATGTTGATGCAGGAAAGTGTGGAGAATTTACTTGAGATGGGTTATTGTATTTCCGGTCGCGCGGATGAGGTGGACGCCTACTGTGTGGGGAAGAACGTCATTGGGGTTGATACATTAGGAGGATTAAAGCTTGCCTATATTATGGGAGAGAGGGAGCAGCCTTCTGCAGAGAGTCATTTACAGATTTCGGCGATGAATCTGCAAAAGCTGTTTATAAAGCTGACAGAGAGAGGAGAGAATTGATATGAAAAAATTAGGAACGCTTATTCGGTATGAATGTATCACTTCATTTCCGTATATCTGGTATTTTTATGGGATTCAGTGTATGATCGTGGCATTTATTTATGCTGTTATGGTAGTGATAGCGGGATTCGACAAGGTGGGGCTGGGCTGCTTTGAGTTTAATACTATGGTGTATGTTGGAATACTTGGGATTTTAGGCTATAATGAAGATTTTAAAATGATGATACAAAATGGATTTATCAGAAAATATATCTTTTTGGCAACTGTCATCATGTTTCTTTTTATCTCATCTGTGATGGGGCTGGTAGACACAATTTTGGGAAATATGTTTCATAGTCTCTTAGACCGCTATGATTCATTTTATGGGAGTATTTACGGTTATGAAAATGTATTTTTCAACTGGGCGTGGTTGGTTTTACTTTATTTTATGATCTGTATGATTTTTTATTTTGTCGTTCTTCTTATGAACAAGATTAAAAAAAGAAGTTTTCTGTATCTGTCAATCCTATTTGGTGGTATTGTCATGATAGGTATTTCTTTGTTTCATTATGTATTGTCGGCAGAGACAATTGATAAAATAAAGGAATTTATCTTAAAATCAATGGGGGTTATGGGAGATGGAGGCGTCAATCACCTGTTTCCGCTTTTGACATGGTTTTGCATCGCAGCTTTGTTTGGAGCAGGCTCTTATGCAGTGATTCGTCGCACGGAATTGAAGTAGTGCTATAAAAACACACTTCGTGTGAGGATACGCACTCGCATGAGAGGAGGTATTGCTTCGCAATCATGCTTGGTGCGGAAAAAGTGTGCCTCGTTTATAGTTTATTACAACGAAGCACACTTTTGTTATTGCGTGTTACTTATGGTTCAAAAACATATGAACAATACTCAAAAGCTTATCCGGTACTTCCAGCTGCGGGGTCAAACCGGCATTGGAAATATAGGAGGTTTCGATCAGACTGTTCCGATTGGAATAGGAGTCTGCGATGGAAACTGCATGCGGGATGCATCGACTCTCAATGATGGAAAGCGGAATATCGAGATTCTTTAACGCATGCTGAATCGTGTTGTCTGTGTAATGACCTTCGATACTTGCCATCAAGTACTTTCCATGACTGCTATGCATATGGGCTGCTTCATAGTATGCGTCAAGCATCTTGCTGGATACAAGCTGCGGTTTGCAGAAATATCTCTCACGGAGCTCTTTTGCGATCGCTGTTTCATGTGTTCTTACATTATAAATAAAGGTTCCGACGACTGGCAATTCCAGCAGAGTTTTCTTAATTGCAGAGAACTGGTCCGGTGTATGCTCAAATTCATGAATATCCGGCGGATTGATCGCAATGATGCGACGCATCAGATTTTTATTGACATTTTGTGCAAGAACAGCAAAGGAAACAGAATTTCCTGTTGTAATGACGTCCGGTTTCTCACCGATCACATTTTGAATAAAATCTGTGATAAGCTGTACATACAGATAATTTGTGTATGTGAGATAAGGCTTATCGGAACGCCCGCAGCCAAGCAGATCAAGTGTGTATACGGTATGATCCTTTTCCAGCTTTTTCATAACTCTGCACCATTCATAGGAAGATGCAATGGGGTTTAGTTCATGAATCAAAAGCAGTGGCGTACCCGAACCACGTTTTGTATAGAAAACCTTTCCATTCTTTGATTCAAAATACTCTCCATTTTGTGATTTTAGAAGGTTTTTCATTTGAGCTGTCATGTCGACAAAACGATTTGCGAGATGAATCGTTCCGGCGGCGAGCGCAGTCAAAAGAAAAAAGTGTTTTACATTTTTTTTCATAGGCCCTCCAACGTAATGTGACGTACTCATAAGTTCTAACTATATTATAGCCGCTTTTTTCCGGTTATACAAACGAAATATTGAAAATCTGTAAAAAATTTTGCTTTTCATTGTAGTTTTATTGGTATAAAATAAGAAAGGAATCATAGAAGAAAATAAAACATATGTTCGAGGTTAAGATGGTTGTAGCTTATTTAGAAAAGCTTCAGAAGCAGTATATGCAGGAGCAGTTTCAAAAAGAAAAATTATTGGATGATTTGCAGGTTTGTTTAAAGGAAAATATCGAATTTATCAAGACGTTAGAGCTGACAAATGACCCCAATTATGAAACCTTTACACCGAGAGAGGTAAATCAAAGAAATAAGCAAAAGATTCAGGAACTGAGGGAGGAGCAGAAGAAGTTAGAGAAGGAGATTGAAGAACAGAAAATTTCTTTGGAAAAATGTAAGGATCGTTTGGAGGAGCTGGCATTTGTTTTTCAAGAGGCAAAAAGAGATTTGTCAAGAGAAGAATATCGGACAGACCGTATGAATGAGACTTATGGAATTGCGCTTTTGGAAATGCAGGAAAAGGAGCGGCAGCGTATATCAAGAGACCTTCACGATTATACGGTTCAAAATCTCACGGCTCTTGTACACAAGACAGAGCTTTGCAGCAAGATGATAGATATAGATCCGGTGAGAAGTAAGCTGGAGCTTAGTATGATGTCTAAGACGCTTCGTGAGATTATTGATGATACCAGATATATGATATACAATCTGCGTCCGATGTCATTTGATGATATTGGATTGGAGATTGCGATTGAACGTGCATTGGATAAGCTTGAGATGAGCGGACAAAAGAAGATTAAATTTTCAGTCGAGGGAGAGCCTTATGAGTTAAAGCCAATTATCGGTATTACACTGCTTCGTATTATTCAGGAGGGGTGCAGTAATGCTGTTCGCCATGCAAAATCCTCTTATATCAAGGTAATCCTGACTTATCATACAGATCACATTTCTGTTTTGATTGAGGATGATGGAAAAGGTTTTGATATGAAGCTTTCACCAAAGAAAAATGAAGACTATTCCGGATTTGGACTTCGGATGATGAAAGAGAGAGTTTATTTGTTGTCAGGAAAACTTGAGATTACATCGCGTGAGGATTGCGGAACTAAAATTTTGGTTCGTATACCAGTGACAGGTGAGGAGGAATAAAATATGGCAATTAGGGTAATGCTTGCGGATGACCATTCGATGATCAGAGAGGGATTAAAGCAGCTCTTGGAATTAGAAGGAGAATTTGAAGTGGTTGAAGAAGCTTCTGACGGAGGGGATTGTATAGAGAAGCTTCAGATAATAAAACCCGATATTTTATTGTTAGATATTAATATGCCTGTTATGAATGGTTTGGAGGTCTTGCAGAAAATCAGAGATTTGAAGTGGGAGTTAAAAATATTACTGCTTACGGTACATAATGAGGTGGAATATTTATTGAAGGCGGTTGATATTGGAGCCAATGGTTATCTTCTGAAGGATTCGGAATCTTCGGAATTAAAAAAGGCTATCATTTCTGTTGTAAATGGAGAAGATTATATTCAGCCAAGTTTGATTCCTATTTTAAATGCAAAGATGATTGATAGAAGTAAGGATACGGAAAAATTAGAAAAGCTCACGAATCGGGAAATACAGGTTTTGAAATTATTAGCTATTGGAAAACTGAATCGTCAGATTGCGGAGGAATTAGAAATCAGTGAGCGTACTGTAAAAAATCATGTTTCTAATATATTTAAGAAGATTGATGTCAAGGATCGAACACAAGCAGCTGTATTTACTATTCGTAATAATTTGATTGATATTTAAAAGGAGTCTCAGATAAATGTTTCACGTGAAACATTTATCTGAGGTTTTTTAGTTATGTCAATTTTATTTATAAAAATGCATAAATAAATTATTCTGCGTGTATGCAAAGTAAAGAAAAATATTTATTAGAGAGAGCAAGAAAGATGTTGTTTGTGATAAAGGAATTATAGAACTATTTAGTGTCTGCTGAATAACCAAAAAAGTCTTATAAATCAAGCACTTCCGTTT